>Ga0308158_10001999_pt1 | contig 20139 bp, 19 predicted proteins | sample PhyBR2_FD_201038 | JGI IMG/M metagenome (GOLD analysis project Ga0308158, IMG submission 201038) | Phyllosphere microbial communities from UC Gill Tract Community Farm, Albany, California, United States - DLSLB.R2 | ecosystem: Host-associated > Plants > Phyllosphere > Unclassified | place: USA...
GTAACTAACGGGTTACCGGTAGCGCCTTGGCGCGATGCGCCTGCGTGTTGCCCTCGGATGTATGCACACGGCCATTGCGCGCGTGCCGTGGGGCCTGCTTTTGCGTCTGCCCCTGCGCTGCGCGCTGGCCGTGACCGGCTTCAAAATTGCGTTTGGCGCCAGGCTTGGCATTCTGGCGCCCCGCCATAACAGGCTTGCCCCCTTTGGGCGACTCGCTTGCGGCTGCGATGGCGGCAGACGTGTCAGCTCCCGCCGGATTGACGGCATACCCTTTTTTGTTGCTGGCGGCGTCTTTTACGTGCGCGCTTTTGCGCGGCACTGAGCCTGTGCCGTTACGCTGACGCAAAAAACGTGACTCTCCGTGTCGACGAAACAGGATATCCGACAACTCTTTGAGCGCACGGTGATACACATCACGTTTGAATTCAATGACCACATCCAGCGGTACCCAGTAGGTATGCCAGCGCCAGGCGTCAAATTCCGGATGATGCGTCGCCCTCAAGCTGACGTCGGTGTCCTTGCCCACCAGGCGCAACAGGAACCAGATCTGTTTCTGTCCCTTATAATGCCCGCGTGAGTCCCGTCTGACAAAGTTATCAGGTACGTTGTAGCGTAACCAGTCTCGTGTTCGACCTAATATTCGTACATGCTCGGGTTTAAGACCCACTTCCTCCTGAAGCTCTCGATACATGGCCTGAACAGGCGTTTCGCCATATTTGATACCACCTTGCGGAAACTGCCAGGAATGTTCTCGAATTCTTTTACCCCAAAAGACCTCATTCTTCTGGTTTACGAGGATAATACCAACATTAGGACGGTAGCCTTCGCGATCAAGCATGCGGCCACTCCCATTTTTAAATACAATTGTCTTTGATTATACGTATCAATTGAACCGGTAGCCATGTTAGCCTCAAAATTTCATCTAAATACTTTAAAAGAAGCCCCTGCAGAAGCAGAAATCATCAGTCATCAGCTCATGACACGTGCCGGCATGATCCGCAAGCACGCCGGTGGTATCTACACTTATATGCCGCTGGCCCTCAAAACCCTGCGCAAGGTCGAGAATATCGTGCGCGAAGAAATGAACCGTGCGGGCGCGATAGAGCTGCTCATGCCGGTGGTTCAACCCGCAGAGCTCTGGATGGAGTCCGGCCGCTGGGTGCAATATGGCGCCGAACTGCTGCGCATCAAGGATCGCCACCAGCGCGATTTCGTGCTTCAGCCCACCTCCGAGGAAGTGGTCACCGACATCGCCCGCAATGAAATTCACAGCTGGCGCCAACTGCCCGTGAATTTCTATCACATTCAGACCAAATTCCGCGACGAACGTCGCCCCCGCTTCGGATTGATGCGCGGACGCGAATTCACCATGAAAGATGCCTATTCGTTTGACCGCGACGAAGCGTCTGCCCAGGCCAGCTACGACGCCATGTACGATGCCTACGTGAAAATCTTTTCGCGCCTTGGCCTCACGTTCCGCGCCGTGGCCGCCGACACCGGTTCCATTGGCGGTGATCGCAGTCATGAATTCCAGGTGATTGCCGACACCGGCGAAGACCTGATCGTCTACAATCCCGACTCCCAGTACGCCGCGAATATCGAACTGGCCGACGCGCCCTGTCTGCTTGCTTCACGTGCAGCCCCCGCCGAAGCGTTACGGGAAGTGGCCACACCGAACGCCAGCAAGTGCGAAATCGTGGCCGAACAGTTAAATGTCAGCCTGGAAAAAACCGTCAAGGCAGTGGTCTTTATGACCACGCCCAAAGAAGGGGCTGGCCAGTTGTGGTTGCTGATGGTCCGCGGTGATCATGAGGTCAATGAAGTCAAAATCGGCAAGCTGCCTGCATTCAAGGAAGGCTACCGCATGGCGACCGAAGAGGAAATCATGGAGCACTTCGGTTCCAAACCCGGATTTCTCGGCCCCGTCAAGCCCATCGGGCAGGTCCATCTGCTGGCGGACCGAACCGTTGCGAATATGGCCGATTTCATCTGCGGCGCCAATCGCGAAGACTATCACTACGCCGGCGTCAACTGGGGACGTGATCTGCCCGAGCCCGAAGTGGCCGACCTGCGGAACGTTGTCGCAGGCGATCCGGCCACCGACGGCCCCGGCAAACTGGCCATCCAGCGCGGCATTGAAGTTGGCCATGTGTTCTTTCTGGGCGACAAGTATTCGGAAAAGCTCAAGGCCACATACCTGAATGAACAGGGCAAGCCAGAGCCGCTGCAAATGGGCTGCTACGGCATCGGCATCAGCCGCATCATGGCTGCGGCCATTGAACAGAACCACGATGCCAAGGGCATTATCTGGCCCCTGGCCATGGCGCCGTTCGAAGCTGTCATCTGCCCCATCGGCTTGAACAAAAGCGAGGCCGTGGCGCAACAGGCTCTGCAACTGTACGAAACCTTGCGCCAGGAAGGAATAGACGTCATTCTGGATGATCGCGACGTGCGACCCGGCGTCATGTTTTCTGAATGGGAACTGATAGGTGTTCCAATTCGTATCACGATTGGCGATCGTGGGCTCAAAGATGGTATCGTGGAATTACAATCGCGCAGTTGGCCAGAAGGGCAGAAGGTTCCTGTTGCAGAAATGTTAACAAGTATCAAATCCCTTTATAACGAGCTGAAAAACACGTTATGATTTCGTGATTTTCTTGGGTTTTTACACTTTCCGGTTGTGTTGCAAGGTCTGATTTGTTGGAAAATTCTTTTCATTTTCCCGTTCGCGTTTATTACGAAGATACCGACGCGGGTGGTGTGGTGTTTTATGCCAATTACCTGAAGTTCTTCGAACGCGCCCGCACCGAGTGGCTTCGCCATCTCGGGGTCAGTCAGACCGCGCTGGCTGGCAACGACAGGTTGATATTCATCGTTGTCAATACGCAGTTGCGGTATCGGTCACCGGCGCGTCTGGATGACCTGCTGGCCATCAACAGCCGGATTACCAAAATGGGCGCCGCGTCCGTCCATTTTGAACAAGTAGCAGAACGCGATGGCATCCGACTGGTGGAAAGCCAGATTCAGGTATGCTGTGTAAACGCGGACACATTTCGTCCGGCTCCCATTCCAATGCCTATCCGACAACTATTTCCTTTCGTGCAGGACTAGATTTTATGCAACCTACCACCCCCGAAGAGATGTCGATTATCTCGCTGATCATCAACGCGAGCTTACCCGTACAAATCATCATGCTGATTCTGGTGATCATCTCGGTCCTATCCTGGACCTATATCATCAGCAAGCGAATTGCCCTCAAACGCGCGCGCAATCAGACACGGGAATTTGAAGATGCATTCTGGAAAGGCGGAGACCTGACCACGCTGCACCAATCCATCGCCCAGAACAGTGAGCAGGAAGGCCCGCTAGCACGTATTTTTGAATCTGGCATGGATGAGTTCCTTAAAGCACGCCGCAACGGCGTCAAGGAAGCCAATGCCCTGCTCGAAGGCCCTAACCGGGCGATGCGCGCGACTTATCAGCGCGAACTGGATGCCATGGATTCCAATCTGAACTTTCTGGCCTCGGCCGGTTCAGTCAGCCCCTACATCGGCCTACTGGGCACGGTCTGGGGGATCATGCATTCATTTATCGGCCTGTCCGGCACTGCCCAGGCAACGCTGGCAGCGGTAGCGCCCGGCATTGCCGAAGCCCTGATTGCGACGGCCATCGGCCTGTTCGCGGCGATTCCTGCTGTCTTGGCCTACAACCATTTTTCGAATGACATCGACAAAATGGCCAGCCGTTTCGACAGCTTTATTGACGAATTTCTGAATATTTTGCAACGCCAGGTTCGCTAATGGCCAGAATACAAAACCGCCGCGGTCGCGGGCGCCGCATGAAAAACGAGATGAACGTCGTGCCGTATATCGACGTGATGCTTGTGTTGCTGGTCATTTTCATGGTGACCGCTCCCATGATCACGCCAGGCCTGATCAACCTGCCTTCGGTCGGCCAGGCATCCGCCGTGCCGGCCACCCCGGTGGAAATTGAAATGTCCGAGAACGGCGAAGTCAAAGTGCGCCAGCGCACCGCCGGCAAGAACTTTCAAACAATAGACAAAGCCAACATTGTGGAAGAAGTCAAAGCGCTGGTTGAGCCCGACAGCCCGGTCGTGATCGCTGCCGACGGCAAAGTGCCGTACGAAGAAGTCATGAAGGTTATGGACACGCTGCGCGGTAGCGGACTGACGCGCCTGGGCCTGCTGGTCAACCAGAAATCCACAGACGGCAAAAAATAAGCCGCCCACACTCATTGTCACCACATCTCAATTTAATGAAGCACTTCGATAATCCTAACGAATTTTATGATGAAGGAGATAATCGCAAAGGCCTGATCGGCGCGATTATCCTTCATGCTTTGTTAGTGATCGCGCTGATCGCCGGGCTGTTCCAGTCCACTGAAGCACCGACCGGCCCAGTGCAACTTGAGTTGTGGACAGAGGGCGAAAACCAGGTGCTGCAACCGCCGGCACAAACACGCACGCCGGACCCTGCCGAAGAAGACACACAAAACGAAGAAGAGGAAGCAGCCTCGCCGCCGCCACCGCCCTCCCGGGCCGCCGCGGCAGCTGCTGCTGCGGCGGCTGCTGAGCAGGCGCGCGCCCAGCAATCGCAACCGACAGACAGCGAACAAGAAGACCCGGATATCGCGCTGGAAAAGAAACGCAAGGACGAGGCCCGGAAAAAGGCCAAAGAATTAACCGACGCCAAAGTTCGTGCCCAGGAAGAAGCCAAGGAAGCGGCCAAAGCCCAGGCAGAGGCCAAACGCAAGGCTGAACAGCAAGCCAAGGCTGAGGCCGAAGCGCAAGCGAAAGAACAAGCACAGGCCAAGGCAGATGCTCAAGCCAAGGCCGCCGCCCAGGCAAAAGCCCGTGCTGACGCAAAGGCGAAAGCCGATGCCAAGGCTCGTGCCGAAGCCGAAGCCCGTGAAGAAGCCGAGGCCAAAGAAAAAGCACAGGAAGAAGCCTCTGCCAAGGCAAAAGAGGCGGCAGAAGCAAAAGCCAAGTCTGCCGCCGAGGCCAAGGCCAAAGCAGCTGCCGAAGCCAAGGCAAAAGCTGCTGCAAAAGCGAAGGCCGACGCCCGCAAAGCGGCACAGGCCAAGGCAAAAGCCGAATCCAAGGGCGATGCCCTGCGCGCAGCCATGCGTGGCGACGTCAGCAGCACGGCCGGTATTCGCGGCGGTCAGAGTGATCGCAATCAGGTCGGTGGCGGCGGCGGTAACTCCGGTTACGCCCGACGCGTGCAACAGTGCGTGGAGCCACGCCTGCGATTTTCCGGCAACCAGCGCCTGCAAGTGACCTATCGCGTTGACTTCGACAGCAGCTTCACACCAACCGGCGCCAAGATCCTGGTGCGTTCGGGCAATCCGGCATTTGACCGTGCGGTGCAGACAGCCCTCATGGCCTGCAAACCGTTCCCCAAACCTCCTGGCGGCGATTCCTACGTGACCGGCCCGTATCGCTACAACCCGAACTGATGTCCACCGGCACAGCGAGGCCGATCGAAAAAGCGTGAAACAACATTTGCCTGCTCTGCCTCGTCAAAGCAGGCTTTATTGATACACTGTCGTTATTACATTCTGTAAGGAGACCGCAGTCATGACTGCCTCAATCAAAAAGGGAAATGCTGCCATTCCCGCCCGTGCTGTGCAGCGTTATATCGGCATCTTGATGACCTGGGCGCTATTTGTTGCCGTCATATTCTATTCTGTTGCCCAGGCCCAGGTAAACGTAGAACTGCGCGGCTCAGGCTCTGCCACTAAGTTCCCTATCGTTGTGGCCAATTTTGAAGGCCCCAATGGTGCGGAAATTGCTAATATCATTCGTGCTGACCTGACCCGTTCCGGCCAGTTCGAAGTCAAAAGCGTCGGTGATCTGACACTGGGTGCCAACGGTACACCCGATTGGGCAGCAATTTCCCAGGCTGGCGGCACAACCGTTGCCTACGGTACGGTCAGCGGCAGCAGCGTCGATTATCGTCTGGCCGATGCTGCCCAGCAGGCTCAACTGGATGCCAAGAACATTTCAGAAGCGCAAATGCGCCGTCTTGCCCATAGGGTAGCCGACGCTATTTACGAAAAAACAACAGGTGTTCGTGGTATTTTTGCAACGCGCATTGCCTACACCACCGGTCGTCAACTCGTCGTCGCTGACGCTGATGGAGAGGGTCGCAAGGTCGTTGCAAGTTCGTCTTCTTCACTCATTTCTCCGGCATGGTCTCCTGATGGCACGCGCCTGGCCTATGTAAGTTTTGAGGGGGGCAAACCGATAGTTTACGTGCAGAACCTGAGTACCGGCGGACGCACAGTAGCAGCCAACTTCAAGGGCAACAACAGCGCCCCTGCGTGGTCTCCGAATGGTAGTCAGCTTGCCGTGGCGCTAAGTCAGGGTGGTATTTCACAGATTTACCTGGTTAGCGCAGGTGGTGGCTCAAGCCAGCAACGCCTGACAAATTCAGCAGAAATTGACACCGAACCGTTCTTTTTCCCTAACGGCAGTGGCATCGTTTTCACCAGTGACCGCGGGGGTAGTGCACAAGTGTATCGAGCCGGTTTGGGAGGGGGTGCAGCCAGCCGTCTGACCTTCAGTGGATCACAAAATGTTTCGCCAAAAATATCACCAGATGGGTCAAAACTGGTATATTCTAGCTTACGAGGTGGGTCATATGTTATTGCTATAAGTAGTCTTGGCTCTGGATCTGATCAGGTACTGACTTCTGGCGGCAATGATCTTTCTCCAAGTTTCGCACCTAACGGAATGCAAGTGCTCTACGCAGCAGGTGGCGGTCTAGGTATCGTCAATGCTGACGGTTCGTTCCAGGCCTCAATACCCTCGTCTGGCAATGTGACTGGTGCGGCTTGGGGGCCGTTTACAAAATAAGTTTATTTTTGACTTTGATAAAGGAAATTACCATGGGTTCTCGCATTGCAAAAACACTTGCCATTGCTAGTTTGGCTGCCACACTGGCAGCGTGTAGCTCTACTCCTGTAGACGGCACTGCTGGAGCTGGAACAGGCACTTCCAACGCCGTTATGGATCCATTCAACCCTAACAGCCCACTGGCACAGCAACGCTCTGTTTATTTTGCTTATGACAGCTATGCTGTTGAGCAGCAATACCAGCCCGTTGTTCAAATGCATGCTCAGTACCTGGCGGCTAACGCCAACCAGCGCGTTCGCATCGAAGGTAACACCGATGCACGCGGCAGCGCCGAGTATAACTTGGCACTGGGTCAGCGTCGTTCTGTTGCAGTTGCCAACCAGCTGACACAACAGGGTGTAAGCCCTAACCAAATCGAAGCAGTCAGCTTCGGTAAAGAGCGTCCAAAAGCAGAAGGTTCTACAGAAGAAGCCTTTGCTGAAAACCGTCGCGCAGACATTAACTATCAGCGTTAATCCTGCTTTGTAGGTTAAGCTCACTGCGCCGCAAACGGTTATGCCGTTGCGGCGTTGCTGTTTTAACGGAGTCCATATGAAATTGAAGAAATCACATTCCCTGCTCATTGCCTCATCTGCCCTAGTACTCAGTCTGAGTGCCAATCAAGCATATGCGTTTGAAGACGAAGATGCTCGGCGTGCCATTCTTGACCTGCGCTCCCAGTTAAGACAAAGCCAGCAGAACAACGTCGATCTGACCAATAAAATCAACAACCTGCAACAGCAGATCACGCAACTGCGCGGCAGCATTGAAACAGCCAATCATCAGACTCGCATGGCCCAGCAATCCAGTCAGCAGGCGGCCAATCCCGATGTCCCACCGTCACCGCAAGTAGGTGACCCGAACGAGCAGCAAAGCTATGACAGCGCCCTTGATCTGTTCCGCCAAGGCAATTACGCGGAAGCCAGCACAGCGCTGAACCGCTTCGCCCAGCAATATCCGAACAGTCCACTGACACCAAGCGCCCGCTTCTACGAAGGTAGCAGCCGCTATGCCAACAAGGACTTCAACGGTTCCATACAGGGATTGCAAGCCATGGTAGCGGCCTATCCCCGTGACCAGAAAGCCGGAGACGCATTACTTGTGATTGCCGGCAGTCAGGTAGAATTGAATAACATTGCAGGTGCGAAATCCACCCTGCAACGCGTAGTAAACGAATACCCAAATACCCCTGCTGCCGATACAGCCCGGAACCGCCTGGAGCTGTTCCGCTAAGTTGGGGCCCTGATTCCGTTTTTTACCGAAAGGCATCCGGAAGTCGCAGGATGCTTTTTTTATTTGATGAAGATGCAAAACGAATACCCGCAACATACGCTCACACTGGCCAATGCCACCATTGCCTACCAGGACGCTGGGCAATCGCCCACCTGTCTGTTACTGGTCCACGGCTCGCTGTGTGATTTTCGTTTCTGGCGCTGGCAACTGCCAGATCTGTCTGCGGCCGTGCGTGTCATTGCGCCCAGCCTGCCCGGTTATTCGGCAACATCACCCATGCTCGCGGACGCCGGCGCACATTTTTCCATTGACCAGCACACAACGGATCTGTTTGCCCTGATGGACCATTTGGGCATTAATCACTTTGCCGTCCTGGGTCACTCCCGCGGCGCACGCATCGCAGCTGAAATGGCTTGCCGACGTCCTGATCGCGTAACTCATCTGCTGCTGGCTGACCCCGGGCTGGGTTCCGTACTACCTGAAGACAGCATGCCCGCACTGCCCTACCGCGACCTGGCCCTGGCTGCCCATGAACGGGGTAACACGGATGCAGCGCTGGAAATCTTTATCGATGGGGTCAGCGGCGCCGGCACCTGGAAACGCATGGTGTCCTGGTTCAAGGCGATGACCCGGGATCAGGCCGCCACCCTGCCGCTGATCATCCGCGAACCGCTATACGAGCTGAACCCGTCACGGGTCAATGAATACGGGATTCCTGTGACACTGATGGGCGGCTCGGACAGCCCGCCTCCCTTCCCTGCCATTCTGGACGCATTGCAGCAACAATTTAGCCATGCGACGCGCCATACGTTGACGCCTGCTTCGCATGGCCTGAACCTGGCCCTGCCTCATGCCTTTAACCAGATCATTCTTCAGGAACTCATTCCAAAAACGCCTGCCCAGTAATCGCATGCACTCTCCCGCACCCAGAATACGCCGTTCCGTTCAGCGAAAAACCAGACAGGCTTTGCGCCTGTCCAAAAAATCCTTACAGCTGCTCCTGATGCTTTGCGGAGCAGCACTGGTCGCGCTGGTTTCCATTGGCTTTGCAATGATGGCTGATTACGCGCTGGAGAAAAATCGTGAATGGACCCACGCCTACCCCTATCTGATCTGGTTGGTCATGCCGCTGGCCTTTGTGTTGTTGCGCTGGTGTGTCATGCGCTTTGCCCCTTATTCGGCCGGCAGCGGCATTCCGCAAGTTATAGCCAGCCTGTCACTGCATCGGGACTCGCCAGGCAAACTGCGGCTGGTTTCGCTGGCGCAGGCGATCTGGAAAATTCCGCTCACATTCCTGGGCCTGTTGGCAGGTGCTTCCATTGGCCGCGAAGGCCCTTCCGTACAAATTGGTGCGGCAGCGATGCTGGCCTGGGGGCAATGGTGCCAGAAAATCGGCCTGCCCCTTAAAGGATTCAATACACGGGAGTGGATTGCAGCGGGCGCCGCCGGCGGACTGGCCGCCGCATTCAATGCACCGCTTTCCGGCGTGATTTTTGCCATCGAAGAGATCGGCAAAGGGCTGGACCTGCGTTGGCAGCGGCTGATATTGCTGGGAGTATTGGCAGCGGGTTTTATTGTCGTTGCGCTCACTGGCGACAATCCGTATTTTGGCACCTTTCATTCGTCGCCGCTACACGAAAAAATGCTTCTCTGGGCATTGCTGTGCGCCTCTGTCTGCGGTGTCGCCGGCGGCATTTTTGCGCGCCTGCTAAGCAAGGGACTGGCCGGCTGCGTGCCGTCGGCCTTGCGACATCACGTGCACAATCACCCGTTATGGGTGGCCGCGCTGATGGGCCTGGTCGTGGCGTTTCTGGGCTATCTGACAGCAGGCGGCGTGTTCGGCACCAGCTACGATGTCGCTAAAAATGCCCTGATGATGTTGCCGCAGGATTCCGAGCATTTCAGCATTGCCAAACTGCTGGCCACCGTTGCCTCATACTGGGCCGGCATTCCCGGCGGCATTTTTACACCCGCCCTGACAACCGGCGCCGGCATCGGCGTGGAGCTGGCCCATTCTGTGAACATGCAGGAGGCTCAAAGCGTATTTGTACTGATTTGCATGGCGGCTTTTCTTGCGGCGTCTACGCAATCGCCTGTCACCGCCTCTGTCATCGTCATGGAGATGTCGGGCAGCCAGGCCATGCTTTTCTGGATGCTGCTGGCCAGCCTGGTTGCTACGGTCGTATCAAAGCAGATCTGCCCCCAAGCGTTTTATCATTATTCTGCCGGACGCTTCCGGCAATTGGCGCTCAGCGAAGATGCGCGGCAGGCCGCCGCGCCTCCCAAAACAGGTTACTGATCGCTGAACTTGCGGGCAGAGGGCGACTTCAGCGTACACTGAACCGGTATTTTCTTGCCGGTGCCCAGCTCGAAATGGACCGTAATCTGTTGCCCTGCTTTCAGGTCCGCCTTGGGCTTTTCCAGCATGGCATGATAGGAACCGGGTTTGAACGGCAAGGATTGGCCGGGTTCGATCGTCACGTCTGGCACCATCGCCATGGCTGACATGCCATTTTTTTCGGTCGTCTCATGCAGCATGCTCATGCCGAAAGCATCGGTTTGTATACCTTTGAGCACCACCGGTTCCGACTTGTCCTCGTTGTTCAGCACAAAGAAGCCGCCGGACGGCGCAACCTTGGGCAGCAGGCGGATCCAGCAATCATCAACACGCAAATGATCAGAGCCCTTGACGCTGCTCGGCGCGCGCGCTGAGCTGGAGTGCATCGCGTGGTTGGCATGAGCGCCGCCGTGGCTACCGCCCTGGTGATCGGCCAGGGCCGGTGTACCAAGCAAAAAGGCTGTCGTGGCGCCCAGTACGACACCAGCCAGAACTAATTTTTTCATCATTTTTCCAAACAAATAAATAAAAAGGACATATTACGCCAGACAAAAAGACGGTGGCGCGGATCGGTCTCGATCATTGCAACCTGAATGATTTAAATCAAACAAAGCCATTCACATCAAGCCAATGCGGTCTGTCGCAATCACTTCTGTCGCTCATCACTAATGATATCACTGTAGCGCTCGACATCCTGCTCATGCGCCTGGTCGATATCACGCTCCTGCAATGCCTGCACGTACCATTGCTGCATACCCGGCAAGGCCAGCATTTGCGATACATAATCGGCGGCAGCCCCCTGCATTGGCAAATCATAGGTCTGGATACGGAACACGACCGGCGCATACATGGCATCGACGGCAGTAAACGCCGCCCCGCCCAGAAAGGGCCCGCCAAAACGCGACAAGCCTTGGTTAAACAGCGTATTAATTCGCTCAATGTCTGCCTGCAACTGGGGCGTCACGGTTTGCGGTCTGGCGCGCACCGCGCAGTTCATGGTGCAGCGTTCGCGTAAATGGGAAAACCCGGAATGCATTTCGCAGGATGCCGCGCGCGCCCAGGCACGCGCTGCACGATCATCGGGCCAAACAGCGGCATGCTCCTCGGCCAGATACTCTGCAATGGCCAGGCTATCCCAGATAACCGTTTGCCCATCCTGCAGCACCGGTACTTTTGCGCTGGGAGAAAAGGCCAGAAACTGTTCTCGTTGCGCCTGGAGATCAGCCTGGAACGGATGCACCTCTTCATCAAAGGCGATACCAAGCTGGCGCAGCAAAATCCAAGGCCGCAACGACCATGAAGAATAGTTTTTATTGGCAATATGAAGGGTATACATGAAACTCAGACTCCCAGACTAAAAAAATGCCGACACGCAACCCACGGGCCGACACACGATACCTGCCTGCGACGCCAGCACATTTATCGCGCTGGCGTCGCTTACAAATGATTTACACGCGCCGAATCAGAGCGTAACGGTCGCGCCCAACGCCTTGATGAACTGAGCCATCCACGCCGGATGCGCAGGCCATGCGGGCGCAGTAACCAAATGGCCGTCTGTCACGGCACTGTCCACCGCGATATCCTGATAGTGCCCGCCGGCCAGTGTCACTTCGGCGGCACATGCCGGATACGCTGAACACTTTTTACCTCTGATCACATCGGCCGCAGCCAGGATCTGAGCCCCGTGACAAACGGCTGCTATCGGTTTTTTCGCAGCATCGAACTCGCGTACGATTTCCAGCACGCGCGGCGTATTACGCAAGTATTCCGGAGCCCGGCCGCCAGGGATCACCAACCCGACGTAATCGCCGGTATCCACCTGGGCAAAGTCATGGTTGATGGCAAAATTATGGCCACGCTTTTCCGAGTATGTCTGGTCGCCTTCGAAATCGTGGATGGCCGTTGCGATTTTGTCGCCAGCCTTTTTATCGGGGCAGACAGCATGCACTTCGTAACCGACACCCAGTAGAAACTGGAAAGGCACCATGGTTTCGTAGTCTTCGGCATAATCACCCACTAGCATCAGAATCTTCCTGGACATTGCAGTACTCCTGGTTGTGTGAACGAGCATTCATCATAGCGTGTTCGATGTAAAAAATTATGATATTTTCGTGAACAAACGGTATAAATACCTATTCCATATTACTATTAGCTGACTCTTTTCAACGGCTTGTCTGCACTGCGCGGCGGCCTCATTTGCTTAGCACATTATTTATGAATTTTTCCTCGCTGTTTGGCTGGCTTCACGATAATCAGGCCCTCATGGCCATGTTGCACGATCACTGGAGCTGGGGCATCTGTCTGGTTGCCCTCATTCTGTTCCTGGAAACCGGCCTGGTCGTTATGCCGTTTTTGCCCGGCGATTCCCTGCTCTTTGCGGTCGGCGCCTTCATGGGCATCAGCGGCATCCCTCCATTCTGGTATATGGTCATGCTGTTTGCCGCCGCCGTACTCGGTGACTATGTCAACTACACCATCGGTAGGTCACCCTTGGGACAGACATTGATCCGCAAGGGCTGGGTCAAGCAGAGTCATATTGATAAAACTCATGCCTATTTTGAAAAGTATGGCGGCTCAACCATTACTCTGGCGCGCTTTATCCCTATCGTGCGCACCATCGCCCCCTTCCTGGCCGGGCTCTCGGGCATGGATCGGCGCCATTTCGCGTTCTATAACGTATTAGGCGGGTTCCTGTGGATATTCCTGCTGGTGCTGGCAGGTTATTTCCTGGGCCGCATTACCTGGGTGCAACAGAACCTGTCGCTGTTTACCCTTGGCATCGTGATTATTTCCGTATTGCCCATGGCGTGGCACATTTACAAGCTGTGGAAAGAAAGCCGTCAGGAAAAACAGGCCGGCAAATAATCTTTGTGCGCCGATGCGGAAAGTGTCGTGGCGTGACGGCAGGCATCGTACTGCAACCTGGATAATCACGGGTTAAGGGCGGTGCCTTTTCTTTTATTACATTCCGTAATAAGATTCAAAGAAATGGTTGGTTTCCGATGCATGAAAACCGGTCTATCTTCTTGCTTTGTGCTGTAACCCTAAACTGGAGTCTGCTATGTCTGCCCTATTGAAAGCCTCACTTGCCACGCTCGCGCTCGCAGCAACCGTCCCTGGCCTGACCCATGCGGCAACGCTGGATAACGTCAAACAACGCGGTGCCGTGGTGTGTGGCGCCACCACCGGCTTCGCCGGTTTTTCTGCGCCTGATGCCAAAGGCCAGTGGCAGGGCCTGGACGTTGATCTGTGCAAAAGTATTGCCGCCGCCGTTTTTGGCGATGCCAGCAAATTCAAAATCGTACCGCTGAACTCCCAGCAGCGCTTTACCGCCCTGCAATCGGGCGAAGTGGACGTCCTTACCCGCAACACCACCGTCACGCAACAGCGTGATACGGCACTGGGCCTGATTGCAGCAGGAGTCAATTTTTATGACGGACAGGGCTTTCTGGTGTCCAAGAAACTGGGGGTAAAAAGCGCCAAGGATCTCAATGGCGCAACCATTTGCCTGCAAACCGGCACATCAAATGAGAATACGCTGGCAGACTGGGCCCGCGCCAACAAAGTAGAATACAAACCGGTCGTGTTCGATCAGTTCAACGAGGTGGTCAATGCCTTTGCAACCAACCGTTGCGACGTCTTCTCTACCGATGCCTCGGGTCTGGCGTCCATCCGCATTTCCAAACTGTCCTCCCCCGACGATTACGAAGTGCTGCCGGAAATCATTTCCAAGGAACCGCTGGGACCCTTTGTGCGTCAGGGCGACGATGCCTGGCTCAATATCGTCAAATGGGTCTTTCAGGCTACCGTCAATGCCGAGGAACTGGGTGTGACCACGGCCAATGTCGACGAACAGCTCAAAAGCACCAACCCCAATATCCAGCGCCTGCTGGGCGCCACGCCGGGCGCGGGCAAAAACCTGGGGCTGGACGAGAAATGGGCCTACAACATCATTAAACAGGTGGGCAACTACGGCGAGAGCTTTGAACGCAATGTCGGCCAGGGCAGCCCGCTGAAGATCAAGCGAGGCTTGAACGCCTTATGGACCGAAGGCGGCCTGCAGTACGGGTTGCCTATTCGCTGATTGCGCTTTTTCCTTTCGCCGATTTATCCAAAAGGGCCCGCCATAGACGCGGGCCTTGTCACAACCTGGGCCTGCGCCCAACGCACGGCACCCGCAGCAGGCAGACAACACCTGGCGCAAACCGGACGACAGCACCGACCACCCCAGGATAATAACGCCACATCTCAGAAAAACACCCGATTAGATATTGAGAATCATTTACAATCACAGCTCTGATCTACTCTTGCCGGATACGCGATGATCCAGATTGAAAACGCTGGTTTTCAAACCTCTTCCAAAACCCTGCTGCATCCGCTCACGACCCAATTCGAACGGGGCAAATTCTACGGACTAATCGGCCACAATGGCTCGGGCAAGTCTACCCTGCTCAAGCTGCTGGCGCGCGAATACACACCGTCCCAAGGCGCTATCCTGCTGGACGATGCCCGTGTAGATACCCTGTCCAATCGCCAGTACGCGCGCAAACTGGCCTATTTGCCACAATATACCCCGGTCATCCCCGATATGAGCGCCCGCGAGCTGGTCGAACTGGGACGCTATTCATGGAACAGTATCTGGCGCAACAGCAACCCCGAAAACGAATCGGCCGTCGCGCGGGCCATCGAACTGACCGATACCGAGGCCTTCATGCCGGCGTTGCTCGATTCCCTGTCTGGCGGCGAGCGTCAACGCGTATGGATTGCCATGCTGCTTGCCCAGAACACGCCGTATATCCTGCTGGACGAACCACTGGCGGCACTGGACCTTAAGCATCAACTTGAAGTGATGCAATTGCTGCAACGGCTGGCGAATCAGGAAAACCAGTGCGTGATCGCGGTTATCCACGATATCAACCTGGCCACCCGTTACTGCGATCGACTGCTGGCTCTGCGTGCAGGCAGGCTTATCTACGCCGAGCCGCCCGCTGCCCTGCTCGATCAGCAAAAGCTGCGGCATATCTACGATGTCGAGCTGCAACTGATTGGTCATCCCGTGCATCCCGGTGTGCAACTGGCCTTCAACTGAGCCGGAGCATGATCATGCCCATTGTGTTTCACCGTTGCATGCTCATCTGCGCTTGCCTGCTGGCAAATGCCGCAGCGGCGGCCCCGGCAGCAGGCCAGACTAACCCACCCAGGGAGGCAACGCAGCTTGAGTCTGCACAGCCCAAAAGCCCAAAGGAGGCGCCGCAACGCATAGCCGTGCTGGACTGGACCATTGCAGAAACAATGGCCGCCATGGGAATTTTTCCCGCGGCAATCGCGGAAAAAAGCAGCTATGAGGTCTGGAGTCATTCGCCGTCCATGCCGGCAAGCACACTGGATCTTGGCATGCGGGCGCAGCCCAATCCCGACAGAATGATTCGGCTGGCGCCCGAGCTGATTCTGGCCTCGCAAGACTATGCCTTCGTCAAAGGGCTGCTCGAGAGAATCGGTCCCACGACGCTGCTGGACGTCTACACACCGGGCCAGGATATCTATCAAAACCTGAGCGAGTTGGCAACCCGGATCGGCCAGATCACCGGCCAGCCTGACAAGGCTGCCCGCTATATTGCGCAGGTAGATGGCCAACTTGATGCGATCGGCCACCAGCTTGTGCAACACCGTGGCCAGCCGGTGGCGGTCATCCAGTTTATCGACGCACGCAATGTCCGGGTGTATGGCAAACCCAGCCTTTTTTCCACCGCGCTGGAAAAAATCGGCATCAGCAATGCCTGGACAGCGGCAGTGAACCAGTGGGGTTTTCAGAGTGCAGACCTGACCCACCTTGCCGCTTTGCCCGAGAACACCACGATCTTCGTCATCAAGCCCTATCCGGCTGACCTGCCCGGGAAGCTGCAGGAAAATGTAATCTGGCAGGCATTGCCGGCAGTACGCAAAAACCGCGTCATTCTTGCCGAGCCCATCTGGACGCTGGGCGGTTTAAGTACCGTGCTGCGCTTTGCTCAGACAGTCCGGGACGGTCTGCTGGCACAGGACGCCAATGCCGGCTCGAACGCGGCTTTCCGTTTCCCCGGGTATAACAAATGAGATATACACTTTCAGCAAGAACACTTGCACTTGTCAGTTGCGCAATCGCCATTGCCCTGATGGCTGCGGTCATCATGCTCAGTGCACCGGGTAGCGACGCATCGTCAGAGGCGCCAATGCAACAACTGGTGTTCTGGCATGGCATCCTGCCCAGAATGACCATGGCGCTGCTTTGCGGCATCTGCCTGGGTCTGGGAGGCTTTATTCTGCAGCAAGTCACGCAGAACACCCTGGCCGCCCCCGATACACTGGCCATCAGCAGCGGTGCGCAGTTCGCGCTGTTACTGGGCATGATGTACTTTCCGCAGGCGCAATTATTCGACTCCACACTGCTGGCCATGGCCGGCAGCATGGTCAGCAGTCTGATCGTCCTGCTCTTTATCCGGCGCGCCGGCAGCGCAGGCAATACCCTGATTCTGATCGGGTTAATGCTCACGCTGCTGCTGACCACGCTAAGCAATATGTACCTGATCCTTAACCCGGACAGGCTCTATGGGCTTATCATCTGGGGCGCCGGCTCACTCAGCCAGGACTCCTGGCAGCCGACGCTGCGCACCGGCTGGCAAACCCTGTTGTGCCTGCCACTGTCCTGGTTTCTACTGCCATCGCTGCGCGCCTTTTCCCTGCAGGGTACGCTCGCCAAAAGCGTTGGCGTCAATGTCCGTCTGGTGCGCGTCACCGGCTTTGTGCTCGTCTCGTTTCTGATTGCAATTGTGGTAAGCAGTGTCGGCGTCATTGCATTCGTTGGCCTGGCCGCGCCGGTAATCGCCCGGTCTCTGGGCGTGACCGATATACGCAAGCAATGGGGATATGCAATGCTGTTTGGCGCCTTGCTGCTATCCATTACCGATTCGGCCCTGCAACTGGCAACCTACCGCTGGCCCAACAGCATCATGACGGGGACAGTAACGGCACTGCTGGGCGTACCAGTGCTGCTGTTTCTGCTCATGAAACAGCGCAGCCACACGCGCCAGGAAGTGGCTCCGCTACATGCGGGCGTGCGCCATCCTGCTTCGCTGCTGCGCAAGCGCATGCTCCTGTTGATTGCACTTGCCATTGGATGTTTTGTGTTCCTGCCGCATATCACACACGATGTCGCAGGCAACTGGACGCTGGTCGCGCAAATTGATCCGACCATTGCACTGTTCACCGAAAGCCGCACGCAAACTGCGATTCTGTTTGGCATTGCGATCGCCTGCGCCGGTACACTGATCCAGAACATGACCAACAACAGCATGGCCTCGCCCGAATTTCTGGGCGTCACCTCAGGAACCGGACTGGGACTGATCGGGCTGATGATGCTGGTGCCCGCCCCCTCGCCGGTTCTGTATCTGGTCTGCGGCATTGGCGGCGCTTTTGTCAGCCTGCTTTTTGTCATGCTGATCAATGCGCGCAACCAGTTTCAGCCAGACAAAATCCTGCTGACCGGCATGGCGCTCACGCAGCTATTCAGTTCACTGCTGACCCTGACCCTTGCCAGCGGCATGCAGCAAATTCAACAACTGTTGATATGGATATCGGGTGATACCTACATGAGCCTGCTGCAAGATGATCTGCCGATGCGCTTTGCCATTGTCGCATTGCTGGTCATAATGGCCTGCATGACACGACGCCCCTTGAGCCTGCTGCGCCTGGGCGACCCCATTGCCCGCGCCAGTGGCCAGCGCCCCATGCTCACCCGCACCCTGCTGTTTCTGCTGATCGCAGCGCTGACCACGCTGGCATCCATTACCATCGGCCCGACCAGCTTTGTGGGGCTGATTGCGCCGCATCTGGCCCGCGCCATGGGATTTTACGGATTGCGCACGCAAATGCTGGCCTCCTCGACTATTGCCATCGTGATCATGCTGTGCGCCGACCTGCTCGGCAGACACATCATGTTCCCCTATGAAGTGCCCACCGGCTTGATCGCCACCTTCATCGGCGCCGTCTATTTTCTATGGCAATTTACGCGAAGGCAAAAGGCGTAATTCCGGTATCATTGCGTGCCATGGACACATTGCCTCCTTTCGTTCTATTTGATGACGCCGTCACCCAGCAGGCCACGCTGCTGGAGGCGTTTGTGCGCTCGGACACCATCGCTGCCGCGCAACTGGCAAACCTGGATGCCGTGCTGGCGAGCGGCTGGGCACAGGCGCTGCATCCTGCACTCTTCATCCCCTATGAGTTCGGCGTGGCCGGCGCAGGCACAGCCATGCACATCCACTGGTTTTCACAAGCCACAACGCTATCGGATGAGCAGATAGAGAACTGGCTGACCCGGCAGGCGCACGCGCATGACCCCAGCCGGCAGCCTGCGGGGCTGTGCAATCTGCATTTGCAACCGGCGTTTGACGGTTATCGGCAGCAGTTCGATCGGTTGCATCAGGCAATAGCGCGTGGCGATTTCTATCAAATCAATTACACGGCGCGACAATATTTCGAGACATATGGTTCGCCGCTGGCGCTGTACCGCGCACTGCGTGCAAAGCAACCCGTGCCATACGGCGTGCTGGCCTGGCTGCCGCATCAGCGCATGGCCCCCTGGACAGTATGCCTGTCTCCGGAGCTGTTCATCCGCATTGATGACCATGGCATGATCGGCGCCGAGCCCATGAAGGGAACCCTGGCCTGTCAGCCGGCAGATGACCCCGAGGCGCTGGCCAACCTGCTGCGCAATGACAGCAAGAACCGGGCCGAGAACCTGATGATCGTGGACCTGTTGCGCAACGATTTATCTATTCTCGCGCAACCCAACGGCGTGCAGGTGCAGGAACTGTTCAAGGTGACACGCTTTGGCCAGGTGCTGCAAATGACCACGCCTATTGAATGCCAGGTGCGGCCCGGCATCACCATGGCAGCGGTGATCGGCGCCTTGTTTCCCTGCGGTTCCATTACCGGCGCCCCGAAAAAAATGAGTATGCGCTATATCGCAGACAGTGAAATTGCGCCGCGAGACCTGTACACCGGGAGCATCGGCTATCTGCAACCGTCCGGCAATACCATGGGCGCCAAAGGCTGTTTCAATGTTGCCATCCGCACCCTGACGCTGCAGCCGGCGAGCGACCAGGCCATCGCCTGTAGTGGGGTGATGGGTGTCGGCGGCGGTATTGTCTACGACAGCACGGCACAATCGGAGTATGAGGAGATCCACTGGAAATCTCGTTTTCTGCATGCCATCCCTGCCGAATTCTCGCTATTTGAAACCATGCTGGTCGAGCAAGGCCGTTGTGCATTGCTGGGCAGGCACATTGAGCGCCTGCTTGCCTCTGCCAAAAGCCTGGGCTTTGCCGCCGACCAGAGTGCATTGACACGGCAGTTGCAGCAATTCATTGCCGCACAACCACCGCACGCCAGACTGCGCCTGCGCGCCGTGCTGGCCCAGAACGGAACCTGCGAGATTTCTGCCTTCCCACTGGACACTCCTGTGCCCCTGGACGAACCCAACCTGCCTTCGGTGAGCATCGCGCCTCGCCCATTACCGCGATATGACCCCTTGCGTCGCTTTAAAACCACATGGCGCCAACATTATGACGATGATTTGAAACAGGCAACGGTTTCAGGCGATTTCGACGTT
>Ga0308158_10002002_pt1 | contig 20122 bp, 16 predicted proteins | sample PhyBR2_FD_201038 | JGI IMG/M metagenome (GOLD analysis project Ga0308158, IMG submission 201038) | Phyllosphere microbial communities from UC Gill Tract Community Farm, Albany, California, United States - DLSLB.R2 | ecosystem: Host-associated > Plants > Phyllosphere > Unclassified | place: USA...
TTTCCAGTGGATGGAAAACATCCAGCCTTGGTGCATTTCCCGTCAGCTGTGGTGGGGTCACCAGATTCCCGCTTGGTATGGTCCCGATGGCCAGGTCTTCGTCGAGAAGACCGAGGAAGAAGCGCTGCAGGCCGCCATCCAGCACTACATCGCTCACGAGGGCCCCTGGAAGGCTTGGGTCGAGGAAAAGCTCGAGAACTTCCAGCCGGGCGAAATCCTGACGCGCGACGAAGACGTGCTCGACACCTGGTTCTCGTCCGCTCTGTGGCCGTTCTCGACGCTCGGCTGGCCGGAAAAGACGCCCGAGCTTGCGCGCTACTACCCGACCAACGTTCTGGTCACCGGCTTCGATATCATCCCGTTCTGGGTTGTTCGCATGATGCAGATGGGTCTGCACTTCATGAAGGACGAGGACGGCGTTCCGGTCGAGCCGTTCCACACGGTCTATATCCACGCGCTGGTTCGCGACAAGAACGGCCAGAAGATGTCGAAGTCGAAGGGCAACGTCATCGACCCGCTGGAACTCATCGACGAGTACGGTGCCGACGCGCTGCGCTTCACGCTGGCGATCATGGCGGCCCAGGGCCGCGACGTGAAGCTCGATCCGGCCCGTATCGCCGGCTACCGCAACTTCGGCACCAAGCTTTGGAATGCGACGCGCTTCGCCGAGATGAACGGCGTGGTCAACGACCCGCATTTCATTCCTGAAGCCGCCGAGCTCACGGTCAACCGCTGGATCCTGACGGAACTGGCCCGCACGGAACGCGACCTTACCGAGGCGATCGAAGCCTATCGCTTCAACGATGCCGCCGGCGTGCTCTATCGCTTCGTCTGGAACCAGGTTTGCGATTGGTATCTCGAACTGCTGAAGCCGATCTTCGGCGGTACGGACGAGGGCGCCAAGAAGGAGGCGCAGTCCTGCGTCGCCTACGTTCTGGAAGAGATCTACAAGCTGCTGCACCCGTTCATGCCCTTCATGACCGAAGAGCTTTGGGCGCATACAGCAGGCGAGGGTCGCGAGCGTGACGGCCTGGTCTGCCACGCCGAATGGCCGTCGCCGTCCTACGCCGACGACGCGGCAGCCGACGAGATCAACTGGCTGATCGACCTCGTCTCCGATATCCGCTCGGTTCGCTCCGAAATGAACGTACCGCCATCGGCCGTAGCCCCGCTCGTCTTCGTCAACGCCAACAGCCTGACGCGTGACCGGCTGTCGCGCCACGATGCGGCGATCAAGCGCCTCGCGCGTGTCGATGGCATTTCGCTCGCCGAGCAGGCGCCGAAGGGTGCTGCCCAGATCGTGGCCGGCGAAGCGACGGTCTGCCTGCCGCTCGGCGCGCTGATCGATCTCGGTGCTGAAAAGGCCCGCCTCGAAAAGGCGATCGCCAAGACCGAGGCCGAAATGGCAAGGATCAACGGTAAGCTCTCCAACGAGAAGTTCGTCGCCAATGCCAACCCGGAGGTCGTCGCGGCCGAACGGGAGCGTCTGGAAGAGCTGACGGTCCAGCTCGCGAGCCTTAAGATCGCGCTCTCGCGTGTAGATGAAGCCTCGTAAAATCAACTTTCAATAGTATTTCATTCCAAGGCGCCCGATGAAGAATCGGGCGCCTTTTTTCGAAAAAATTAACCGTAATCACGCCCTCCGCCGCCACAACTTGGCCGGAGCAGCACCATTTTTCAGCTTTTCCACGAAGTTTTTGCTAAAAATCAAACTGTTGTCAGAAGGTAACATATCTGTGCTCGTATAGAACGATCGCCCTATCACCTGATCGATTTTAGGATTTTTTGAGATACATTTTCTAACATGAGGAAATTTTGACGTGCTCGTCAATTTTTTACGTAAAGCATCCATTAGCTCACTTTTCAATCGCGTCCGGTCACGAAGTTGCCATTTTAACCTCTCGCCGTCACAGTCTCACCATCGCAATTGCCTCAGTGGGGGAGACACCTTGGCATCTCGTAAGGTTCTGGCGGCAGCCCTGCCGCTTGTTATGATTTCGACGCTCACCCAGACTGCCTTCGCGGGCGGTCTGGAGCGTGGCGGCTATAATATCGATCAGTTGTTCGATGCATCGCAGTTTTCGATTCAGTCCGGCGTGATCTATGTCATGCCGCAGCGCAAGCTGAAGAATGCGCGTGACGTCAATACTTCGAACACCACTGGTGGCGGAAATCTGAATTCGCGGCCCAACCACGCTGATGACACAGAGAACTACGCCATTCCCTATTTGGGCCTCAAGGGTGGCGTCGGCGACGTTGACTGCCTTGTCGATTATTCGGAGCCGTTTGGTGCGCATACGAACCCAGGCGTGAACTGGGCGGGCGCAAACAATAACGTCGAGACGAAGATCGATAGCCACAATTATGGGGCGACCTGTTCCTACAAGTTTGATCTCGGTCAGGGCCAGGCGCGCATTATCGGTGGTGCATTCTATCAGGAGATCGAGGGCTTCCAGGAAAAGCTGGTCAGCACCGCGCCGTTGGCTCTCGGTCTTGGCACCGGCGTCGGTCGCCTCGATCTGAGCGACAGTGCGTGGGGCTGGCGTCTCGGCGTCGCCTATGAGATTCCCGAATACGCGATGCGCGCCAGCTTGGTGTACAACAGCCGCGTCAAGTATGACGGTTTGACCGGCACGGTCGACCTGACGCAGGTTCCCGTGGTTCCGGTATACGGCGGCAGGATCACCAATGTTTACGGCGAGGCGGAAGCTCCGGATTCGCTTGAGCTCAAGTTGCAGAGCGGCATCGCACCGGATTGGTTGGCTTTCGGCTCAGTCAAGTGGACAAACTGGAGCGTCCTTCAGTCCGTGTCTCTTTGCCCCACCTCGACGCGCGGCACCGCTTGCGGCCAGTCGAACCAGCTGACATCGCTCGATCTCGGCTACCGTGACGGTTGGACCCTTACGGGCGGCGTCGGTCACAAGTTCAATGATCAGTGGAGCGGGGCAGTCAGCCTCACCTGGGATCGCGGAACGAGCGATGGCTATGGTGCGCAGGCCGATGTATGGACGCTCGGCGTCGGCGCCTCCTACAGCCCGACTGAAAACATCGAGTGGCGGCTTGCCGGAGCGCTCGGCGTCATGACCAGCGGATCATCAGGTACCGTCGTCAAGGATGGCGTAACCTACGGTGACGACGCAACCTACGACTACGGCAACGATCTCGTGGCGGCCATCTCCACAAGCATCAAGGTCAAGTTCTGACCTGCCAAGATCAGCGCAAGTGAAAGCCCGGCAAACTGTCGGGCTTTTCTTTGTCTGGGCGCCATTAAGCATGCTCTCGTCACGTGTCATTTTGTGACGATTCAGCAACAGTTTTTTTTGAGTGTTGGCGTATGATGGGCTCCATCACGAATTGTCCATTTCCCGCCACAAACTAGGCGCAGCGGTAATCTCGGGCGAGGGAATGACAGGCATAGGGTGCGCGTAAAAGAGTAAGATGGGTCGTTTTTCGGTGAGTGTGAAAGAGACGGACATGAGGTGTGGCGCAGTTGCTGCCGCTTCGCTTGTTTCGCCTGTTTTACAGGGTGTTTCAGCCGGAAAGCGTCGTTCGATCGCAGCATTCTCAAGCCTTTCAATTTCCTCACGTTCGACGGTGTTGCCGCTTTCCGAACTGGCTTTCGGTAACGACGTCTCGCGTTTTGTCACAATTGGTGACTACGACATTTCTGAAGGCGAAATGCCGCTCCGCGGGCTCGCCGAAATGAGGTTGAAGGCATCGCCGTCAGTTCGCGCCGGGAAGCGGGCGGATGAGGTCGGTGCGAAGGGAATGACGGCTCTCTCTGGAGAGCAAAAGGCTGGATGCGACGCGGGCAAGCGGGTCTTGGAACCCACCGCGGGATCGCTCGCCGAAGGGACTTTATCTGCGAGCCGAACGGGCGGGATGTTCGAGATGGCGCGTATGGGTGGAAACGAAAGAAATCGAGTGAAATGCTGACGTTCGAGTTCAGACCTTTCAGATTGATGCTTATGGGGCTCTCCGTCGCCTGCTGCGCGGCGATGAGTTGTCCGGCAAGCGCGTTCGACATCAAGTCGGGCGTCAACAAGGAATCCGGTCCTTTCGATCTCTTCAAGTTCGGTTTCAAGGCCTACAAGAACGGCCAGAAGGAAGAGGCTGTCGAAGCCTATAAATACGCGGCCGAAAAGGGTCACACCGGCTCGCGCTGGGCGCTCGCCAACATGTATGCCGATGGCGACGGCGTCGCGCAGGACGATTTCGAAGCTTTTAAGATTTATAGCGAGATCGCCCAGCAGGGCGTGGAGCCCGGTTCTGAAGATACCGGCTTCTTCGTCAACGCGCTTCTGTCGCTCGCCGGTTATTACAAGCACGGCATTCCGGGCAGCCCCGTGAAGACCGATCTCACCCAGGCGCGCCAGATCTATTTCCAGGTCGCCTCCACCTTCGGCGTTCCCGAAGCGCAGTTCCAGCTGGCGCAGATGATGCTTGCCGGCGATGGCGGCGCCACCAGCACGCAGCAGGCCAAGAAGTGGCTGAACCAGGCCCGCAAGGCCGGTCACCCGGGCGCCATGTCCGTCTTCGGCAATATCCTGTTCCAGGAAGGCCAGTCGGCCAACGGCCTCGCACTGATGACGGCGGCACTCGATCGCTGCAAGCCGAAGGATTGCAACTGGATGGAATCGCTGCAGGAGCAGGCTTTCTCGGTGGCCAGCGAAAGCGACCGCCGAAACGCCATCGCCCTCTCACACAAGATCGCCAGCAGCAACACCGACTGAGCGATGTAAGACCGGATCGCCGAGATCCGGCCTCGATTTGTGCCGCCTAGCCCTTAGGCCGCGAAATCGAAATAGGCGACCACAGGCACGTGGTCGGAAGGCTTCTCCCAGGCACGCACATGCTTTTCGATTGCCGTCGAGGTCATCCGGTCGGCGGCTTCCGGCGACAGCATCAGGTGATCGATGCGAATGCCGTTGTTCTTCGGCCATGCGCCGGCCTGATAATCCCAGAACGTATAGGCGGGCACCGCATCCGTCGTCGCGCGCACCGCATCCGTCAGCCCCAGGCTCTCGAGCCTGCGAAACGCCTCCCGCGTCTGTGGCAGGAACAGAGCGTCGTTTTCCCAAACCTTCGGGTCGAAGCAATCATGTGGCTCGGGGATGACGTTGTAGTCGCCGGCAAGGATCAGGATCTCCTCGTAAGCCAGCCGCTCGGCCGCGAATGTGCGCAGCCGTTCCATCCAGGCGAGCTTGTAGCTGTATTTCTCGGTATCGACAGGATTGCCGTTCGGCAGATAGAGGCAGCAGACGCGGGCGACGCGATTGCCGGGAATGGAGAACACCGCTTCAAGAAAGCGTGCCTGCTCGTCCAGCGGATCGCCCGGCAGGCCACGCGTCACTTCGTCCGGCTTGGTCTTGGAAAGAATGGCGACGCCGTTGAAGCCCTTCTGCCCATGTGTCTCTACATGATAGCCCAGAGCCTCGATCTCCAGCCGCGGAAAGCCTTCGTCGACCGTCTTGATCTCCTGCAGGCAGGCGATATCGGGGTTCGAATCCTTCAGCCACTGCGTGAGGTTGTCGATACGCGCCTTGACGCCGTTGATGTTCCAGGTCGCGATCTTCATTCTTTTGTCCCGTTCCGCTTTGACGTCTTCTTCTAGCGTGGTCTTGAGACAAGCGACAAGACGTTAAACCGGCCGGAAGGCAATCTTCGGCCGGTTCGGTGTGGATAGCGGGAGAGGGTGGTCAGATCGAGAAGCTGGTGCCGCAGCCGCAGCTCGCTACCGCGTTCGGGTTCTTGATCTGGAAGGACTGGCCGAGCAGGTTGTCGACGAAATCGATCTCAGAGCCCGCCATGTAGATCAGCGACATGCTGTCGATCAGCACTTTCGCGTCGTTCTTCTCGACGACCACGTCGTCGTCCTGGATGCCGTCGGTCAGGTCGAACTTGTAGGAAAAACCCGAACAGCCGCCGCCTTCAACGGAAACGCGCAGCGCGCTCTTGCCGGGGTCGCTGCCGACGATGGTGGCGATTCGCTTCGCCGCGGCGTCGGAAAGGGTTACACTTGCTTCGGTCATGTCTGCTCCTGCCGGGGTCAAGATCCGGAGAGAATAGTGGTCCAGCCATCAATATAAACGGCTGTTTTTCAATGCTATCGCGCCTTATATCATGAAAGCGCGGCCCGCGGCAAAGTGGGCGATACGTCGTCTCTTTGCCGTTTATGCTCTCTATAGGTATGAAGAGCATATGGCGGCGTCAATGGGCGTGAGCCTGGACATGGCGAGTGACGGTGAAGAATGACGATCGACAGGCGTGCATTAGGCTTCGGTAACAGCGACAGGGCAATCTACGCGGCTGACCCGTGGACGACGCGTGGGCGGCTCTATCCCGAGAATTCCAGCCCGACACGCTCGGACTTCCAGCGCGACCGCGACCGCATTGTTCATACGACAGCCTTCCGGCGCCTCAAGCACAAGACCCAGGTCTTCATCGCCCAGGATGGCGATCACTATCGCACGCGGCTCACGCACACGATCGAAGTTGCCCAGATCGCGCGCGCGCTCGCAAGGGCGCTGAAGCTCGACGAGGATCTGGCGGAAGGCGTCGCCCTCGTGCACGATTTCGGCCACACGCCCTTCGGCCACACCGGCGAGGACGCGCTGCACGAGGTGCTGCTGCCCTATGGCGGCTTCGACCACAATGCCCAGTCGCTGCGCATCGTCACCAAGCTCGAACGCCGCTACGCCGATTTCGACGGCATCAACTTGACATGGGAAAGCCTGGAAGGCCTGGTCAAGCACAACGGTCCGCTGCTCACCAAGGACGGAACCGGCACGCGCGGCCCCGTGCCGCAACCGATCCTCGATTACTGCGAGATCCACGATCTTCAGCTCGACACCTTCGCTAGCCTCGAGGCCCAGGTTGCCGCGATCGCCGACGATATCGCCTACAACACCCACGATATCGATGACGGCCTGCGCTCTGGTTATCTCACCTTCGACATGCTTGAGGATATCCCCTTCCTCGCCGGGCTGATGGCCGAGGTGAGGGAGCGCTACCCCACGCTGGAGCCAAGCCGCTTCACCCACGAGATCATGCGCCGCCAAATCACCCGCATGGTCGAGGATGTGATTTCCGTCGCCCAGGAGCGTCTTGCTGAAATCCGCCCCGAGAGCGCCGACGACGTCAGGCACGCCAACCGCGTCATCGCGACGTTTTCCGAGGGCATGGCCGAGACGGACAGGCAGATCAAGGCGATGCTCTTCAAGCGCATCTACCGCCATCCCGACATCATGCGCATTCGATCAGGCGCCGCGCAGATCGTCACCGATCTGTTTTCGGCCTACATGGCCAACCCCAAGGAGATGCAGAGCCACTATTGGGTGGATCACATCGCGGGGCTCGCCGAGGCGCCGAAGGCGCGCCATGTTGGCGATTATCTCGCCGGCATGACCGATACCTACGCCATCAGCGCCCACAGGCGATTGTTTGACCAGACTCCGGATTTGCGCTAGGCAGCGGTCGCTCGGCAAAGGCCGGGCGGATGCCGTGTGGCACAGCCTATGCATGGAAGAGTGCGATGAACCTTTTTACCGATTTCGAAGCCAGGATTAAAACCGCCCTTGAACAGATCGATCTGGTCAAGGAAAAGCGATCCGAGCTGGATTTCGGACGCATTGCCGTCGAGCCGCCGCGTGATGCGAGCCACGGCGATGTCGCGACCAATGCGGCGATGGTGCTTGCCAAGCCGCTCGGCACCAATCCGCGCGCGCTGGCCGAAATCATCACCGAAAAGTTGAAGGAAGACCCGGATGTAGCCGAAGTATCGGTTGCGGGCCCTGGCTTCATCAACGTCAGGATCGCCGTCGGCTACTGGCAGCGCCTGCTGGCCTCGATGATCACTGCTGGCACCGATTACGGTCGCTCGACGATGGGTGAGGGCCGCAAGGTCAACGTCGAATACGTCTCGGCCAACCCGACCGGCCCGATGCATGTCGGCCATTGCCGTGGCGCCGTCGTCGGCGACGCACTGGCCAACCTGCTGTCCTTCGCCGGCTTCGACGTCACCAAGGAATACTACATCAACGACGCCGGCTCGCAGATCGACGTTCTCGCGCGCTCGGTCTTCCTGCGCTACCGCGAGGCGCTCGGCGAAAAGATCGGCGAGATCCCGGCTGGCCTCTATCCGGGCGATTATCTCGTGCCCGTCGGCGAAGCGTTGGCGCGTGACTACGGCGTCAAGCTGCACAACATGCCCGAGGATCAGTGGATGCCGCTGGTCAAGGATCGCACCATCGATGCGATGATGGTGATGATCCGCGAGGATCTGGAGGCGTTGAACGTCCATCACGACGTGTTCTTTTCCGAGCGCACGCTGCACGCCAATGGCGCTGCCGCTATCCGCACGGCCATCAACGACCTGACCTTCAAGGGCCACGTCTACAAGGGCACGCTGCCGCCGCCGAAGGGCCAGCTGCCGGAAGATTGGGAAGATCGCGAACAGACGCTGTTCCGCTCGACCGAGGTCGGCGACGACATGGACCGTCCGCTGATCAAGTCGGACGGCTCCTACACCTATTTCGCCGCCGACGTCGCCTACTTCAAGAACAAGTTCGATCGCGGCTTCAGCGAGATGATCTACGTGCTCGGCGCCGACCATGGCGGCTACGTCAAGCGCCTGGAGGCAGTTGCGCGTGGCGTGTCGGAAGGCAAGGCCAAGCTTACCGTTCTGCTGTGCCAGCTGGTCAAGCTGTTCCGCGATGGCGAACCGGTGAAGATGTCGAAGCGCTCGGGCGACTTCGTGACGCTGCGCGATGTGGTCGAGGAAGTCGGCCGCGATTCGGTGCGGTTCATGATGCTGTATAGAAAGAGCTCGGAGCCGTTGGACTTCGATTTCGCCAAAGTAACGGAACAGTCGAAAGACAATCCGGTCTTTTACGTACAGTACGCGCACGCCCGTTGCATGTCTGTCTTCAGGCAGGCGAAGGAGGCGTTTCCGGATCTCGACGTGTCGCCTGAAATCCTCGCGAACGCCGTGTCGGGAATCTCGGATCCTGCGGAATTACAATTGGTTGCGAAGGTTGCCGAGTTCCCTCGGCTGGTCGAGGCGGCGGCTCAATCGCAAGAGCCGCATCGTGTCGTATTCTACCTCTATGATCTTGCCAGTTCTTTCCATGCTCATTGGAATAAGGGCAAGGATCAGGTAGACTTACGATTTATTAACGATAAGAGCCGAGAGTCTAGTATTACCAGACTAGGGCTGGTGTACGCCGTTGCGTCCGTTTTGAAGTCGGGTCTTGCCATCGCAGGAACGGCTGCGCCGGAAGAGATGCGGTAGCGTCACCATTTACCCACAATGCGCTGGCACGAAACCTTTGCATTTGCGAGTGGATGAGTATGGCAGATAAACAGCGGGCGTATGACACGCGTAACGATGCGAACCTCTTTGCTGACGACGATCCCCTTGCGGAGCTTGCGCGTATCGTCGGTTTTGAGCCCCGTGTAGCGGCAAACACCGTCGAAGCGGCACCAAGGCAGGAGCCTGCCTTCAATCTCGAAGATGAACTGCTGCGCGAGTTCGAGCGTTACGACGCTCCGACCTCGCCGGCGGTCGTCGATCATCCGATTGAGACGGCTTACGCTCAGCCTCAGCCTCAGCCTGAGCCCGTAGTCTATGCCGAGCCGGAGCCCGTCACCTACGACGAGCCCGAGCCCCACTACGAGCCCGCACAGCACTACGAGCAGGCGCCGCGCTATGATGCCGAGCCGGTTCATTACGAAGCGCCGGTTGTCTCGGAACGGGTCGAAGACGAGGCCTTGCCTGTCATCGAGCAGCCCGATGCCCGCGCGATCCTCTCGTCCGCCGATTGGGCAGCAAGTGTTTCGCGCCCTGCTGAGCCCGTCTCCGGCGGCGCTCGCGATCTGATAGAGGAGCTTGAGCTTTCGATCAGCGCCGCACCGACGCCGGTTCAGCCCGCCAAGGCCCCGCAATGGTCGGCCGCAAGCATTCGCTTGCCGATCGCCAATTTCCATACGTCTCGCCGCGAAGAGCCGACCGCAGCGCCTGTTGCCGCTCCGGCACCAGTAATCGCTGCCGAGCCTGTGGCAGTAGCGCCGCGCTTCGAAGCGCCGGCCGCCGCCAGCTTCCCCGCCGAGATCGATCGTCATGAGCCGTCGTTCGCCGTCGAGCAGCTGGTTGTCGAGCCGATCGTCGAACCTGTTGTCGATCACAGCGCCTTCGATCTGGCCGCTGCCGCCAAGGATGGCGACGTCAAGGCCGATGCGGCGCTGACGGAAGCCGTCACCGAAGTCGACGATATCGCCTTCGATATCGATGACCTTCTGGCCGATGTTTCGCAGTATCCGGTTACCGCGCGCGAAGCTGCGCCCGTGGAAGCACAGCCGGTCGCCCCGGTCGTCCAGGCACCGATCCCGACGCCGGCCTATGTGCCCGAGCCGCCTGTCGCCGTCGCTCCCGTAGCGGCAGCACCCGTAGCGCCTCGCTATGCACCCGAGCCGCAGCCGGTCGCCGCCAAGGCCGCACCTGACGCGGAAGACCCGTTTGCCGGCCATGACTTCGAACTGGATCTCGAAGGCATCGAGCTTGAGCTCGCCGACCTCGATTTCGTCGAGCCTGTTGTCGCCGAGGAAATCGAGCAGCCGAAGCCCCAGCCTGTTGCTGCACCGGTGGCCTACCAGCCGGCAGTCCGCCAGCCGGAGCCTGTGGCGCAGCCGGCACCCGCGCCCTATCAGCAGGCCGCCCCGGCGCCGGCTTATCAGGCACCGGCCTACCAGGCGCCCGCGTATCAGTCAGCCGCACCGGTTTACCGTTCGCCGGAGCCCGCAGCACCGTCCTACCGCGCGCCGGCACCTGCCGTCGACACCACGGAAGAGCTGCCCTTCGATCCGTCGATGATCTCCGATGCGGAGTATCAGATGGAAGCGGTCGAGATGCATGTCCCGACGCTGCCGCCGGTCGAAAAGCATGAACCTGTCCCCGCGATGTCGGATTTCGATTTCGACGTCGATTCGGAAATCGCCAACCTTCTGACCCCGGCCAAGCCGGTTGAAGCACCCGCAAAGCCGGCTCAGGACATCCGTGCCCGCGCCCAGGCCTCTGTCGCCGCTGTGGCATCCGCTGCACGTCCGCAGCCGTCGCAGCCGCAGGCCCAGAGCTTCGATGAATTCGAACGCGCGCTGGAGGAGGATTTCCGCCGCAGCGTCAACGAGCCCGTACAGCAGCGTCGCGAGACGGTGTCCGAAGTTCAGATCCAGTCGGCAAGCGACGCCGAGGATATGAGCCGCGCCCGCTCGATGAAGCGCATGCTGGCGGCAGCCGCTGCCATCGTCATTTTCGGCGGCGTCGCCTATGCCGGCTATTCCTTCCTGGCGCGCGACGGCGGCCTCGGTATCGCCACCGGCGAGCCGCGCGTCATCGTGGCCGACAAGGACCCGGTCAAGGTCGTTCCGGAAAACCCGGGTGGCAAGACCGTTCCGAACCAGGACAAGGCCGTCTACGACAGCGTTGGTGGTGCTGCCACCGAAGCCCCGAAGCAGAAGTCGCTGGTCTCGAGCGACGAGCAGCCGGTCGATGTCGTTCAGCGCACGCTGACGCCGGAAACGCTGCCTGAAGATAACGACGCCCCGATGCCATCCATGGCAACGCCCGTCGGCGACACCGAGGATCCGCGCCTGCTGCCGAACGACAGCGCCACCGATACGGCCGCTGCCGCTCCGTCGGATGCTGATCGTTCGCCGTCGGTCTCGGCCCGCAAGGTCCGCACGATGATCGTCAAGCCGGATGGGACGCTTGTCGCCCGCGACGAGCCGGCGCCGGAGCCTGCTGCATCCTCGCTGCCGAAGCCCACCTCGGTGCAGACGCAGAAGATCGCGGCAGGTGGTGCATCGGCCTCCGCTCCGACGATCGAACAGCTGGCGTCCGCCGACATTCGCTCGACGCCGGTCGAAGGTGCTACGCCGACTGCAAAGCAGACCTCTGAGAACGTGCTTGCCAAGGCTGCGGCGGCAACGCCTGACAGCGTCAACCCGCCGGTCCGTGCCGTAACCAGCACCAAGACCGACACCGCGCCGACCCCGGCATCGCGTCCGGGTGCTTCGGCTCTCGCACTTGCAACGGCCGCACCGGCACCAGCTGCCCAGGCACCGAAGGAAGTTGCGGCGGTTCCGCCGGCAGCGGCACAGGCCCAGCCGACCACGGCCGCTCCTGGCAGCTACGGCGTCCAGATTGCATCGCTGCCATCTGAAGCCGAAGCCAAGAAGTCCTATGCAAGCCTGTCGAAGAAGTTCGGCGGCGTACTGGCTGGCATGCCTTACGAAATCCGCAAGGCCGACATCGCAGGCAAGGGCACCTACTACCGCCTGCGCATCACTGCCGGCTCCAAGGACGAGGCAGCCGCGATTTGCGAGAAGTACCGCGCAGCCGGCGGCTCCTGCCTGATTTCGAAGTAAGGCTCGTAACTGAATTGCTTGAGAGCGGCGGGGCAACCCGCCGCTCTTTTCGTTTGCAGAACGCAGTTTTGCGTCGTTCTTTTTTGTGAATGGCAGTTGACGCTGCTCGCATTTCGCCAAGGCGTCTCTATGATTCGGGTATGACCGAATCAAAAGCGATGATCCTTGGCTGTAGCGGCCTCTCCCTGACGCCCGAAGAGAAGGCCTTCTACGCGGGCGAGCGCCCCTGGGGCTTCATCCTGTTCGGCCGCAATATTTCCGAACCGCAGCAGATATCGGACCTCGTGGCCGAGATGCGCGAAAGCGTCGGCTGGCATGCGCCGGTGCTGATCGATCAGGAAGGCGGCCGCGTCCAGCGCATTCGCCCGCCGATCCTGCCGCACTATCCCTCCGGCCAACAACTGGGCGATCTCTACAGAGAGGACCCGGAAAAGGGCAAGCGCGCGGCTTGGCTGATGTCGCGCCTGCACGCCTTCGATCTCTCAAGATTCGGCATCAACGTCGATTGCCTGCCCGTCCTGGATGTTCCGGTCGAAGGCAGCAGCAACGTCATCGGCAACCGCGCCTATGGCATGGACCCGAAGACCGTGACGGACATGGGCATCGCCGCATCAGAAGGCTTGAAGGCGGGCGGCGTGCTCTCCGTGATGAAGCACATGCCCGGCCACGGCCGCGGCTTTGCCGATTCCCACCACGAGCTCCCGGTCGTCCGCGTCTCGCGCGAGGAGTTGGAAGCCCACGACTTCCCGCCATTCATCGCGATGAAGGACGAATTGATGGCGATGACCTGCCATCTCGTTTTCACCGCGATCGACCCCGATAATCCCGCCACCACCTCGCGCAAGGTCATCGACGGCATCATCCGCGAGCATATCGGCTTCAAAGGCCTGTTGCTTTCCGATGATAGTTCGATGAACGCGCTGAGCGGCACGCTTGGCGAGCGGGCGGCGAATATCATTGCGGGCGGGTGCGATATCGTGCTGCATTGCAATGGCCATATGGATGAGATGCTTGAAGTGGTCGCCAACGTGCCGCTGCTGCAAGGTGGAGCGCTCGAACGTGCCAAGCGCGTGGAGCAGGGGTTCCCGACAGCCGATGGCGCCGACGAGGCCGCGATCCGCGCCGAATTCGATGCGATGTTTGCGACGGCCTGATCGCGAAAGGAACGAGACGACGTGACAACGACGACAAAGGCTCAGGAGCGCCCGCAGACATCGGCAACGCCGATGGACAAGCTGTGGCAGGACGGCAGCGCCGACCGCGCCTCGACCGATCCGGCGCTGTTGATCGATGTCGCCGGCTTCGAAGGCCCGCTCGACCTGTTGCTGCATCTCGCCCGCACGCAGAAGGTCGACCTGTCCCGCATTTCCGTGCTGGCGCTTGCCGAACAATATCTGCTGTTCATCGACAGCGCCCGCCGCATACGCATCGAGCTCGCGGCTGACTATCTGGTCATGGCGGCATGGCTTGCCTACCTGAAGTCACGCCTGCTCATTCCGCAGCAGGTCAAGGACGACGGCCCCTCGGGCGAGGAGATGGCAGCGTCGCTGGCGTTTCGCCTGAAACGTCTGGAAGCGATGCGCGAGGCGGCCGGCGGTCTCGTGAACCGCAATCGTCTCGGTCGTGACGTGCTTGCCCGTGGCGCGCCCGAGCATATCCCCGATCGCCACCAATCCGCCTATGACGCCAGCCTTTACGATCTGCTGACCGCCTATGGCTCGCTGCGCCAGCGTCAGGCTGTCACGCAGGTCACGATCGCGCGCCGTACCGTCTGGTCGCTCACCGAAGCGCGTGAATTGCTGACCCGCCTGATCGGTGAGATCGGCGACTGGACGGCGCTCGAGCAGCATATCCTGACCTACATGGTTTCGCCCGAAGACCGGGTGACGGCGATCGCCAGCGCCTTTGCCGCTTCGCTCGAGCTCGCACGCGAAGGAAAGATCGAAATCCGCCAGGAAGGCGTCTTCGAGCCGATCTACATGCGGCGTGGACCAAATCATGCGACACTGCAGGTCGTCGAACAGGAGCTGCCGGCTTGAGCGATCTGGAAGACATCGATCTGGACAATGGCGACGCCGAACGCGACAACGACGGCACCGGGGATGACACCGTCCACGACGAGAGCGAGGCCGCCCGCATCGCCGAGGCATTGGTCTTCGCCTCCGCCCAGCCCGTCTCGGAAGCTTTCATCAGTGATCGCCTGCCGAAAGCGTTCGACGTGCGCGCCATTATGCTGCGGCTGCAGGAAGAATACGCCCATCGCGGCGTCAATCTGGTGAGGGTCGACGATGCCTGGGCGTTTCGCACCGCCGCAGACCTCTCCTTCGTCATCCGCCGCGATGAAAACGAGGTGCGCAAGCTGTCCCGCGCCGCACTCGAGGTTCTCGCGATCATCGCCTATCACCAACCGGTGACGCGCGCCGAGATCGAGGATATCCGAGGCGTGCAGACCTCGCGCGGCACGCTCGATGTGCTGATGGAAGCCGGTTGGGTGCGTTTTCGCGGCCGCCGCCGTACGCCGGGACGTCCTGTTACTCTCGGCACCACCCGCGACTTCCTCGATCATTTCGGGCTTGAGGAACTGCGCGACTTGCCGGGTATCGAGGAATTGAAGGGGGCAGGGCTGCTCTCCGGCCGTATCCCGGCCAATTTCAACATTCCGTCACCGTCGATGAACGATGAGCTGACCGAAGACGAAGACCCAATCACGCAGATGGATCTCGAGGAACTGGGCCTTCTGGCGCCCGGTGGCGCGTCCGAGGAATAGGCGGCTCCGTGTCTTTGTTTCGCCACGCCGAGCGAAAACAATTGTCTTCACGACTTTTCGACCGGAGACTATCTTGTCACGATGGTCGATACCGTGACATTAAGCGTCTATCTACGGGGAATTAGATGTTGGATTTGATGTCGGGTATTCTTACATCAATAGAGCATCACAACAGGAGTTAGCGTAATGGGTTCTTTTAGCATGTGGCACTGGCTGATCGTTCTGGTCATCGTGCTGTTGCTCTTCGGTCGCGGCAAGATTCCGGAACTGATGGGCGATGTTGCCAAGGGCATCAAGAGCTTCAAGAAGGGCATGAACGACGAGGACGCGCCCGAAGCTTCGAGCACGACCACCGCAGGCAAGACCGTCGATCACAAGGCCGACGAAACGAAGTAACCACGTCCGGGCAGCGCCGCCCCCGCGTTTCCCGTTCAGGAGCCTTGAATGTTCGATATTGGCTGGACCGAGCTGCTTGTCATCGCGGTCGTATTGATTGTCGTGGTGGGTCCCAAGGATCTGCCCCCGATGCTTCGTGCTTTCGGCAAGATGACGCAGCGCGCCCGCAAGGTCGCCGGTGAATTCCGTGCCCAGTTCGACGAGGCGCTGCGCGAAGCCGATATGGACGACGTGCGCCAGACGCTGAGCGACGCGCAGAAGCTCAATCCCGTCAACACGCTGCGCGAGGCAATGAACCCGCTTCGCCAGATGGGCAACGAGATCAAGGCCGATCTCCAGCGCTCGACAACGGTCGATAGCAAGACGGAAGCGCCGCTCGGCTTGATGCCGGCGCCCGAGGTCGCACCGACCGAGACGCCTGCAGTCATGCCGGCTCCGACGCCGGTGCCTGCAGCATCGGCTGCCGTGCCTGAGGCTGCAGCGGCAAAGCCCGCCCGCAAGCCCCGCGCCAAGGCCGCCGACAAGGCGGACGCTGTTGCCGCCGTCGCGGTGACGCCGGCCGAAAAGCCGAAGCGTGCTGCTGCCAAGCCCGCGGACGTGAAGGCGGCTCCGGCTCCAGCTCCGGCAAGCGCTGCACCAGCCAAGGCTGCTCCCGCAAAGAAGACGGCCGCCGCAAAGCCGGCAGCAGTCGCCACGGCCGCGCCGAAGAAGCCGGCGGCGAAGAAAAAGAAAGATGAAGCATGAGCGGTGATATCGAAGACAAGCCGCAGCCGTTGATCGAGCACCTGATGGAGCTGCGCACGCGGCTCATGTGGTCGATCGGCGCCTTCTTCGCTGCCTTCATCGTCTGCTTCATTTTCGCCAAGCATCTCTTCAATGCGCTGGTCTTCCCTTACAAATGGGCGGTCCAGTGGGCGCATCTCGATGTCTCCAAGGCGCAGCTGATCTACACGGCGCCGCAGGAATTCTTCTTTACGCAGGTAAAGGTGGCCATGTTCGGCGGTCTCGTGATCGCCTTTCCGATCATCGCCGCGCAGATCTACAAATTCGTGGCCCCCGGCCTTTACAAGAACGAGCGTTCGGCCTTCCTGCCGTTCCTGATCGCCTCTCCGATCCTGTTCCTGATGGGCGCCGCACTCGTCTATTTCTTCTTCACGCCGATGGTCATGTGGTTCTTCCTGACCATGCAGCAGGCGCCGGGCGAGGGAGACGTCGCCATCTCGCTCCTGCCGAAGGTCTCTGAATATCTCAGCCTGATCATGACGCTGGTCTTCTCCTTCGGCCTGGTCTTCCAGCTTCCCGTCATCACCACGCTGCTCGCCCGCGTCGGCCTGCTGACGTCCGACTGGCTGCGCGAAAAGCGCAAGTTCGCGATCGTCATGGCCTTCATCGTCGCAGCGGTGCTGACCCCGCCCGATCCGATGTCCCAGATCGGCCTTGCGCTGCCGACCATCATTCTCTACGAGATTGCCATCTACGCGGCGCGACTCGTGGAACGCCAGCGTGCTCGCGATGCGGCCACCGAGGCTGAAGGGTCCCAGGACGTTGCCAAGACGGACAACGTCTAGCGTCACCGCAATTCCTCGATGAGCGCTTTCCAATATCCGGTCGAGGCCCGGTCAGGCTTTGGCCGGGTCATCCTTTTTGTAACGACCTGGAACGACGATGCTCGATATCAAATGGATCCGTGAGAATCCCGAAGCCCTCGACGCGGCACTTGCCAAGCGTGGTGCCGAGCCCCTGTCCGAAAGCCTGATCGCGCTGGACGAGAAGCGCCGCACGGCCGTTCAGAAGGTCCAGGACATGCTGTCCCGCCGCAACGCCGCCTCCAAGGAGATCGGTGCTGCCATGGCGCAGAAGAACACCGAGCTGGCTGAGAAGCTGAAGGCCGAGGTCGCCGACCTCAAGGTCCTGCTGCCGGCCGCCGAGGAAGACGATCGCGCCTTCTCCGAAGAGCTGAACGACGCCCTCTCGCGCATCCCCAACGTCCCCCATGACGACGTCCCTGTCGGCAAGGACGAGGGCGACAACGTCGTCACCCGCGTGACCGGCGAGAAGCCGCGTTGGAACCATACGCCGAAGGAACACTACGAAATCGGCGAAGCCCTCGGCTACATGGATTTCGAAACCGCCGCCAAGCTCTCCGGCTCGCGCTTCACCGTCTTGACCGGCCCGCTGGCAAGGCTGGAGCGGGCGCTCGGCCAGTTCATGATCGACCTGCACACCAGCGAGCACGGCTACACCGAAGTGAGCTCGCCGCTGATGGTGCGCGCTGAAGCACTGTTCGGCACCGGCAACCTGCCGAAGTTCGAGGAAGACCTCTTCAAGACGACCGACGGCCGCTACATGATCCCGACCGCGGAAGTCACGCTGACCAACCTCGTGCGCGAAGAAATCCTCGAGCATGACAAGCTGCCGCTGCGCTTCACCGCGCTCACCCCGTCCTTCCGCTCGGAAGCGGGCTCTGCCGGCCGCGACACCCGCGGCATGCTGCGCCAGCACCAGTTCTGGAAGTGCGAGCTGGTTTCGATCACCGACGCCGAAAGCTCGATCGCCGAGCATGAACGCATGACTGCCTGCGCCGAGGAAGTTCTGAAGCGCCTCGGCCTGCATTTCCGCACGCTGACGCTCTGCACCGGCGACATGGGCTTCGGCTCGCGCAAGACCTACGATCTCGAGGTTTGGCTGCCCGGCCAGAATACCTACCGCGAAATCTCGTCCTGCTCGGTCTGCGGCGATTTCCAGGCGCGGCGCATGAACACGCGCTATCGCGGCAAGGAAGACAAGACCAACCGCTTCGTTCATACGCTGAACGGCTCCGGCACCGCCGTCGGCCGCTGCCTGATCGCGGTTCTGGAAAACTATCTGAACGAGGATGGTTCGGTGACCATCCCCGACGTGCTGGTGCCCTACATGGGCGGCCTGACGAAGATCGAAAAGGCGGCTTGAGACCATGCGCATTCTGCTCACCAACGACGACGGCATTCACGCGGAAGGCCTTGCGGCGCTGGAGCGGATTGCGCGCACACTCTCCGACGACGTCTGGATCGTCGCGCCCGAGACCGACCAGAGCGGTCTCGCGCATTCGCTGAGCCTGTCGGAGCCGCTGCGCCTGCGCAAGATCTCCGACAAGCACTTCGCGCTGCGCGGCACGCCGACCGATTGCGTCATCATGGGCATCAAGCAGGTGATGGAGATCAAGCCCGATCTCGTGCTGTCAGGTGTCAACGCCGGTTCGAACGTCGCTGACGACGTGACCTATTCGGGCACGATCGCCGGCGCCATCGAAGGCACGATGCAGGGCGTGCGCTCCTTTGCGTTGAGCCAGGCTTACATTCGCGAAGGCGACCAGCGCATCCTTCCCTGGGAAGTCTGCGAGACGCATGCCCCGGCACTGCTCAACAAGCTGATGTCGGTCGATCTGCCCGAGGGCACCTTCCTCAATCTCAACTTCCCGAACTGCGCGCCTGACGAAGTCGAGGGCACGGAAGTGACCGCGCAGGGCAAGCTCGCCTTCAATCTGGAGGTCGACGCCCGCGCCGATGGTCGCGGCTTTCCCTACTACTGGCTGAAGTTCGGCGAGCGCGCCGGCGCCTTCGTTGACGGCACCGATGTCAACGCGCTCAAGAATAGAAAGATTTCGGTAACGCCTTTGAAACTGGATCTGACCGATTATTCCGTACAGGACCGCGTGGCGCGGGCGCTTTCGGGTACGGAGTAAATCGCATTGGCGGCACGTCTGGTGGAGAAGGAAGAGTTTGCGGCACTCGTTTTGAGGCTGCGGGCCGAAGGCGTGTCCGATCTTGATCTGCTGACGGCGGTCGAGCAGGCGCCGCGCTCGCTCTTCGTGCCGCCGCAATTCGCAGAGCAGGCTTATTCCAGCCGCACCATCCCCATCGAATGCGGCTCCTTCCTCGAAGGCGTCGATTTCGCCGTCCGCGTCCTGCATCACCTGAGAGTAAAGCCCGGCCAGCGTGTGCTGGAAGTGGGCACCGGCAGCGGTTTCATGACTGCCGTCATTGCCCGCATGGCCGAGCGCGTGCTCACCATCGACCGCTACAAGACGCTGACCTCGAATGCCCAGAAGCGCTTCGAGACGCTCGGCATCCGCAACATCATCGTGCGTCAGGCGGACGGCAGCGCCGGCCTTCAGGGCGAGGGCACCTTCGACCGTATCCTTGTTACCGCCGCCTTCGAGAGCATGCCGCGCTTCTATGCCGATCAGCTGGTTTCCGGCGGTTCGATGATCGCGCCGCTGATCATCTCCGAGACCGAGTGTCGCCTCGTGCGCCTGACCAAGACCGGCAGCCGCTTCGAGCGCGAGGAGCTATTTAACTCCCCGTACCTGCCGATTGTTCCGCGCGTCGCCTCGCAGCTCTGATCGTGTCGTCGCTATGGTTAGCGATTTGTCAAAAAACGCAAGCTGATGTTTCCGCCTTAACCGGTTGGTAATGCTAACGCGCTTTAATCATACCCACAAATGGTTGCGTTATTCAGTGGGTCGAGTGTCATGCGTTTCAGCGTTTCGCCTAAGTT
>Ga0308158_10002004_pt1 | contig 20114 bp, 19 predicted proteins | sample PhyBR2_FD_201038 | JGI IMG/M metagenome (GOLD analysis project Ga0308158, IMG submission 201038) | Phyllosphere microbial communities from UC Gill Tract Community Farm, Albany, California, United States - DLSLB.R2 | ecosystem: Host-associated > Plants > Phyllosphere > Unclassified | place: USA...
CTTTCTATACTTGCTTCACTTCAGTAGTAATCAGATTCATAATATAGATCTATCAAACAATCTAATTTTAAATGATCTGAACTGTTCCGCAAATCCCATTTCTAATTTGAATCTTCAAAATAATCTTGGCTTAACAAGTCTTTCTTGCTCCAACAGTCTCGTGACTAATTTTGACATTTCTAAAAATATTCAGCTAAAATATTTTTCAAGTACATTTAATAATTTGGAAGCACTTGATCTCTCAAAGAACACCAAATTAGAAACAATAGACTGTAGATATAACAACTTAACTACTTTGGATACGTCAAACCATAGTTTTCTAAGAGATTTATATATTTCGGGAAATCAATTTGCAACATTTGACCTGTCAAACAATTTAAGTTTAGAACAGTTACACTGTGACAACAATAAATTCGTCACCCTTGATTTGTCTAAAAATTTAAATATTAAAGTACTCTGGTGTTCTGAGAATCAAATGAAAAATCTAGATCTCTCGAAAAATGAAAAATTGACTAATATTGATTTGGAAAAAAACAATTTAACAAGTCTGAATCTTAAGAATAATCATAATTCTCTTATTTTTCCAGCTTATGAATATAGTTACAGAGCGTTTAGTACACTTAACAATCCTGAGCTAAAATGTATTCAAGTTGATGATATTAATTATTCCAATACCTATTGGTTAAATAGAGACAGCTGGACGAACTTTAACACAAACTGTAGCCTGTCAGTAAATGATATTAAAAAATCCACAATTCAAATCTACCCAAATCCTGTAAAAGACACATTCATCATTAATACAAATGATAAGATTGAAAACGTAGAAATGTACTCCCAAACAGGACAACTTCTAAAAACTGCAAAATCAAAAGAAGTCGATATTTCTAATTTGCCAAAAGGAAACTATCTAGTAAAAATCAAGACTGATAAAGATAATATTACTCAGAAAATTATTAAAGAATAAAAAAAGCCTTTCAGATTTGAAAGGCTTTTTTTGCTGATAATTATTTATTCTTAAAACTATTAATCGCATTCACAGTAAAATCCGACAGAACCAGATTTCCACTGATTCCAGCTCGTTCTGCTAATAAATCATCCCAAAGCTCAGTTCCTTCCCAGAAGATTTCTTTCAGTTGAGACATTGCTTCCGGATTTGAGTTTGCTAATTTCTCAGCCAGAATTTGGATCTCCGCATCCATTTCCTCTGGCGTTTCATAAACGTCTTGATACATATTTTTCTCTCTCGCCCATTCTGCCGAGTAAAATTCGGTCGCATTAATTGCTAATTGTGCAAAAGATGAAGTACCGATTTTCTTTTCTACAACAGGTCCAATCACGAAAGGTCCAATCCCTACAGCCAATTCACTTAGTTTTACAGAAGCATTTTCTGTAGCAAAGGTATAATCTGCCGCACAAGCAATTCCTACTCCTCCACCAACGGCTTTTCCATGGATTCTTGCAATAATTAGTTTTGAGGATTTTCGCATAGCGTTGATGACGTTGGCAAAACCTGAGAAAAATGTTTTTCCCGTTTCGAAATCTTTGATTGAAATCAATTCGTCAAAAGATGCGCCCGCACAAAAGGCTTTTTCTCCTCCACTTTTCAGAATAATAACTTTGACCTCATCATTTTTACTGAGGTCATTAATTTCTTCTACCAGATTTTTAAGTTGAGAACTCGGCATCGAGTTGCTTTGCGGATGAAAAAACTCGATGGTTCCGATTCCGTTTTCTATGGTTGATTTTACGTATGCTTCCATTTTTAAATATTAAATAATTGAAAGAATAAAAATTTCGAATCGCAATCTTTTATCTTTATTCTTTTCTTTTGTTTCTTAATTTATTCTTGATTAAGTTTTTTCACCATCGTCAAAATCGTAGCAATCGCCACAGTTTCTCCGGTTTCGTCATAAACATCCACAAGCCAGCGTACGATTCCTTTGGCAATATCGTCTTCGTCGCGTTTTTCCTGACTGATTTTTTCTTTGCAGGTAAACTTCACGCCAATCGTCATTCCGGGATAAACTGGTTTCACAAAACGACATTCGTCCAAACCATAATTAAGCAAAACCGGACCTTTTCTTGGGTCAACAAATAATCCTGCAGCTTTGCTCAGAATGAAATAACCGTGCGCTACTCGACCTTCGAAAACCGTTCCTTCCAAAGATGTCGCGTCCATATGCGCGTAGAAATTATCACCTGAAACATTGGCAAAATTGGTAATATCTGCTTCTGTGACCGTATGTTTTGCCGTGATGTAAGTTTCACTGACTTTCAGTTCTTCAAAATGTTTTCTGAATGGATGAATGTTGTCCTCAAACTGTTTTCCTCCATATTGATATTGTTGCGTAATATGTGTTAAAGTCGTTGGTGAACCTTGAATCGCCGTGCGTTGCATATAATGAAGAACGCCGCGTTTCCCGCCCATTTCCTCGCCGCCGCCAGCTCTTCCCGGACCACCGTGAACCAACATTGGCAAAGGTGAACCGTGACCTGTACTTTCTTTCGCGCAATCGGAATTGAGAATCAAAATCCGTCCGTGCATCGATGCAGCTCCGATGACAAAATCTTTAGCAAAATCGTCATCAGCCGTAACAACCGAACAACAAAGCGAACCTTTTCCCATTCTCGCCAACTCAATCGCTTCATCGATATTATCATAAGGAATAATCGTGCTGACTGGTCCGAAAGCTTCAATATTATGGCAATCTGTATATTTAAACGGGTCTGAATTGAGGAATAAAATCGGAGAAATGAAAGCGCCTTTGTTTTTGTCCGCACCTTTCACATCGAAATCATCCAAATTTCCGAAAACGATTTCCTGCGTTTTGGATAATTCCTGAACTTTTTCGGAAACTTCTTTCACTTGGTCTCTATTCGCCAAAGCACCCATTCTCACACCTTCGACATTCGGGTCACCGATGACAACGGTTGAAAGTCTTTGTCCAAGAGCAATCTGAACATCTTCCACCAAATTAACAGGTACTAAAATCCTTCTCACCGCTGTACATTTTTGTCCAGCTTTGGTCGTCATTTCACGAACGGCTTCTTTGATGAACAAATCAAATTCGGCAGTTCCGGGTTTTGCATCTTCTCCTAAAACCATTGCGTTCAATGAATCCGCTTCCAAATTGAAAGGCACAGATTCTTCAAGAATTCTTGGGTGAGACTTTAGCATTTTCCCTGTAGAAGCCGAACCTGTAAAGGTTACGACATCTTCGCTCGTCACACTTTCCAGAATTCCGTTGGCTGAACCACAAATTAATTGCAGACTTCCTTCGGGTAAAATTTGTGAGGCGATGATTTCTTTAACCACAACTTCTGTCAGGAAACTTGTTGCGGTTGCAGGTTTTACGATTGCCGGAACGCCAGCCAAAAGATTGACCGCAATTTTCTCCAACATTCCCCAAACCGGAAAATTAAACGCATTGATATGAATCGCAACCCCACGTTTCGGCGTGCAAATATGATGACCAATGAACGTTCCTTCCTTGGAAAGCTTCACCGATTCACCATCTATATAATAAGGTAAATCGGGAAATTGTCTCCTCAACGAAGCGTTGGCAAAAAGATTTCCGATGCCACCTTCGATGTCGACCCAGCTGTCAGCTTTGGTTGCGCCGGTTGCCCAGCTTACTTTGTAGAACGTTTCTTTTTTCTCCAAAAGATGGAATGCGAGTTTCTTCAACATCAATCCTCTTTCCTGGAAAGTCAGTTTTCGAAGAGCCGGACCGCCAACTTTTCTGGCGTAATCCATCATTTCTGCAAAATCCAAACCTTTGGAAGTCGCCGTTGCCACCAAATCACCGTTGATGGAATTATATAAAGCCTGCCCTTCTCCCTCTCCTTTTGTCCATCTGCCGAGCGCATAATTTTCTAGTTGCATAATTTTAATTTTTTAGACTTAGAGATAATAGACGGATAGATGATAGATTTTAAAATGTCTATTTTCTATTCGTCTATCATCTATTTGTCTGATTTAAACTTTCTCAATAATCACCGCAAAACCTTGTCCCAATCCAACACACATTGTTGCCAGGGCATATTTTTTATTTTGGTTTTGAAGTTCATACATTGCGGAATTCAGGATTCTTGCGCCACTCATTCCAAGTGGATGTCCAAGTGCAATCGCGCCGCCGTTTGGATTGATTCGGGAATCGTTATCATCCAAGCCCCAAGCTCTGATGCAGGCTAAACTTTGCGCAGCGAATGCTTCATTTAGTTCAATAACATCAATATCATTGAAAGTCAATCCTGCTTTTTGCAATGCCAATTCTGCGGCTTTTACAGGACCAATTCCCATCAATCTTGGTTCAACACCGACAACTGCGCTGGAAACTATTCTTGCTTTTGGTGTTAATCCAAATTCTTTAATCGCATTTTCCGAAGCTAATAAATTAACCGCTGCGCCGTCATTCAATCCGGAAGCATTTCCTGCTGTGACCGTTCCGTCTTTTTTGAAAGCCGTTCTTAATTTTGATAAGCCTTCTAGAGTTGTATCGTTTTTCGGAAATTCATCTTTATCGAAAATCAAATCCTCACCTTTCCTTTGAGTAATATTAACGGCAACAATTTCCTGAGACAATCTTCCGTTTTCCTGAGCAACTTTCGCTTTCTGTTGAGAGTTGAAGGCAAACAAATCCTGGTCTTCACGGGAAATTTGGTCACGCTCAGCCAGATTTTCTGCCGTTTCGCCCATTGCGTCTACGCCATACATTTCTTTCATTTTCGGATTGATGAATCGCCAGCCGAAAGTGGTGTCGTAGATTTTCGCATCGCCACCGAAAGGATTTTCAGATTTTGAAATCACCAATGGTCCGCGCGTCATATTTTCCACACCACCCGAAATCATCAAATCGGCATCGCCAACTTGAATCGCTCTCGCTGCATTAATCGCCGCCGACAAACCAGAAGCGCAAAGTCTATTAACCGTTTCTCCGGGAACGTGATAATCCAAACCGGAAAGCAACGCCGACATTCTTGCGATATTTCGGTTGTCCTCGCCGGCTTGATTGGCGCAACCTAAAACGACATCGTAAATTTTACTTTGGTCGATGTTCGGATTTCTTTCCAATAATTTTTTGATGACAAAAGCCGCCATATCATCGGGACGAACGGAAGATAAACTTCCTTTCAGTTTTCCAATCGGCGTTCGGATGCCGTCAATTATATATACTTCGTTCATAGTTGTTAGTTGTTAGTTGTTAGTTGTTAGTTGTTAGTTGTTAGTTGTTGGTTTTTCAGCGAATAATAAATCTATCAACCGAAAACCATCAACCATCAACTAGTTATAAAAAGTTTTATTTTGTTTTATTAAGTTTCTGATAATCGGACTGCATCTGTAGCGATCTTCGTGGTAGAAATTATAAAGTTCGTCGAGTTCGTTTTGAAGATTTTCTAAACCAAATTCATCTGCCCATTTCAATAAACCTTTTGGATAATTCACACCTTTTGTCATTGCTAAGTCGATGTCTTCTGCGGAAGCAATGTTTAAGAAATAAGCATCTGACGCTTCGTTCATTAGCATTACCAAAATCCTTTTGAATATTAATTCTAATAATTCTGGATTTTCATTTGGTTTTGGTTGTTCGGCATTTTGAGAATAATCATAGAATCCTTTCCCTGATTTTCTTCCGAAATACCCTGCTTCAAATAATCTCTTTTGAGTAAATGACGGTTTAAACTTCGGGTCGTAGAAAAATTCTTTGAACACACTTTCCGTCACTCGGTAATTCACATCGTGACCAATGAAATCCATTAGTTGAAACGGTCCCATTCTGAAACCTCCCAAACTTGTCATTGCAAAATCAATAGTCGTACAATCCGCAATGCCTTCTTCCAAAATTCTAATCGCTTCTCCATAAAATGGTCTTGCCACACGATTCACAATAAATCCGGGTGTGTCTTTTGCAATGACTGGAAGTTTTTTCCAGCTTTCTACTAAACTTTTTACTTTTGAAACTAAATTTTTATCCGTCTGAACCGCAGGAATTACCTCAACCAAAGCCATCAAAGGCGCAGGATTGAAAAAATGGATTCCAATTACTCGATTTGGTTTTTGACAAGCCGATGCAATGGATGCAATGGATAATGATGACGTATTGGTCGCCAAAATACAATCTTCGGAAACCAGATTTTCCAGCTTTTGGAACAAATCTTTCTTGATTTCCAAATCTTCAACAATGGCTTCGATGATTAATTCGGAATCTTTCAATTCGGATAATTTATCGCTCAGTCGGATATTATCAAAATAATTCTCCGCCTCTTCAAATGTCATCTTACCTTTCTCAGCCAATTTTTGAAACTGCGCTTCAAGCTTTTGTCCAGCTTTTTCTACGGCAAGCGGATTGCTGTCGTACAACAAAACATCGTTTCCGGCTGTTGCCAAAACCTGTGCTATTCCGCTTCCCATTGCGCCACTACCAACTATTCCTATTTTCATTTTTTATTGTAAAATGTATGATGTAAAAAGTACAATGACTTTATTATTTTGTTTTTAACTAAATAACTAACAACTGATTAATGGCATTTAAAATAATCAAAAGGCTCTTTGCAATCATCGCATTGGTATAATGCTTTGCAGGCTGTGGAACCAAACTGACTTACCAAATGGGTGTGTGTTGAACTACAAAGCGGACATTCGACCTCATCTGTTTTTGAAAATAATTCGTCACTATTTTTTGAATAAACAGGTGGCGCGATGCCGTAAGCTTTAAGTTTAAGTTTTCCTTCTTCCGTCATCCAATCGGTTGTCCAAGCTGGACTCAATTGGTTTGTTATTTTGATATTGTTGAAACCTTTTTCAATCAATTTCAGTTTTATCGACATATTAATCATCGAGGTGGCGGGACAACCTGAGTAAGTTGGTGTCACTACAACTTCGATTTCGTCTTCATTAAATTTCACATCGCGGATGATTCCCAAATCCAAAAGATTGAGAACGGGAACTTCCGGGTCGGGAATTTCCTTCAGGATTTGCCATATGTCGTTTTCCGTGATTGTCATTTTATTTTTAACGCAAAGGCGCAATTATTTTTATTATCTTAATGTTTTAAGTCGCTAAGACTAGTGCAATGTTTTGCGACTTAAAGCAGTTTTTTAATCACATCTCTTGCGCCTTTGTGTTATAATTTACCATTCCATATTAGGATAAGCGCGTTGCATTATTTGCATTTCTGCTAAGATGTAACCCATTTTTTCGGTGTGTTTTCCGTCTTTTCCGCCTGTTAGTTTTCTTGATTTCTCGAAATAGACTGTCAAAGTAGCTTCGTTCAGGATTTCCAGAACTTTGGTTTCCCATTTGGTTCGGAAGGTTCTGATGTCGGGGACGATGTTTTGTTCGATTAATTCTAATTCCCAGTTGGTTGGAATGAACATTTCGTCTGTAAAATCCACCAAATCATTGACTGACTTCTGGATTTTGTTATGGCTTTCTTCTGTACCGTCGCCGAGACGAATCATCCATTCGCTGCTCCATTTCAAATGATACGTCACTTCTTTCAAAGACTTTTCTGCGATGGAAGCGAGTTTCAAATCTGAATGGTGTTTCAGTTCTGTCAATAATAGATGATGATAAGCATCGAAGAAAAACTGTCTCGCAATCGTGTCTCCGAAATGGCCGTTTTCTTTTTCTACTAACAACAGGTTTTTGAAATCACGCTCGTTTCTTAGGAAGGCTAAATCGTCTTCGGTTTTTCCTTCATTCTGAATCTCTGTGGCGTATTGATAATAGTTGGAAGATTCTCCCAACAAATCCAACGCGATGTTTGACAAAGCAATATCCTGTTCCAAGACTGGACCTTTGCCACACCATTCGCATAGACGCTGACCTAAAATAAGGCTTGTGTCTGCGAGATGCAGGAGATAATTGAACCAGTTGTTTTTATTGTTTTCCATTTGTTTTGAGTACAAAGGTTTTTAATTTAATAAGTTTGTCATTCTGTAGTATTCTTGGCAGTTTAGATTGACTTCGTCGAAGCACTTCGTTAGGTCTCCTACGGAATGACAATATTGCGTTTTTAGGATAAATGTTGTTCTATGTAGAATCTGCAGCCCGACTTGAGCGGAAATCCTTTTTTGCGTGTACTCAATTTCAACATAATGGAAATCGTCGGCAAAAAAGATTGGGAGCGGAAGGCGGAAATAGCTGCCATAACAATTAAACTACATATTCTTCACCTCCTCCGGAACGTGGTAAAACGTCGGGTGGCGGTAAACTTTGTCTTCCGAAGGTTCGTAAAACGCTTCGGAATCATCAGGGTTTGTGGCGTGGATATGTTTGGATTCTACCACCCAAATGCTGACGCCTTCCATCCTTCTGGTGTAAACATCGCGTGCGTTTTGGATTGCCATATCAGCATCCGCAGCGTGGAGACTGCCGACGTGCTTGTGGTCGAGGCCTTGTCTGCTTCTGATGAAAACCTCCCAAAGTGGCCATTCTGTATTTTGCATAGTATTTCAGATTAGAGACGAATAGATTAGAGATGATAGACTTTAATCTGCCGGCTTATATTAAACTGTTTTTCTGTTTTGTTCTTCTCTTAATTTTCTTTTTTCGTGGTAAGCGGTTGCGGCTTCTCGTACCCAAGCGCCGTCATCGAAGGCTTTTTTACGGGTCTCGACACGTTCTTTATTGCAAGCGCCGTTGCCTTTGACCACTGTCCAGAATTCATCCCAATCGATTTCTCCGAATTCGTAATGTCCGGTTTCTTCATTGAATTTCAAGTCGGGGTCAGGAATCGTCAAGCCCAGATATTCTGCCTGAGGAATGGAAACATCTACGAAACGCTGTCTCAGTTCGTCATTGGTGAAGCGTTTGATGCGCCATTTCATCGAGAGTTCTGTGTTTCCGGATTCGGCATCTTTGGGTCCGAACATCATCAAAGTCGGCCACCACCAACGGTTGAACGCATCCTGAGCCATTTCTTTCTGCTCTGGCGAACCTTGCGCGAGTTTCATCATCAGCTCGTAACCTTGTCTCTGGTGGAAACTTTCTTCCTTGCAAATCCGAACCATCGCTCTGGCGTAAGGTCCGTATGAAGCACGACAAAGTGGCACTTGATTCAGAATCGCCGCGCCATCTACCAGCCAGCCGATTGCGCCCATATCTGCCCAAGTCAACGTTGGATAATTGAAAATGCTGGAATATTTGGCTTTTCCGGAATGCAGGTCATTGATGGTTTCGTCCCTTGTTACGCCCAAAGTTTCGGCAGCGCAATAGAGATACAAACCGTGACCAGCCTCGTCCTGAACTTTTGCCAAAAGGATTTTCTTTCGGTTCAAAGTTGGGGCGCGCGTAATCCAGTTGGCTTCCGGCAACATTCCGACAATCTCGGAATGGGCGTGCTGAGAAATCTGACGAATCAGGGTTTTTCTGTACGCTTCCGGCATCCAATCTTTGGGTTCGATGCGGATTTCGCTGTCTATTTTATTCTGAAAATGTTCTTCTAAATTGATTTCTGTTGTTTCCATAATGTTTTTGTTTAATGGAATTACTTTATTTTTTACTTATTAAAAGAATCTTCTAATAAGGACTTTTCATAAGTTTTGCATTTTCTGGTAATTGAAATTCTTTATCATCGAATTTCATTTGTTTTACTTCTTTTGCTTCACTAATGAGTATAAATTGAGGACTTTCTATAATTGATTTTAAAGGTAATGCTTGTGAAATCTTAATAAAATCATACCAGTTCCCAAATAGATGTTTCGCAAAAAGAATGGCATCAACATTAACTTTTGAATTGAAATAGTATTTCTGTACACCACTTTTACAAGTCAATATAATCTCGTCACATTTATAACCCAATATTTCTGTAACTTCTTTATTCACTTCAGTTTTCAAAACTTCATCAGTATTAGTTGCTCCATCATTCCAAAAAATGGTATCTGAGTTTTTCATTTTACTGTAAAGTTTATTATCATTATTGATATAAAGTTGCCATTGCATCATACTCCCGTTTGTGCTTGACTTATAGTTACCTTCTTTAATAATATAATCTTGTATCGAGCCCATCATTGATGTCAATTGTTCATTAGACATATTAGGAATTTTACTTTCGTAACTATTTTGATAAATAATTTTCCCTTCAAAAGTTTGTCCGAAAATCATTATTGCAAAAGCGGACATTATAAGTACTAATAATTTTCTCATTGTGTTATTAATTAACATCTTTATTAATTTCAAATATTTTCAATCTATTTAATATCAAAATTCACGACCACTTCTTCCGACCTCGGATGCGCCTGACAAGACAAGATAAATCCTGCGGCAATCTCGTCCGGTTCCAAGGAATAATTGATGTCCATCACGACTTCTCCTTTTTCCAGTTTGCATTTGCAAGTGGCGCAAACACCACCTTTGCAAGCGTAAGGCAAGTCGGCTCCGTTTTGTAATGCGGCGTCCAGAATGGTTGGTCCGTGGTAAGCTAAATCTAATTTCAGAGCGGTTGCATCCAACTTGACGGTGACTTTGCTAAATACGTCATCCGATTGATTGATTGCGGATTCGTGTTCTTTTTTCTTTTCTGCAGAGGCCGCGCTGAAGAATAATTCGAAGTGAATCTTCTTAGCATCCACGCCGGAACTGACCAAAGTGTCTCTCACGCCGAGAATCATTTCCTCCGGCCCGCAAAGGAAAACCTCATCGATTTTCTCTGCCGGAATGATATTATTAAGGAATGATTTTGCTTTCTCGGAATTGATTCTGCCACTCAACAAATCCGCATCGGCAACCTCGCGGCTGAGAATATGATAAATGCTGAGGCGTTCCATAAAACGGTTTTTCAAAGCTTCTATTTCTTCTTTGAAAATAATGGTCGATTTGTTTTTGTTTCCGTAAATCAGAATGAATTGGCTTTGAGGCTCGTTTTTCAAAACTGATTTGATTATGGAAATAATTGGCGTAATTCCACTTCCTGCTGCAAAAGCGACGTACGTTTTTTTATTCTCGGGATTCAGTTCTGTGTAGAATTTTCCCATTGGAGGCATTACTTCCAAGATGTCACCTTCTTTCAGGTTTTCATTCATAAAAGAAGAGAACAGACCTTCGGGAACTTTTTTCACAGCGACTTTCAATTCGTTTTCGTGCGGACTTGCACAGATTGAGTACGAGCGGCGAAGTTCCTCGTTGCCATTGATTTGTCGGAAAGTTAAATATTGTCCTTGCGTGAATTTGAATTGTTCTGCCAATTCTGCAGGCACATCAAAACTCACGGAAACACAATCCTGCGTTTCTTTCTTGACTTTTTTGACTTTTAAAGGGTGAAATGTTGTTGACACGTTTTTTTATAATTGATGAGCGATAATTGATAAATGATTAATTCAAACTGTATAAATTATCATTCATCGATTATCATTTATGAGTTAAGGCCTTTCATTAATAATGTTTTCAAATCATCTTCCAGCTCTTGTGGTGTGATGTCGCGGCTTGGTTTGTACCAAAGTTCTATCCACCTTAAGGACGATAACATCGTGAAAAGTGCGACGGAAACATTCATTTTTTTGAATTCTCCGTTTTGCATTCCTTGTTCTATGATATTGGCAAAGCTTTTTTCGTAGGACTTTCTGGTTTCTTTATATTGTTTTTTCTTGTCATTAGACAAATATTTCCAATCGTTGTTTGCTACAGAAACTGAGGCTGAATCTTCTATAATCAGTTGAACGTGAAGTCCGATGATGGCATTCAATTTTTCCTGAAAAGTCTGGTTTGTATTTTCGATTTCCTGAAGTTGCGAAATATATTGGTTGGCAATTTTGAAACAAATCAATTCCAGGATTTCATCCTTAGATTTGATGTGGTTGTACATACTTGCGGCTTCCATTCCCACTTTTTCGGCAAGGTCGCGCATACTGGTTCCGCCGAAACCCTTTTCTTTGAAAAGCATTGCCGCCTCGGACAAAATCAATTCTTTTTTATTGATTTTTATTTTCGGAGTCAGAACATTTTCTTCCATCATTCTAATATTTCAACAGTTGTTCTATTTCTTTAATTAATTTCTGTGTGTTCGGCAACATTTCCTTTTCCAATTCAGAATTGATAGGAATTGCGGGCAAATCTTTTGCGCCGACTACTTTTACCGGAGCGTCCAGATGTCTGAAACAATTGTCACTGATTCTTGCTGCCAGACTTTGAGCAAAACTATTATTGACAGGTTCTTCTGTCAAAACGATGCAACGGTTGTGTTTCTTTACACTTTCGAAGACTCGGTTTTCATCTAAAGGTGCAAGTGTTCTTAAATCAATGATTTCGATTTGATTATCAAATTCTTTCGCGGCATTAGAAGCCCAATAAACGCCCATTCCGTATGTGATGATGGTCAAAGTTGGTTTGTCCTGATTTTCGCAAAGCAAAACTTCTCTCGCTTTTCCAAATGGGATAATATAATCTTCGTCCGGTTCTATGGTTTTTGCATTTTCTGTACCTTCGATTTTTGACCAATACAATCCTTTGTGTTCCAACATTACAACCGGATTTGGGTCGTAGAAAGCAGCTTTCATCAAACCTTTCAAATCTGCGCCTGTAGATGGATAAGCGATTTTGATGCCTTTGATATTTGTCAAAACACTTTCGACCGAGCTTGAGTGATAAGGTCCGCCACTGCCATAAGCGCCAATCGGAACTCTTAGAATCATTGAAACCGGCCATTTTCCATTAGACAAATAATAACTTCTGGAAACTTCTGTGAATAATTGATTCAAGCCTGGCCAAATGTAATCTGCGAACTGAACTTCAACAATCGGTTTCAGTCCAACTGCGCTCATTCCGACCGTTGAACCCACTATAAACGCTTCCTGAATTGGTGTATTGAAAACTCTCTTTTCTCCAAATTGTGCCGCCAACGTAATCGCTTCACGAAAAACGCCACCTAATCTTAAACCAACATCTTGTCCATATAATAAGGCTTCAGGATGCTTGGTCATCAATTCTCTGATGGCGAAAAGCGCGCAATCGACCATTACCGTTGGGATTTTTCCGCTTGGGGAACGTTGTCCTTTTTCTTCGGTGATTGGCGTTGGTGCGAAATCGTGTAAGTAAGCGTCTTCCGGTTTTGGGTCTTCTGCAAGAACTGCATTTTCAAAATCTGTTCTTATGAGTTCTGCAACTTCTTTTTCTATGGTTTCGATTTCAGAATATTCTATGCTGAATTCTGAAAGTTTGTTTTTTAATTTGATTAATGGGTCATTTTTCGCGCATTCTTCCAGATCATCTCGGTACCATTCTTTTCGTACACCGGAAGTATGATGATTGAGTAAAGGAACTTTGGCGTGAATCAACATTGGACGTCTTTCTTCACGAATGATTTTGATGCATTCTTTGACGGTTTCGTAGGATTTGATAAAATCTGTTCCGTCAATCGTTCTGGTTTCGATGCCGTTGAAACCTTGCATATATTGTGTAATATCCTGCGCTCGGATTTCGTCTGCACTGGCGGAAATGTCCCATTCGTTGTCCTGAACCAGATAAAGAATTGGCAATTGTTTCAATGCTGCCATTTGAAACGCTTCGGAAACTTCGCCTTCTGTGCAACTTGCGTCGCCAAGTGAGCAGACTGCAATTGGTTTGTCGTCAAGGTTTTCAGCGATTCCTGTTTCTTCTTTGTACTTCATTCCCATTGCAATTCCGGTGGTTGGGATGGCTTGCATTCCTGTTCCGGAACTTTGGTGAATGATTTTTGGGAAATCGTCTCGTCTTAAACTTGGATGTGCGTAATAAGTTCTTCCGCCAGAAAATGGGTCGTCGCGTTTTGCTAAAAGTTGAAGCATCAATTCGTAAGGCGTGATTCCGATTCCCAGCAAAATTGAATCATCTCTATAATAAGGACTCACGAAATCCTGTGGCAACAACTGCATTCCCAATGCGAGCTGAATCGCCTCGTGTCCGCGGGAAGTGGCGTGAACGTACTTTGAAGTGATTTTTTTTTCCTGTTCAAACAAATCGGTTATCGTTTTTGCCGTAAACATCAAACCATAGGCTGATTTCAGTAAATCGGTCAAGCTAGTTTCTTTGTTTAAAAAATGCTTTTGGGTAATTTCCATATTTAAACATTTGACATTCAACCCATTATTCTCAGTTTGGATAATTGAATGTGATTTATTCAAAAATACACTTTTTTATTAAACTAACAAATGTTAGTTAGTTGAAATTAATTTTTGAATCTCATTGAAAATCATTACTTTTATCAAAACTTAACCTATGAAAAAATCTTTCCTTTTTATTTTTATCGTAATTACTTGTGGATTTGGATTTGGACAAATAAATCCTATCCAAAATTTAATCTGGAATCATTATTATGATCATACAAATTACAGGGATATCTACTCTCTTTCTTGGCAATCACCCGAAACACCACATAATGAATTGATTGGATACAATATCTACCGTGGAAATGAATTATATAAATTTCAGACAACAACATCTTTAGGTTGCAATCCTGATTGGGGTATAACTTCTGGATGTGATTTTCTAAATTATAATAATGGCAGCTCATTTACAGGCTTTGTCAAAGCTGTTTATGAAGGAAATATTGAATCAGAATCTTTTTCTTTTGAAGTAGGAGGTGTGATGTTGGATGTTACTGATTTTAAATTGAAATCAATAAGTATATTTCCAAATCCAGCAAAAGATATTCTCAACTTTTCAGAAGAAATTTCAAATATTAGAATATCAGATTTTTCTGGTAAAATCATCAAACAAATTCCCAATTCAGAAAAATCAATCAACGTTTCAAAACTTACAAAGGGCAATTACATTATATCTGGTAAAACAAAAACTGGGGAAACAATCAATAAGAAATTTATAAAAGAATAAATTATGCTTCTAAATATCTAATCCTTTCAGCTCTTGAAAGAATTTTTGCTTAATAACATTAAAATATCCTCGCCTTTACAAAATAAAAATTTAAATTTTGTAGTTTTGAAGATTAAACAAGCTAAATGAAAATTAAAATACTTTTTGGAATTGCATTTTGGTCACTTTTGCTATTAGCAGGCTGTAATCGTGATGATATTTCTTTTGATTCACCTACTCAACTTTTGAGATTCTCTACTGACACAGTTTTTTGTGATACAGTTTACAACCAAATGCGTTCGGAAACTTATGCCGTAAAGGTCTATAATAATGAAAATAAGGATGTTCTAATTCCAAAAATTGCGCTGGAAGGCGGAAGTGCTTCGCTTTATAGAATCAATGTAGATGGGAAAGTTGGGACAAGTTTCGAAAATGTAGCTTTGAGAAAAAAAGACAGTCTTTATGTTTTCGTAGAAATTGCGCCTGTTGCCAATACTCCAGAAATGATTGCTGAAGACAAAGTTGTTTTCAATACACCAGCAGGCGAACAAAAAGTTACTCTTCTTTCTGTAGTTCAGGATGCGGAATATTTCATCAAAACGGATACAAATCCTAACATTATTTCTGAAAACACCACTTGGACAAAAGATAAAGTGAAAGTGATTTTTGGAGATTTGACTATTGCTGAAGGTAAAACTCTGACAATGGAACAAGGAACGAAAATCTATTTCCGAAAAAACAGCGGAATGAATTTTGCAAAAAATTCGATTCTTGATGTAAAAGGTGCTTTAGGCGAAGAAGTGATTTTCCGAGGTGATAGAAGTGATACCAAATATGATACACTTCCTGCCAACTGGAACGGAATCAAAATGGAAGAAGGTTCTCTTCTTAATATGAATTATGCTCGAATATTTGGAGGAAATGTTGGACTTCAGTTAAAACAAAATGATGCAACAATTAATAATTCTATTTTTCACACATTTCAAAATGCTGGAATTTATGCAATCAGTTCAACACAATTTACAGCAAATAATCTTGTGATGAATAATTGTGGAGAAGCTGACTTTGCGATTGCAGGAAGCGGAACTTATAATTTTAATTATTCAACAATTGCCAATTACTGGAATCTAAATCCATCAATGTCTGCTGTTGGTATCTATGCAAGTAATGTTTATCAAAATGATGATGAACTTCTTGTTGGAAATCCTACAGTTAATCTGAATAATTCTATTATTTATGGTGATGTTCCAGATATGATTTCTTACAACAAAGTGGATGGTGGAAGTTTTACCGCTAACATTAATAATTCTCTCTTGAAAATAAGCTCCAACGCAGGATTTACTCCAGTTGGTCAAAATATTATTAGAAACGAAGACCCACAATTCCAGAATTATTTTACTCAAAAAATGAACTTAAGAGTAAAAACTGATTCTAAAGCGAGAAATAATGGTAATCCAAGCTACAATGATATAACTAAAAAAGATATTGTCGGAATTACGAGACCGTCTAACCAACCAACAATCGGAGCTTATCAATATCAATAATGGAAATTACAACGCTTCAAAACCAAGTTGACGAATGGATAAAAACCATCGGTGTCCGCTATTTCAATGAATTAACAAATATGGCAATGCTGACGGAAGAAGTAGGCGAAGTTGCCAGAATCATCGCCAGAAGATACGGCGAACAATCTGAAAAAGAATCTGACAAATCTAAAGATCTGGGTGAAGAATTGGCTGATGTTCTTTTTGTGACACTTTGTTTAGCGAATCAAACAGGAACGGATTTGCAGTCAGCATTTGATAAAAAATTAAAAGTTAAAACAGAGCGTGACAAAGACCGACACGCCAATAATGAAAAATTAAAATAGTGAGAGGTAAAATGTAAGAAGTCAAAAGTTTTTATTGACCTTTTACATTTTACTTTTCACATCTAACAAAACTATGATATTAAAAAAATCAGAATTAATAGACGGAAAAAATATACAAATTACCGGTTCGAAAAGTATTTCGAACCGTCTTTTGATTTTAGGGAAATTGTTTGGGAATATTGATATGCTCAATCTTTCCAATTCACAAGACACAACTTTACTCAAAAAAGCTTTGGAATCAGATTCCGAAACCATTGATATTCACCACGCTGGAACTGCGATGCGATTTTTGACTTCTTATTATTCCATTTTTGAAGGCAGGAAAACCATTTTGACAGGTTCTGACAGAATGAAAAACCGACCAATTAAACCTTTGGTAGATGCACTTCAATCTCTTGGGGCTGACATCACTTATCTTGAAAAAGAAGGATTTCCGCCGTTGCAGATCATCGGAAAGAAATTGCAGAAAAATTCGGTTAAAATTTCGGCCAATGTTTCCAGCCAATTTTTAACTTCTTTGATTTTAATTGGAGGAAAATTGGAAAATGGTTTAACATTGGAATTGGAAGGCGAAATCACATCCCGACCTTATCTCGAAATGACTCTGAAAATCCTAAACGAAATTGGAATCAAATCCCATTTTGCAGAAAATAAAATAGAAATTGTTGCACATTCTGATAATTTCAGAACCGAACATTATGAGGTGGAAAGCGACTGGTCTTCTGCTTCTTATTTTTATTCTTTGGCAGCGATTGGCAGAAAATCAATCACCTTAAAAAGTTATCACACACTTTCTCTTCAAGGTGACAGTATAATTAAAGAAATCTACTGGAAATATTTTGGAATTAATACGGTTTCGGATTATGCAGAAAACTCGATTTCATTATTACCTGAACCCGCTTTTGAATATCCTGAATTGATTTCTTTGGATATGAATGATTGTCCTGACATTGCGCAAACCCTTTGTGTAACAGCAACGACATTGAAAATTCCATTCATTATAACCGGACTTCACACTTTGAAAGTAAAAGAAACCGACAGATTGGTTGCACTTCAAAATGAATTACTGAAAATCGGTGGAAAAACACATATCACAGTGGAAAAAATCGAATCTTGTGAATTTATTGAGCCAGAAGAAAATATTTCTATCGCAACTTACAATGACCACAGAATGGCAATGGCTTTTGCACCGTTTGCTTTGGTAAAAGAACTGAATATCGAAAACGAAGATGTTGTGGAAAAATCTTATCCCGAGTTTTGGGAGGATTTTGCTGAAGTGACAACTAATATCTAGGATGAAGAAAGAGTTATTTTATGTAATTTTAATACTATTTGTCATTTTCGCTGGCTACAAATTTGTGAAATCTATTGAAGGAATAGAAACTGCAGATTTAGAATACAATACGGTTTATTCAGAAAAATATGACGAAGATTTATTCAATGATAAATTGTTAGGAAAAAGTAAGAAAGAAATTATTGATAAATTAGGAAAACCTCTTAGGACTGAAAACATAGAATCTTATTCAAAATTTCTTTATCGAGATAAAAAGGACAGTATCTATATAGATTGCTCTGGAGGTGTTGATATGAGTAAATTTGACATACTCAATAAAGAAGAAAATTTTTTAGTTTTTGAATTTGATAATAAGGATAAAGTAAAAGATATTTTCAAGGTAGAAAATTCCAAAAAAATTGGGCCTGACAGTTTAATTGGTATTTCTAAAAGCGAAGTCATAAATAAATTTGGAAAGCCTGTTCAGATAGCACAAATCAATTTTGATGGGAATATTTTATCTTTTTCGAATCTCAAAAAAGGTGCCTATACAGGAAAACGACCAAAAATACATATGAGAAATATTGTTTTTGATAAGAATGATAAAGCTATTAAAGTTATAAAATCTGATGGCTATAATGTTTTAGAAGATTTGTGCAAAATCATTAATAATTAAATAGAGTTATCTAGTTTAAAATGAAATATCTCCTTTCTTTTTTAACCTTAATTTTTTTCTCGATTCTCCAATCTCAGGAATTGAAGGATTTTGTAATTCCGAAAGGTTATGAGAAAATCATTGAAGTAAAAGGTGATCTTGACAAAGATGGAAAAGATGAAGTCGTGATGGTTTTTAACACGGATAAAATCATCAACAAAATTTCGGAAGGATTCGAAAGAAAACTCTACATTCTGAAAAATATTAATGGTAAATTAAAAGTTTGGCAAGAGAATTCTAATCTGCTCTTCGATAGTAAAGAAGGATTTTATCCGGAAAGCAATGAATTGGAATTGAGTATTAAAAATAATTGCCTAATCATTTTTCAATCTTATTTCTCAAATTCCCGTCATACTGTGACTTCAAAAAATACATTCAGATTTCAAAATGGCAATTTCTATCTGATTGGTGCTTTGGTTCAATTTGATGATACCTGCGAATTCAATCTCTCCAGCGAAATCAATTTTTCAACAGGAAAAGTCATTGTTGAAGAAACATATTCTGACTGTGACAGCAGATACGAAAGAGAGATTCCGAAAAATTACTATAAAGAATTCACTTATAAAATTCCCAAATTAATAAAAATGAACGAGTATAAAATGGGAAAGAATGAAATCAAAATCCCTAATTCAAAAAAATCATTCAATTTCTAAATGTCAAAAACAATCATCATCACAGGCGCATCATCCGGAATTGGATTGGCCTTGGCAGAATATTTCGGAAAGAAAGGAAACAAAGTTTATGGGCTTAGTAGAAAGGTTGTAAGCTCCGATTATTTCGTTTCGATTCCAACAGATATTACGGAGAAAGAACAAATAGACAACGCCATTTCTGAAATCCTGAAAACAGAAACCAAAATTGATGTTCTGATTAATAACGCCGGAATGGGAATGGTTGGCGCAATTGAAGATTCTACGAAAGAAGATATTTCGAAGTTATTCAATCTTAATTTAATTGGTTCTGTCCAAATGATGACGGCTGTTCTTCCAAAAATGAGAGAACAGAAATCTGGAAAAATAATCAATGTTTCCAGCATCGGTTCAGAAATGGGATTGCCTTTCCGAGGATTTTATTCCGCTTCCAAATCTGCTTTAGACAAGGTAACGGAAGCAATGCGCTACGAAGTTTATCCTTGGAATATCCACGTTTGTTCGCTTCATTTGGGCGATATCAAAACCAATATTGCAGAAAATCGAGTGAAGACAAAAGTTTCCGAAGCATATAAAAATGTCTTTGATAAAGTTTATGCTTTGATGAATTCCCACGTTGGCGACGGAACTGAGCCTTTGGATGTTGCAGTTTATGTTGATAATCTTCTTCAAAAATCAAAATGGAAAGCGCATTATTATTTTGGCAAATTCGGGCAGAAAATTGGTGTTCCTCTCAAATGGATTCTTCCTCAGAATACTTACGAAAATCTGATGAAGAAGTATAATAAAATGGATTGATGATGAAGAAATTACTTTTTTTA
>Ga0308158_10002005_pt1 | contig 20107 bp, 13 predicted proteins | sample PhyBR2_FD_201038 | JGI IMG/M metagenome (GOLD analysis project Ga0308158, IMG submission 201038) | Phyllosphere microbial communities from UC Gill Tract Community Farm, Albany, California, United States - DLSLB.R2 | ecosystem: Host-associated > Plants > Phyllosphere > Unclassified | place: USA...
CATATGCCATCAGGACCAAGGCAAGGGCCACCAGGCCATAGTCTTTCGGTGAAAGGAGCCGGGCCAACACCACGGTAGTGACCAGCACCATTGCCTTCCCGGAAACGAAGGCCAGTCCCTGCCACACCGCGCCGCGCAGACCGGCCCGTGCCAGGTTGCCCGGTGCCTGGGTCACGGCCATGGCACACCCGGCTTTGAAAGTCTTCGCATGTCGTACCTGAACGTCATCGCACGCCTCCCCATCCATATCCATCGTGGTCGATCTCGTGCGCCGGGACACCGATCCAGGTCTCTCCCTCGGGAACATTGCTTAACACCGCGGCTCCCATTCCCACGGTTGCGTAGGCTCCCACGGAGGTCCGTTCACGGACGCTCGAATTCATCCCCAGGTAGGCCGCCCGGCCGATCCGGACTCCGCCGCCCAGCGACACCCCCGCAGCGAAAGTGGCAAAGTCCGCCACGTCGTCGTCGTGCATGAATGTCACTGATGGCATCGCAACCACGTGGCATCCCAAGGTGACGGAGGCAGTGAGCGTGACGTTCCGGAACAGGATGCTGCCCCTGCCCACCGCGCAGCCCTCCGGATACTGCACGGAGGGATCCACTGCCGTGGCGTAGCGCGTCTCCCGGATGCCCAGCAGTTCAAGGCGGTCCACTACCGTTTCCCTTTGCCGCCCGGATTCCATGCACACCAGCATGAAGGCGTGGTTGTACCTGCGGGCGTCCTCTACCGTGCCCAGCACCGGAGCCCCGTCCACCGAGACGCCGGCCATTTCCCTGTCATCGTCGAGCATGCCCACAACGTCGTATTGCCCGCTGTTTCGGACCATCGCCAAGACCTCCCGCGCGAGTCCGCTGGCGCCCACCAGAATCAGTTCACTCATACACCGGCCTTGCCCGCTGGCAGCACTGTCATGGTTGCTCCTTCCCGTCCCGGGTTTCACCGGTGTGTGCCAAACTAGCCACACCGGGAGCCCTGACGGGGAGGCCTTGGGTTTTTGTGTGGCTGGCAGGCCTAAAGTGTGGAAACTGCGGGTTTTGCCTTGGCAGCCTTGGCCTACAGAACGGGCAGGACATACGGCTCGGCGGCAGTCGTCCCCTTGCCCGCGGCAAGGGCCGTCAGCTGCGCCCGGGACTCGACGCCGAGTTTCCGGTAGATGGCCGTCAGCCGAACCTCCACTGTGCGGACGGAGACGTACAACGTGGCGGCAATTTCCTTGTTGCGCATCCCCCGCGCCACCATCTTGGCCAAGGCCCGCTCATGGTCGCTAAGCAGCAGCATCGCCGGATTGCCCTGCGGGCGGACAGGCTCCATGCGTTCGTCCAAAAGCAGGGCATCCACGTGCTGGGTCCACGCATCCGCCCCGGCCTCGTCCAGCATGACCTTTGCCCTCAGCAGCGCATCCCGTGAGTCGCGCAGCCTTCCAAAAGCATGCAGCCGCTCCGCGTAGCACATCAGCGTCCTGGCACGTTCCAACCTGTGCCCGTTCCTCGTTTCGACGGCCTGGCTGAAAAGCTGGAGTGACTGCTCTCCGTCTGCCAGCATCGCGCGGCTGCGGGCCACAGCCATCATCAGCCACGCCGACCGAAGCCCTACGGAGCGGCTTTCCAGGCGCAGCAACGCCTGGGTAGCCTCGTGGTGGCGGCCCAGCCGGATCAGTGCCTCCACCAGGTCTGCCTCACAGCGCAGGAGGGTGGGGTTGCCGAACTGCATGCCGATCTCGGCAGCCCGGGACAGTTGGGCCACGGAATCTGCCAGGTCACCCCGCAGCAGTGCGAAGTGGCCCTGGCAGGCGGCAAGCTGCGCCATGAGGGCCGGGTGACTGTCTGCCGCGGCCCACCGGTGCGCCTCCGTTGCTGCGACTCGGGCCTGTGCGTCATCACCCAGGGAGTGCGCGCGCCAAACCCGGAAGAGGTGAAGCCTTCCCCGATGGTAGGCAAGCTCAGGTTCGGACCGTTCGAGTTCGTCAATCAGCCTGACCGCCGCACGCACATTGCCGGCCCGGATTTCGTTGTCCACAGCCAGGAAGGCCGCCGTTTCCCGGCAGTTATGGTGTCCCGGTTCGGCCGAACTGCGCACCAGGGCAAAAGCTTCGTGGGCGCTTTCGTAGTGCTCTGCATAAGTAAGGGCCCGGCCGCGCACCAGGAGGCCGGCAACGCCCGCTGTCCTGGTCTGTTCGTACTTCCGCCCGAGGGCCCCCATGTCACCGCTGACGGCATCGATCAGCAGCCTGGCATGGTCGGCCATGGCCAGGGAGTGCGTGGAAGCCGAACCCTGGAATGTGATGCCCTGCTTCAGGAAGTCCGAGGCTTCCTGAAGTTCCCACCGTTCTGCATAGTAGAGGGCACATGTGGCCAGGAGGCCGGCGGAATAGGAGGGGTCCTCCGGTCCGAAGTCCTTGATAAGCCGAAGCACCGTGCTGGAGCGGACCGCTGCCCCTTGGGCAAACTGGATTTTGAAGGACAACCCCATGAGCCGCAGGGTCAGTGCGGGGTCACGGGTCACCCGCTGCGCCCATTCGAGATAGCGCTGTGCGTAGACGAACTGGCCGTGGTCAAACAGCAGCTCGGCCACGCCGGTAAGGCGCGCGGCAGTTTCCGCTTCCCACGGATTGATGGCCAGGGCGCGCTCGATGTATTCCACCGCGAAGGGCACTTCGCCGTCACGGACCAGGTCTTCAGCATGGCGGAGCAACTGGAACGGGGTGTCCCGGTCCAGGGCGGTGTAGCTCAGGTGCCATCTATACCCGGAAGGGTCAGTGCCCCTGGCTGCTTCCGCCAGGGCGCGGTGATTGGCAGTGCGGACTCCCGGCAACATGGCCGAGAACACGAATCCCCGCAGGAGTTGGTCCCTAACCATGAGATGCGGTCCGGACCGGTTCACCATGCCGGCAGCCAGCAACTCCTCGATACTCGTCCACACATCCGGGTCAATTTCCTTGATCGTGGAGATGTCGCTGCGGAATGACAGCGAGAGCAACTCCAGGACGTTGCGGGCACCGGAGGACAACGCGCCCACGGCTGCGCCGAACTCGGCGTCAAAGCTGCCCTTGGAGGGCAGTGGGACGGGCAGGGCGTACTTGCCCTCGGCGTGCCGGTCCAGCAGCAGTCCGTAAAGGTCGACGGCGGCACGCGGGTTTCCCCCGGCCGCTGCGGCAACGGCGTGCACTGCCGCCGTCGTGGTCCTCTTGGCCGGGACGCCCTCCAGCATCCGGACGGTGTCGCTGTAGTTGAGAGGGCCAAGACGCAGGGCCGGAAGGCCGCTGAACGGGCTCTCGGGGGTATCCTCACGGACGCCGGCAACCAGGACGATGTCCGTTCCGGTCAAACGCCTCGCGATGAAGCCAAGCACTGCCTGGCTGCATGCATCCAGTTGGTCGGCATCGTCTATCACAACAACGGTGCGAAAAGAGGACCGCTGGTGCAGTCCGTTGATTAGCATGCTGGAGACAGTGGGCACGCTCATGGCCCCGGTGGTGTCCTGCAGGAGCTTATCGCCAATCCGACTCAGGACCGGATCGTCCATGTCGTACAGGAGTGCCGTGATTCCTGACAACGCCCAGTCCGATTCAGCTGCAGTGGCGCCCAGGAAAACCGTCCGGTAATCGGAGAGGGAGGGAATTTCTGACAGAAGGGCCGTTTTACCGATGCCCCCGCGGCCGATCACGGCCAGTGCGGTGTCCTTCGGACCACGGATGACCGAAAGGATGCGGTCCAGTTCTTTGCTTCGGCCGATAAGTGGCATGGCGTCCCCAATTCGTCAAAGAAGGAGACCGCATTCTTGCACTGCCGGTTATGTTCCGGCTCCCGCTCCCCAGAGCGGGGTTTGCCGTACATGCGAATATAGTCCGGCAACCAGCCGACGCACCACACCCTTGCCGCTGGATTGCATCAAGATTGGACCCTGTCATCGATCAAGTCCTGCCAGGGGCACCCGGTTCCACCGGCTCTCCAGCCTTAAGGAAGGGGTTCCGGCCTGCCATGTACTGGCTGGCCGGAGCCCCTCCCTGTTCAGTTGTCTGTTCAGTTGTCTGTTCAATTGCTATTTAGTTATGCGTTCCTGCTAGGCGGCCGGTTTGAGCGCCGTCCGCCAGGCCGCCACGGCCCGGGCGGCACTAAGGGTCCAGGTGGCTGTTCCGCTGGCGCCCGCCGTCGGCTGCGGTTTGTCCGCCAACTCCGCAATTTGGCCTGCCGCAGCCTCCCAGCGCTCGGTCCAGCCGGAAGGCGGGGTCACCACCGGTGAACTGCAGTCACATGCCACTCCGCCGATCAGCATGGCACCGTTGGTTGCCGTCGTAACGCTGCCCACCGTGATGCTGGTGGCCGAGTAGCTGGTGTCGGCAGCGGTAACCACTGAACTGTCCAGCGGTGTGATGTTGTTGACGCCGCGGTAGGCGGTGATGCCGCCGCCCCACTTGGCCGCGGAGCTGAGGGTCCAGTTGTACGTTGACGGGTCCGAGGCACCCACTACCTTGTAGTACGCGAACGACCGTGCCCCTGATGTGGACGAACTGTTGATCGATTGGCCGTTGACGATTGCCGTCCAGCCGGCCGGGGCGGTCAAGGACGGGTTGAGGTCCGTAGTGATGGCCGCAACCAGGACGTCCCCCGCAGCGGTGCCGGCGGGAACCGGCAAAGCCGCAGTTGTCACGGCGGTTCCGGAGTTTGCCGTGCTGGAGTTCACCACAGTGATCCCCCCGGTTGCCGGGGGCGGCGCCGTCCCTACGGTGATCGTGGTGCTTGCCGAGGACGAGCCGCTGCTGTTGGTCGCCGTCAGTTTTGCCGTGTAGGTGCCGGCCGCCGTGTACGAATGCGTGGGATTCTGCGCCGTGGATGTGCCGCCGTCGCCGAAATTCCACGCCCATGAGGTCGGCGCATTCGTGGAAGTGTCAGTGAAGGTGACGTTCAGTGGCGCGGCGCCCGAGGTGGGGTTGGCGGTGAAGGAGGCAACGGGTGCCTGGCCCGCGGGCGGCGCGGTGCCCAGCGGCCGGTCCGAGAACCAGTAGCGCTTGGCCACGTTGTCGCTGGCCATGGCTACCAGCCCGGTGGTGTTGTTCACGCTCTGCTTGCTGGTGGTCACGTCATTGATGTTCGACGACGACGCAGCCTGCATGATCGGCGTTCCGCGTCCTGACCCAAAGACAGGGTTGTCCATGGACGCGGTCTTCTCGTAGATGCTGCCCGCTACGCCGGAATAGGCACAGCCCGAAACCGACGTGGGCGGTGCGGTGTGAAACTCGCGCACCAGGTTGTTCTGGGTGTCCAGCACGATCTGTGGACGGGATACGCAGTCGCCGGTCGCTGCAATGGTGGACTGCGTGAATGCACCCGTGCCTGGCTTGAAGACCAGGAGGATCAACTGCGGCAGGGTCTTGTCGCTGGAGATGTCATTCAGGCTCGTCTTGACCGCCGCAAAGACCCGGCCGCTCGTGTCGGCCTGAAGGGTCTTGAGGTTCAGATGGTCATCGGACTGGCCGTTCCCGCGCAGGGCGGGCTGGACTTTCCAGGAGGACGCCGCGGCATCCGAATCCTTGTGCGTTGCCCACCAGACCGTATTCGCCAGATGGTCGCTCCACATCACGCCCACCTGGCCGTTGCCGAAGGCCACCACAGCCGAGATGTCGTCGGGAGCAGGGTGCGGGTTGCTGACGGGAAGGACAAACGGAGTTCCCCACGAGGTTCCGCTGTTGGTGGCGGCGTTCATGTACACCGTGTTGGTAAATCCCGACGTTGAGTTCCCCGCGACTTGTGTCCAGGTGGCCCAGACCCTGCCGGTGGTGTCCTTGTCAATGGTCATGGACTCACTGGAATTGTTGGTGATGGTGGCGGGGAAGCCGCTGTCCAGGGTGTATTTGCCGGCCGCGTAGCTGTACCGGTAGAGCTTCGCCGGTGAGCCGGAGAGGGATGGCTTGGGAGTTCCGTCACCGGTGATGGTCACGACGTGCGAAGCAATGTAGAGGTGGGATCCGTCCCACAGTGTGTCCGCCAGGGTGGTGCCCCTGGTGTCGTTGACCACTCCGGTGTCCACCCAGGTCTTGGTTGCCCGGTCCAGCCGGAAAATACTCCAGCCTGTTCCGGACTTCCACATATCCGCCCACCAGGAGCCGTCATTGAACCACAGCTTGCTCTGTGGCTTGTCCGAGGTTGGCGGATTGGACACCCCTGAGTAGGCGATGCTCTGGGTGCCGTAAACCGTGTCGGCCACTGCCGCATTGGGCACCCCGAGGACCGAGGCTGCAAGGACCAGGGCAACGCCGAGGGCCTGGCCCGTCCGGTTGAGAAAATGGCTGCGTCTGAGCTTCATAAGTGAACTCCTGGGGCATAGGAAACAAAATGGGGGAACGTCCGCCCGTTGGCCCAGTCCACAACAGCCCTTCAGCCCCCAAGTACCGAGAAGCGTATGCCTGGACTCCTGAGGGGGCAATGCAGGTGGCTTACCTAAAAAGCGGTTTTCCGCATCCCCTACCCAACGCTTTTTCAGTCTTACGCAATCCCCTATACCTAATGAATTCCACCATCCCCGAGCCCTTTACTTGCCCAATAGGGGTGAACCCTAGGTAAAAAGCGAGTACCTACTACTCGTGATACCCGGATTAGGTAGGGGGTAGTCTTCCGGAACGGCCAGAGGATTGGCGATGGGTTGCTGGGGGACAGCGACCAGACCCATGACCGGATTAAGCGTTGATGCCGCGGCTAAATGGCCGGCGGGCATTGTCAAGAATCCGAACTGTCATGAAGTGGTGAGGCAATTGTCGATTTCGCCCCAACTTCCAGCTCTGTTCTCGGAGCCGGGACTTTTATCTCCACAAGCCTCAATCAGCGTGGTGATCCCCACCTTGAACGAGGAAAAGAACCTTCCCTGGGTTCTTCGCCGGATGCCCTCCTATGTCGATGAGGTGATCATCGTGGATGGGCGTTCGCAGGACAACACCGTAGAAGTGGCCAAAGCACTGCGTTCTGACGTGGTGGTGGTTAACGAGACCCGGAAAGGCAAAGGTGTGGCACTCCGTGCCGGCTTTGCGGCCGCGACCGGGGACATCATCGTGATGCTGGACGCGGACGGAAGCATGGACCCGCAGGAGATTGGCTGGTTTGTTGCCCCGCTCCAGCACGATTTCGATTTCGTCAAGGGTTCCCGGCACGTAACCGGTGGCGGGTCCGAGGACCTGACACGGTTGCGGAAGGCCGGCAACAGGGCGTTGACCGGGCTTGCGAATGCTGTCCTGCACAGCAACTACTCCGACCTCTGCTACGGGTACATCGCGTTCCGGCGTGAATGCCTGGAGGTCCTTGAACTGCAATCCGACGGCTTTGAGATCGAAACCGAGCTCATTGTCCGCGCCGCAAGGGGGGGCCTCCGGATCGCGGAGGTACCAAGCCTTGAGCTGGACCGGATCTCCGGGGCATCCAACCTCCAGACGTTCCGCGACGGGTGGCGGGTGCTGCATACGCTGGCCCGGGAATGCACGCTCTGGGAGGCGCCCACAGCGGGTGCCCGGCCCGAAGCGCTTCGCCGCGTGAAGTACACCTACTCCAACGTCCGGTTCCCAAGGCTCCCCGTGGATCCGCACAGTGTCCTCGCGCCGGCAGTGAAACCGCAGGAAACCCGGATGGCATCGGCGGTGACGCAGCATGCTTGACCGTGCCAAGCCGCTGTCCGTGACAGTGGTGATCTGTGCCTACACCTCCGAGCGGTGGGGCATGCTGCTGGACGTCATCGAATCCGTCCGCAACCAGACGTTGTCTCCGGACCAGGTCCTGGTTGTCATCGACCACAACGAAGATTTGTACGAGCGGCTCGTCGAGATCGTCGACGACGTTGCCGTAGTCGAGAGCACAGGCCTTCCGGGCTTGTCCGGGGCCCGGAACACCGGCGTCGGACTCGCTGAATCGGACATCGTCGCCTTCCTTGATGACGACGCCGAGGCCGCGCCGGACTGGCTGGAACGGCTGGTTGCGCTGTACGACGACCCCGACGTCCTGGCCGTGGGCGGGAAAGTTGTCCCCCTTTGGGAATCCGGCCGTCCAGGCTACTTCGCCGAGGAACTGGACTGGATCGTCGGCTGCAGCCACCGCGGCCTGCCCCGGGTGGCATCGGAGGTCCGCAACGTCATCGGCGCCAACATGTCCTTCCGGCTTGAGGTGCTGCTGCAGGTGGGTGGCTTCAACCAGTCCCTTGGCCGCAAAGGCACCTTGCCGCTGGGATGCGAGGAGACCGAAATCTGCATCCGCTCGCGGATGGGAATGCCGGGATCCCGGATTGTCTATGAACCCGCGGCACTGGTCCACCACCACGTGCCAGCCTCCCGCGGAACGTGGCGCTACATGCTGTCCAGGTCGTGGTCGGAGGGCCTGTCCAAAGCGCAGGTCAGCCAGCTGGTAGGCCACAAACGGGCACTGGGACCGGAACGCCGCTATGTCCGCAGCGTGCTTCCCCGTGCGGTGTTCACCGGCCTCAAATCCTGGGGGCGCGAGGGCAGCGCCGATGGGCTGGGCCGGGCTGGTGCGGTAATCGCGGTCCTGGCCTGCACGGCCGCCGGATACTTCCAGGGACGCCGCCTCCAGCATTGGACCGGCCCCGAAGAAGAGGGCCAGGTCCTGGTCCCGGCCGGCCAGTGGAGGGAAGTCCAATGAGCGAAGGCGCCAGCCAGGTGCTCGAGGAGCTCCGGGGCGAGGCACTGATCCTGGTGCCCGCCATGGAGTCCCGGTTGCCGCCGGTCTGGCCGGGGGCAAGGTGGATCGGGTCGGTGGACCTGGAGGACCTTGCGGACTGCTCCCGCTTTGAACTGGAGAATCATGCTGGATACGAACGGGCACGGCTGCTGGTGCGCGCGTCGGGGGCTGTGCGGGGATTTGTCGATGTGCCGTCGCCGGCGGGAATCGTGGACCGGGCTGTCTTCGAGGACGCCCTGGCGGCCTTGCCTCCAGTTCCGTCGTTCCCCCCGGCGGTAGCCGCTCCGCACATCACGGTGGTGGTGTGCACGAGGGATCGCACCGAGCAGCTGCGCGGTGCGCTGATGACCATCCTCGCCTTGGACTACCCGCATTTTGATGTCGTCGTGGTGGACAACGCGCCGGCAACGCACGCCACCGAAGAACTGGTGTGCCAGGAGTTCCGGGACCTGCGGGTACGGCTGGTGACGGAACCCGTTCCGGGCCTCTCCCACGCCAGGAATACCGGCCTCCGCCACGCACGGGGAGATCTCGTGGCCTTTACGGACGATGACGTGGTGGTGGACAGGTCCTGGTTGCGGGAAATCGCGGCGGCTTTCGATGCTGTCCCGGGCGCGGCATGCGTGACGGGGCTGGTTCCGGCGGGGGAACTTCGGACACCTGCGCAGGGCTACTTCGACTCCAAGGTCAGCTGGTCACGGAGCCTGGTTCCGCAGGTCTACTCGCTGGCAGACCCACCCGCCGGACTTCCGAAATTTCCCTTCAGCCCCGGAGCCTTCGGGACGGGGGCCAACTTCGCGCTGAGGCGCCAGGCAGCCCTCCGCCTTGGTGGTTTCGATCCCGCACTGGGGGTCGGAACCCCAACCGGAGGAGGCGAGGACATTGACATGTTCACCAGGGTGATCCTCGAAGGACACGCCCTGGTGGTCCAGCCGGCGGCCATCGTCTGGCACCGCCACAGGGACGGGCTTGAAGACCTCCGGGTGCAGGCCCGCGGCTACGGAAACGGGCTGGGGGCATGGATGACCAAGGTCATGATGGATCCCCGGACGGCAAGGCTGGCGCTGGCCAGGAGCTGGGGGGTGGGCCTTGAGTTCCTTAACCACCGCGCGCATGCCATCCAGCCGGCGCTCCAGGGCCCCCCGGTCCATGGGTCCCTTGAGGCGCAGGCCGCCAGGCTCGTCTGGCTGCAGCTGCTGGCTGTGGCGTTCGGACCCTACAAATATCTGCAGTCGCGCAGGGCCGCGGGCAGCTAAGGCAACAGTCAGCAGGTGTGCTGGTCGCGGAGGCCCGCTCCGCCGGCGGCAAGAACTATCCAGGAGTTGAAACAGTATGGCGCTTCTCATCAGGGGTGACGTGTCCGGCCCGATGAACTCCCGCACTTCACGGCGGCACGGGCCAGGCTATGCCGAATACGTCCTGGCCCTGCTCGCTGCCGTGACGGCGGTCCTGATCCTGTTCGACATCGGCGGTGAGTCCATCGCGGGTGCCAAAATCCTGGTGTGCTTCGCCATCCCGGGCTGGGCCCTGGTGCGCTGGGTCCGCCACGTGGATCCTGTTGCACGCCTGGTCTTCACGATCGTTGCCGGCGCAACTGCCTTCGCCCTGACCGCTGCCGTCATGGGGTGGCTCCAGCTCTGGAACCCCCGCCCCGCCGCCGTCGGCATCCTGCTCGCAGCTGTGGCCGCCATGCTGGTACCGGGCCCACGCACCCCGTTGCCCTCCGTTGCCCGGCTGCAACGCCCGCAGCCGGGCACCTACGTGCCGTGGCTGGTTTTCGTGGGTGCCATGGTCATGTGGGCGGCCACGCTGGGATTGACGAACCCGCACTTGGGGGACCTGGGGCTCCTCGCCGCGTTCCCGGTCACCTGGTACGTTTCGCTGGCGCTGGTTGTCGCGTTATGCATCTGGAGCACCGCCCGTCCCGGCCAGCATTCCGGACGGCTTCCGGGAGCCTCGCTCACCGGGCTGGTGGTCATCCTCTATTCATCTGCCGGCCTGCTCACCAGCGTCCCGCGGCTGCCCTGGACGTACAAGCACATCGCCGTGACAGACCTGATCCAGAGCACCGGCCAGTTTGACCCGAATATTGACATTTACAACCGCTGGCCCGGGTTCTTCCTGTTCAGTGCGTTCCTTGGCGAATCGGGCGGCTACAAGGATGCCCTGTCCTACGCGGGATGGGCGGAGCCGGTGTTTGCGCTGATGAACGTGGCACTGGTCCTCGCAATTGCCAGGACTCTGACGAAGAACCGCCGTATCTACTGGACCAGTGCGCTGGTCTTTGCACTTTCAAACTGGCTGAACCAGAACTACTTTTCGCCGCAGGCCTTTGCCTACACGCTGCACCTGACCATGTGCCTGGTGATTCTCACCTTCCTTCGCGGAAGCCCGGCCGCCTGGGTGGTGTCGCTCGAGCAGAGGCTGGCAAACCGGTTCTCCAAATCCGCGCCCGAACCTGAGGAGATCAGGTCCTTCAGCGGCCGCCAGCAGGCACTGGCAGTGGTTGCCGTCCTGGTCCTGCAGGCGATGATCGTCATGAGCCACCAGTTGACGCCCTACCTGGCCATCCTGGGGTTGTTCCCGCTCTTCATGGCCCGCTACTTTAAGCCCGCGTGGCTCGCCCCGGCGCTCCTTTTGATGGCCTTGCTCTACCTTCTTCCCAATGCGGAGTTCGTGAAGGAAAAGTACGGCCTGCTGAGCGGCTTCGATTTCCTGGCGAATGCCGGTTACAAGAGCGTGGCCGGCGCGCCCGGCCCGTCCCTCCTGTCCGGCCGGTGGCTGGCCAGGGAGGCGCTGGCCCTGTCCCTGTTTACCGCCCTGCTCGCCGGGTTGGGCTTCCTTCGCAACTTCCTTCGCGGCCACGTCCGCACCACCCTGCTGGTGGGGACGCTCGCGGCAACACCCATCATTGGGCTGTTCGGAACGTCCTACGGCGGGGAGGGCCGGCTGCGGGTGTTCATGTTTGCCCTTCCGTGGCTCTCCATCGGCGCAGCCTGGTTCTTCTGGTCCGGCAAGCGCCCCGGCAGGAAGGCGGTGATGGGGGCAGCGTCCGCGATCTCGGTAATGGCGGCGCTTTTTACCACCGTGTACTTCCAGAATGAGGCCAACGTACGGGTACCGGTGGCAGACGTGGCTGCCAGCCAGTGGCTGGATTCGAACGTCCAGCGCGGTGACGCCGTGGTGGAGACCAACTACCACCTGCCGCTGCTCATCGGCTCGCACTACTCCTTCTTCCTCCGCAGCGGCCAAATGATTTCCGTTGCACCGAAGCTGCACAGCGCCCTCGCGCCGTTTACGGGTGACGACATGCTGGCCTACGTCGACAAGACCCGGGCGGCGGCCAAGCTGCGGCCCTCGGACCGCGTCTTCGTGGTGGTCTCCGACCTGGAGCAGCGCACGTCCACCGGCGTTACCCGGAAGTTCCCCAAGGATGTCCTGGTCCCGCTTGAGCATGACCTGAACGTCGCACGTGGCACCGAGCTGGTTTTTGAGAACAAGTCCGTGAGGATTTACGAGGTTACCCGTGCTGACTGGGGAAAATAGGGGACGGGTGTACCAGCTGTCGCTGATCACCGTGACGTCGCTGTCCATCGTCGGGGCTGCCCTGCTGGCGCTCCAAGGAGACTTTTCCAGCGTCACAGAAGCACCCAGGGGGAACCTGCCCTCGTGGCGCCAGACGATGGTCCAGGACTTCGACGTACCTGCTCCTTTGGGAGCCGTCGGCCAGGTGTACGGCCCCGACATGAGGGGTTATGCGGGCTTTTCCGATTCCTCGGGCTATGGCACGTACAGCCCCGATGATGTCCTTTCGGTACACGACGGCTACCTGGACTTCTACCTCCACTATTCGAACAACAGCCCCCGGGTGGCCAGCGCCATACCGTTCGGTTACACCGGCCAGACCTATGGAAGATACTCCGTGCGGTTCCGGTATGACTCCATCCCCGGCTACAAGATCGCGTTCCTCCTCTGGCCTGCCAGCGACCACTGGAACGAGGGGGAAATCGATTGGCCGGAAGGGGGCCTGGATGGTTCCCTTTACGGGAACTCCGCGATCAGGGGGACCCGGACGTCCAACGGCATGCAGTTTGATCCCGGGGACCGGAAATACTCTTCGTCCAGCCCCGGCCAGTGGCATGTAGCCACCATCGAATGGAAGCCCGGCCTGGTGCAGTGGTTCCTGGATGACCAACTGGTGGACCAGACGACCAAACCCGAAGGCGTACCCCGCACGCCAATGCGCTGGACTCTCCAGGTGGAGACGGCCGACGACGCCACCAGTACTTTTCCCGCGAAGGACGTTGCCGGGCACATACAGGTTGATTGGGTGGTGCAGTATGCCTACGCACCGTAAACAAGGCCGTGGCCGCCGCTGCGGCCGGAACCGATTTGGGGGACTGCACCGTGGACACCGTAAGTAACCTGCCCGTTCCCCGGGAGCCGGGGGACGCCTCACGCACAGTTGGGGATGCGGCGCCCGGAAACGACGAGATCCATCCCCTGGTGGCTAAAGCGTTCCGGGTCCTCGACGCGGCAGGGCTGCCATGGCTCCTGGTCCGGGGCGGGGACGATCTGGCCCTGCCCGGGGGAGACGTGGACATCCTCGTGGACAGCAGGCTCCTTCCGCGGCTGGATGCCCTGATGGCGGACGCGGGGTTCTGCCGCGTCGTGGCCTGGGGCCATGGCAGCCACAGATTCTATTTCTGCTACTCCGCGGACGCAGGCGCGTGGATCAAGCTCGACATTGTCTCGGTCCTGGCGTTCGGCCCCCACCAGCAGTGGCGTACGTCCTGGGCACCCCGGTGCCTTCGGCGCAGGGTCCGCCATGGCTCCTACTGGGTACCGGACCCGTCAGACCAGGCATGGCTGCTGCTGCTGCACCTTTTCATGGACAAGGGCGGTGTTGCGCAGGAGCGCCAGGAAGGTGCCCGGGCGGCTGCCAGGGTGGCGGCCGACGGCGGCAGGATGGCGGAGTCGGTCAGGCGCAGGGTTGGTGCGGGGCTGGCAACCGACATGTTGAACCTGGTCCTGGCAGGACGGTTCGAGGAAGCGGCGGCCATTGCGGCCCGGATGAGGGCTTCCTGGAGTGGCAGTTTCAGCTCCAGGTTCATATCAGCAGTGAACGGAACGTTGAGGCACGCCGGTGCCCGCGTGCAGGGGCACACTCCCTTGTTGGGCGTCATGGCTCCGGACGGGGCCGGTAAAACCACACTGTTGAACGGCCTGCATGCCGACCTGCCGCTGCCCACCAAATACGTGTACATGGGCCTGTGGGGGGCCGGACCGTGGGATGCCGTGCTCAACCGGATACCGGGCGGACGAACTGCCAAGAAGGTCTACCGGCTGGTGCGGGGCGGCCTCCTGGCCAGGTTCTACCGGGCCATGGGCAAGGTGGTGCTGATGGACCGCGTGGCCTATGACGCCTTGCTCGGCGGCTCCTCCCGAGGCCCGCTTGCGGCGATCAGCAATGCGCTCGCCCTTGCCGTGATTCCTGCCCCTGATGTCCTCCTGGTGCTCGATGTCCCCGGCGAGGTCATGTTTGAGCGGAAAGGCGAACACAGCCCGGAGGTCCTGGAATCGTGGCGGAACGACTACCTCGAGTTGGCTGGCCGGCTCCCCGGCAGCAGGGTGGTCGACGCAGCCCAGCCGGCGGACGTGGTGCAGCGCGTCGCAACCGGCATCGTGTGGGACATCTTCGCAAGCGGCGTCCAAAAGGCAATAGCTGCCATCCCTCGGCCGCCGGCCCCGGAAGCCGTCGCAGGGGAGGCCCTGGACCTGCATCTTTGGCGGTTCCTGGACTGGCGGTTCCTCCTTCCCGTCCTGCAGCCGCGCGCCCTTGGTTTCGGCGGGAGCTTGAGCCCAGAGACGCAGGCGGCTCTGCGGCTGCTGGACCCGGAAGCCGTGCGCCTGGCGGATCCGGAAACCGTAACCGGCGGCAGGACGTGCGACGTGGTGCTGCTTGCCTCGCCCGGGCGTGGACAGCTTGACAGTGCAGAACTGGTGCTGGAGCCCGGAGGCTGGATTTGCGTGGAGGCCAGCCGGTCCCTTCTCCAGCGCTCGGGTCCGCGCACGCTGAGGGGCTGGAAGAGGGCCTTGGAACGCCGGGGGTACAGGGACATTGCCCTTTACTGGAATGCTCCCAACCGCCAGCGCACTGCACGGCTGGTTTCGGTGCGGTCCCGCCTGTCCATCCGCGACACCCTCGGGTTGCGGAAGGATGTGCGTTTCGGGGCGCTGAAAGCTGCGGCGGTCCATGCTGCACTGGCCCTGCGCGTCTTCGACCTCCTGGTGCCTGAGGGCAGCATCACCGGGCGCCGGCCGGAAGGGAAGGATCAGCCGTGAATTTCGTGGACCAGTTCCTGCACGACCACTATGAAGAGTTCGCCCTTGACCGGTACGGCCTGGGGAAGCGCTGGGAGACGCTGCTCCTGACGCCGCGCTTTGCGACTTCCCGGCATGTGGTGGCCCTGATCTTCCCTGCCCGGCACACCGAGCCGGCCCTGGTGGTGAAGGTGCCCCGCCAGCCCGGCGACAACACCGGAGTCCGCCGTGAGGCTGCCATGCTGGCCCAACTCTCTGCCGTCGTCGACAGCCCGGACGCCGGTGTTCCCCGGCTGGTGGGGATCCGGGACATGGGTGCCCATACCGTCCTCGTCGAAACCGCACTGACCGGGACCCCCCTCGACCCCAGGACAGTGGCGGCGGACCTTTCCTCCGCCGTAGCCACCGGAACCGAGTTCGTCGGGGCACTTCCCTGCACCCGTCCCGCCGCGGACAACGTGGACTGGTATCAGCGTACGGTCAGGGATCCGCTGGCGGCGCTTGAGGCCTTGTCCGGGCAGGATGCGCAGACCTGTGAATTGGTTGAGCGCACGCACGCCGTCCTCGCGCCCCTCCAGCGCGCGCAACTGCCCGCCGTGATCGAACACGGCGACCTGAGCCACCCCAACCTGCTTGTTAAGCCGGGCGCTCCCCTGCAGGTCATGGATTGGGAACGTTCCCTTACCGGCGGTGTTCCCGGGCACGACCTGGTGTTCTACCTGCAGTACCTAAGCGAGTCCAGCGAACAGGCGTTCGTGAGGGAGGCCCAGCTTGCCGCCTTCGACAAGGCGTTTGGCCGTGGCGGTTGGGCACATGGGCCGCTGTCACTCCACCTTGGAATGAGGGGAGTGGACGAATCACTGTTCCCCTTGCTGGTCATCGCAACCTGGGCCCGGTCCACGGCAACGCTTGCTGACCGCCTGGCGCAGGAAGCCGCGCCTGGGCTTTCACAGGGCAACGGGAAAGTGCGCGCCACCCTCATGGCTGACAGGGACTTCTGGCTGTGGCGGCACGCCCTGGACGCCGCCTAGGGCAAAACTGCAGGACTTCGGGGGAAGCCTCAGGATGACCGGCCCTCAGCGTTACCCGGCGTTTTCGGGTGGTTCCTGAAAAGGCCGAGTATCTCATCGTGCAGGTCCCGGTAGCCGAAGCACAGCACAGCGTACGCCACCGCGATGCCGGCAAGCACCATGGCAATCAGGGTGGGGACAGGGCCCAGCGCATGCCGGGCCAGGTTCAGAAGGCCCACCAGGGCGACTCCGGCGCCGCACAGCAGGCCGGGGGCGGCGGCCCGCATCAAGCGCCGCACCCTGGTTCCCATCACCTTGGCCGCCACAGCCTGCATGCCGAACGCAAAGACCACGGCGACCACCATCTGGGCGCAAGCGACCCCCACTATGCCCCAGCGCGTGGCGAAGACCAGCGCCGGGAGGAGGACGGCAAGCCGGACCACGGAGATCCAGATGGAGAGCCCGGGCCTGCCAAGGGCTTTGTAGACATCATTGGCACCCGCGCCCAGGGACCGGGCGGCTGCGTACAGTGCGAGGAAGACCAGAGGGGTGACCGAGTCATCCCACCGCTGCCCGAACAGGACCGGCACCAGGACGGGTGCCACCACGGCGAGTCCCACTCCTGCCGTAATGCCGTACAGCGCCTGGACAGTGACGCTCTTCAGGTACCCGTCGCGCAGCCGCTGCCGGTCGCCGCGGACCTGCGTATACAGGGGAAACAGGACGGTGGAGAGAACGAAGAACACGTTCAGGATCACGGCTTCGGGCAGGCGGAAGGCGAGGGTGTAAAGGCCAAGCGCGTTGGCGCCAAGTACGATGCCGATGACCAGGTAGTCGACGTCGAAGATCGCCCTGGCCAGCATGGTGCTGCCTGCGACGGGAGCGCCGAAGCGGACATTCTCGGCAATGGCGCTCCTGCTCACGCGCCAGATCTGCCAGGGGGCCTCGTGGCGGACCAGGAACCAGCAGGTGGCGGCGTAGGCCACTGATCCTGCGGCTGTTCCCACCGCGAGTGACCAGGCCCCGTGGCCGGTGAAAGCCAGGTAAAGGGTCACCGTTCCCATGGTGGCGGCGCGCAGCACCGGAGCTGCCGTCAGCTGCCGGAACTTGAGGTCGCGGCGCATGATCGCCTCGGGGACGGCTCCGCAAGCGGTGGCCAGTACGGAAACTCCAAGAACCTGCACCAGGGGAGCCACGCCGTCCAGCCCGACGAGATCCTCCACGGTGTCCGCCGCAAGCACGGCCGCCAGGGCCAGGACCGCGCCCAGGGCGACGGACAGCAGGAGGGCTGAGCGCGCTATGACCGGCGTCCTGGGCAGGTAGACCAGGGCCTGGCCCACACCGGCGTCCGCAATGGTCTCCGCGTAGGCCATCAGTACCAGCGCGAGGGCCACGAGGCCATATTCCGCGGGCGACAGCAGCCGGGCGAGCACCACCGTGGTCACCAGGACGATGACCCTGCCCGAGGCGAAGGCCAGCCCCTGCCACAGGGCTCCCCGGACCCCTTTGCGTTCCAGTTCCCCCGGCGCGTACGTCACGCTTGCCCGTTCGTCGCTGAAAGCCGCCCGGCCGGGGATGGGGCGGCTGCCGCCTCCCGTACTTCCGCGAGGTATTCGCCGGCGACGGTGTCCCATGACCGGACCTCGGCCGGACCTCCTGCCGGAACCGCCGCGGGAGGTCCCTGCAGCGGTTTCGGCGCGGTGAGAAGGTCCACTATCTTGCGGACAAGCCGGTCCCGGCTGTCTTCCACGGTCATCAGGGGGTGCGCGGGCAGTTCCCTGGCAGCCACGGGGGTAGCCACCACGGGCAGCCCCGCGGCGAGGGCTTCCAGTACGGAATTGCGGATGCCCACGCCATGCTCGTCGGGGAAAACTGCTACGTCAGATCCGTGGAAGACGTCCAGGAGGGAGGGAACGTTTGCCAGGACGTCCACCCGCGGCCCCGCCAGTGCCTGGACCGCCGGTGTGGGGCGGCGCCCTGCGATGACAAACCGGGTGTTCGGAACTTCCTGCCATACCCGCGGCGCGATCGCCTTTATCAGAACGGTGGCGCTGTCCACGTTGGGGGCGTAATTCAGGCTGCCGGCAAAGCACACGACGGGTATGCCGCGCTCACGGCGGGTGCCGCTGCCCACCGCAGTTCCGTTGGGGATGCTCCTCACCGGCCGGCCCAGTTGTGCCGACCACGCGGCGGCGTCCTGTGCCCCGACGGTCAGGAGGCGTGCCCGCGCCGGCAGTTGCCGTTCAGCACGTGCCGCCAGTTGTTCACGCACCCGGTAGGCGGGCCGGAGTGTGTGCGCAATGTCGGTGTCCATACCGGCGCGGATGGACCAGGGGTCCACTGTTTGCAGCACCACGGGTCCGGACACCTGGTGGGACAGGAAAAGGGCGTGGGGGCCGTGGATGAGGGTGGCGTCCTTGCCTTGCGACAAACGTGCGGCTGCCGCGCGGGCGGAAGGGGTGTCACGGCGGTGCTTGCCCAGCCCCGCCAGGCCCCCGAGTGAGCGGACAAACGCTGAAAGTTCTTCCCGCGGTGCCACTTCGTAGACGGAGTCACAGCGGTCCCTGATTTCTGCAGGTACGGGGACCGGGCCGGAAAAAGTCAGCAGGGTGACGGCAACGTCTGCCGGAAGGTGCAGGATGACCTCGTACGGAATCATCGAGCTTCCGTCCCCAAGTTCCGGATCCCGGTTGGGCACGCTTTCCGTCACGTACAGGAGCCTCATTGCACGAGTGTAATGGATCACACTTCCGCGGGAGCGGTTGCTTTAGGCAACCTTGAGGAAGACAACGGGCAAGGGGGAAGGGCGACGGCGGGAGGTCCCGCCGTCGCCCCCTCACGGTGGTGCGGGGCCGGCTACTGCCAGGCGCGCACGTAATCCACCAGGACCTGGGACTGGGGTCCGTAGGCGGGGTTGGTGGATGAGGCGCCCACATTCAGGACGATGTACTGAGGGGCATTGCCGTCATTGGTGGGATAGGACTTAACTTTGACGCCGTCAAAGTACACGTCCGAGGAGTTGGCCATTCGGTGCAGCCCGAAGGTGTGGTATTCGTTGGCCCAGTTGCCGCCGACGCCACCCTGGTTCTGGGAGCCGGAAGACGAGTGGTAGTTAACGGTCATCTTGGCCTGGAGTACCTCGGCGATGTCATTCTCGCCGGTGGCTGGCCAGGACTGTCCCGTGGTCCAGAAGGCCGGCCAGTTATAGAGCCCGTTGCCATTGCCTGGGAATTTGATCCGTGCCTCGACATAGCCGGTGGTGAACTGGAAACCGCTGCCCGCACCCCCCTTGGGGTTGGTGGACACCAAGGCGCCGGAAGTGGAAGAGCTGAGCCCCAGGACAAGATTCCCGTTGGCCACGGAAACGTTTGAGGGGCTGGTGGAGACTTTGTTCATGGCTCCGCAGCCGGGCGAGAACCAGCAGCTGGCCCACTTGGCACTGTCCAGGCCGTTTCCGTTGAATTCGTCGGCGAAAGTCATGGTCCAGTTGCCGGGAACTCCCGTCGGCATCGGAGCGCCGCTATTTGCCAGCTGCGCCGCGGCGGGCGCCACGGCGATGGGGGAGTCGACCGCGGGAGCCGGCACGGCGGGCGCCGGTGGTGCCGGCGCCGGAGCGGCGGGCTGGGCCAGGGAGGGCGCCGGGGCCGGAGGGGCCTCGACTGCGGGGGCCTGAGCCGGTGCGGGGGAGGAGGGAGCGGTTGCAGTTTGCGGGGTTGCTTCACTACCGGCGCTGGCCACGCGGGCTACGTCCGCCGTGTCATTGCCTTGGGCAAGGCCGAGGCCAAGGGACGCGGTGCCGAGGAGTGCGGCGGCAAGTCCGGCCGCGAGGGGCAGGGGCAGTCGGCCTACTTTTCGCTTGGCCACCGGCATTGGAGGGGTGCCGGGGACAGGTTCAGTCTCATTTTGATAACGGTGCGCCGGGTTCGCGCTGCTTTTAAGGAATGCGGGCATGGGGATTTACCTCTCAACGCCTGCGGAGTTAGCTGTCGGGTTCGAATGAGGCCATCCGGCCGCCTGAATGCGGCTTCACCCCAAGGGCAGGCATAAGCCAGCCCGTGACACTCGGGTCCCCCGCCTCTGCCTGGAAACTTGGTGGATCA
>Ga0308158_10002007_pt1 | contig 20091 bp, 15 predicted proteins | sample PhyBR2_FD_201038 | JGI IMG/M metagenome (GOLD analysis project Ga0308158, IMG submission 201038) | Phyllosphere microbial communities from UC Gill Tract Community Farm, Albany, California, United States - DLSLB.R2 | ecosystem: Host-associated > Plants > Phyllosphere > Unclassified | place: USA...
CAAAATTTCATCCACTCTTGCATTTCATTATGGAGTTCAGGTTGCAATATAGATCCTAACCGATCCATAGCCATTAATGTGTCCCATAAATCATTTTCAGGCCGCTTAATTTGTTCTGAAATATGAACTTGTATTAAAGCTTGCCAAAATTGAGTAGGAGTTTCACATCCTTTGAATCCATCTCTAACAGATAAAGCAAATGTATGGTAATGCCATCTCAAAGCAGAAGATACAATCTCATCCTTTCCCTCAGGGTAATGGGAATAAATTGTAGAGGGTTTTAAATCCACCATTTTTGCCAAACTACGCATAGTTACAGCAGAATAACCTTCTTTTGTTGACAATCTTAAGAATGCTTGAAGTATTGACAGTTTACTTTTTGTTAAATTATTCCAATCAAAAGAATTAATATATTTATCTAATTGAAAAAGAATATCATGAAGGGATACGTTCTTCTGCATAAATGCTCATAAAGTGATTTTTAAAGCATATTACTTTATCTCAAGATTCATTGGAAAATTTTTTAAATTAAAATTTGCGCCTAAACCGAAAGCTTAAAAAGCTCTTTGTTTCAAAATTTATGCTAAGACCAACGAATAAACTCACTTTAAAAATATATAAAAAAGTAATTTATTTAAGCGTAAGGCTAATAGATTTTTAGCGAATTAATTACAGAAACTACAGATCATAGCACTAGTTTATGTCCTATGATTAGTAGTACCCTATGTTAATTTTTATGATTATAGATATATAGATACAGTTTGTTTACTGACAGCAATAAGGTTATCATTTTCATCCCATAACCTAGCAATCTCATAGTTATAACCATCTTGGGCATATTCAGATTCAACCTCAAACTTCCACCATATATTTCTTGTATAGTCAACACCTGAACCAATCAAGTCAAAGTTCCATGTTAATGTACTCGCTGGTGCAGGTCTATCAAACATCTGAATGACTGAAGTTGGCCACATGTCCATAAGAATAAATAAATAGGCTAAATCTATTTCTAATATATCCTCAGTTGCCTTAAATTTCATCCAACCAGAAAAGTCAGATCTTGAGCTTTTTGTCATAGGCATGTCGCCATCGGCGAGTAAAAAGTCGAAATGTTGCGTAAACTCAGGCATCAGCGAGGGGATATATGGGATTAAATTTAATTTTTCTCTTGGTGCTAAGTTCGGTTTATCAAATCGATGATTTACTTTAATTACCGAATTTCGTGCAACACCAAAACAAAGAATCATCGTTGTTTGTATTTCATCATTTTGTAGCAATTGAACTTCAATAATTGAACTAGATTGACTACAACGTAAAATTTTAGATTGAATGCTAGCAGTTATCCCTGCTACAACTGGACCTACAAAGGTAATAGACGCATTTCGTAATAGTTTGTCCGTTTCACCAACTACATTCTGAGCATGTTTAACCAATAATGCAGCAATTAGCCCACCGAAAACCGTGCGACCCTGCCCCCAAGTTTCAGGAATCATAACTTCTTTAGAAATTTTTGCATGATTCAATAAGTTATTTAATTTCATTACATTAAAGCGCCATAGTTTAGGTTTATAATTGTTTTAACCTATATATATTAAAAAAAGCAATAATTTTTAGAAATGAACCAAATTAAAAGAAGTTATTAGCTTTGACCCATTTATTTCGAGCATATAATGCCTGCTCAAGTACATCAAGAACCCTATCTGTATTCATATGGTTTAATAATTTTCATCCAATAATTGCTCATAAAAATACATCAATAATAAATATATAGATCCAGCCTGAATTAGTTTTGAATATACTTGCAGCCTACAGTTAGGCTGGTGGATTTGCACTAAAATTGCATTTACTAAATCAGTTGCTCATTTCTGATCATCTCGAACATTGTGTTACACATCAGATGTTAACCTAAGAAACTATAGAATGGCATAAGATTTGCTTGATCTTAAGTAAGCAACTAAACATTCAGAGTTGAAAATGTTAGCGGTCAATCATTTATGCCAAAAGTTTTCTTATGAGACACTTAACTTTCTCAAAAAAACGCATGACTGCTCTGCTGCCGTATTTACGTGATTTGATCATATATCTGATATCCCGACACATTTTAGCGATGAATTAGATGAAAAAATCATCAGCCATTACTATGATAAATATGTAGATAATGATCCAATTAGCCATCTTCAACTGATTAATAATTGTGCACGTACTGCTCGCCTTACACCAGATTTATTAGAATGCTCACACGCCGAAAAATATCAATATTTTATGCATAATTATGCATTAAAAGATGAAGCTGATGTCAGCTTATGGGCAGGTGATGCACCTGTAGCGAGCATCACTCTAATTAAACTAAAAGACGATGTACCATTTCAAAACGATTTCAAGCTCGATGAAACACGCAAATTTATTCAATATAATTTTGATATGTTACCTTCAATAAAAAATTAATCTACAATCTCAATTAAGAAGTCAACTTCATTTCACCATAAAAGAATCTATTATTGCAGCCTTGCTTTGTGATGGTTATGCAAACAAAGATATTGCAGCTCAATTGAATATTGAAGCTGCGACTGTCAAAACTCATCTCATCAATATTTTTGCAAAATTAGAAGTTAAATCACAAACTCAAGCAGTCGCTACAATTGCTCATTTATAATCATTTTAATAAAAAACAGTCTCTGCAAAGAGACAGTTTTTTTTATTACATAAACTTAATTTCCTTAAGTTTATAAAAATTTGCTAGGACCTGTCATCAATTAGCTTGAGAAAATCTCACCTGTCCTCATTATTCTTTCATAACTAAATGCTATGCATTAAGAGATGATCAGTGGGAATAGATTAAGGATCTGTTGCCCGGACGAGCGAGTACTGTTGGAGTAACTGCCAAAGACAATCGGCTATTTGTTGAAGCAGTATTGTATCGGTATCGTTCAGGTATTCCGTGGCGAGACTTACCAGAACGCTTTTGGGGGTTTTAGAGTCGTGCACACTCGCTTTAGCCGTTGGGCTAAAGCGGGCTTATGGCAAAAAGTTTTTGAAGTGCTATCACATGAAAGTGATAATGAATATGCCATGCTGGACTCAACCATTGTGCGTGCTAATCAGCAGAGCTTTATATTTCTATCAAAGGAATAGACTATTCTATGGTTGCGACAGTGGCGAGAGGCTTTGTTGCACAAACCTATCTCTAAAGGCTTATCAAGCAAAATTTAATTAGTGGCTAATTTATATTAGCTATATAGATAATTTTTCATATCTCACATATCATATTAGCTATATAGCTAATATTTTTAATTAAAACACCATGACTAGTAGATTGGAAATTGGGAAAAAAGTCCGTATAGCGCGTAAATCGCTTGGTTATACGCAACAAAAATTATCCGAATTGTCTCGAATCAATAAAACCACCATATCAGAAATCGAGAATGGAAGATTTACGGGTTCTTTTGACATATTTGAACGTGTGCTTGATGCAGTTGGTTTACAATTTGATGTATCTCCAAAGCAACACTCACTTCCCCATTGGGATGAAATTGAAAATATGTTTGCTGAGGATGATGAATGAATGCACAGACTGCTCTTCCTGCCAAAATCACCAATATCACGGTGTGTGCTAATCATGCTGAATTAGGTATCTTAAGCTATGGTTCAATTCACCATTATCAACCAATGCAAGAAACACAGCATGTATCACTCACCATGACTCAACGAGGCATGGATGGCTATTCGTCTAGTTCATTACATCCTATCTTTGCTCAGAACTTACCAGAAGGTTTTAATCGCCGCTTCATTGCTGAAAAGCTTGCTAGGTATACCAAAGTCAATGACATGTATTTATTGGCCCTACAAGGTGAACAAGGAATAGGCATACTCGCTTATAAAAGTGAGCTAAATTTACCCGAAACTGAATCGTTGAACTTAAGTGAAATTCTATCCTACAGTAGTAAGGCCCCCCTTTTCCCACAGCTCTTAGAAAAATACTATCTCAGGACTTCATTGGCTGGGATGCATCCCAAAGTAAGCATCTCGAATGCTAATACTGTTCAACAGAGGGATTTTATCGTAAAGTCGTTTGATTCAGAATTTCCACTTCTTACAGTCAATGAATTTGTCTGTATGCAGGCTGCACAGCACTGTGGGCTAGAGCCACCTAAAACCTACTTGTCTGAAAATTTAGAAACTTATGTCGTAGAACGGTTTGATAAGTCCAACGATGGGACAAAACTAGGCTATGAAGACTTTACAACACTGATGAAAAAGTCAAATGATCCAAGTGCAAAATATACAAGTAGTTATGAAACACTGTTGAAAGCAACTTATCTATATACAGGTAGCATATCTGAAGTAGAAAAAATGTATAAATACATTGTATTCAACTGCTTAATCGGTAATGGTGAGGCACATCTTAAAAATTTTGCTCTGCAATATTCCCCTGATATGCAGAACATTTTTGTTTCACCACCATTTGATATTACACATACACTTATCTACGAATCTATTGATAATAAAATGGCACTCAAACTTGCTGGAAGTAAGATGTTTCCAGATCTTTCTCACCTCATCAAATTGGCTGAAAGTGACCATTTTAGAATTAGAAATCCCAAAGAAATTATAGAATCCTTTAGTGAAAATATATTCGACTATCTTCATACCTCAAATGAGGTTCAACTATTCGATGGATTGCGGACATCTATCGAACGTTCGATCTCAAACATTATGACGCCAAGGTCTGTTACTTAAAATTATCGAAATGATAAAAAGAAGAAATTTGGAATAATTAATCAAATATGTACTTCATTAATATTCTTTCGAAATGATAGGCTGATTCTAAACTGAGCCACGACAAATTCTCTCTAAATTATTCGTTTGTACAGATTTTATGACATTAAGTTACTGTAAATTGGAGATCCAGCAAATTTTATGCTGTAGGCTTGATACCATCAAATACGTATTTTTGCATGTTATCTTGCAGTATAAACCAAACATCCTCAGTGATTAACGTATTGTTTTTGAATAAGAGTTCAAAATAAAAACCACATGATACCCACTAAAGGTATATTATATAATACATTGAAAAATAATATTTTTTTATAAATTAATTCTTGAATTTTGGCTTTTTTACTTATATTTTTAGAATGTTAAAGATTATAAAGTAATCTATTCATGATGAGAACATCTCAAGAAGTAAGAAATGAGCTTCAGAAAAGGGGTCTATCTATTGCAGATTGGGCGCGTCAGAATGGATTCAGCCCTGAATTAGTTCATCAAATATTAAACTCAAATAGAATACCTGTTCGCGGTAAAAGCCATGAAATAGCAGTAAAGCTCGGTTTAAAAGATGGGATTATTGAACCTGGTTTTACTTTTGAAAAAATTAAGGAGAAAAATAATGAGTAATTCATCATATAAATAAAAAACGGACCCTTTCGGATCCGTTGGTTCTAATACACAAGGTATCAGACGTCGTAATCAAAGTATCTTCTGTGTTGAACCATACGTCAAGCCATTTCACATTAGTTTTTTATATCTGATGGGCTTATTCATCTCTAGAAAATAACATTCTAGTGATACATGTGTTTCAAAAACTTGGAGATACAGTATGTCTTATTTTATAAGTAACACACAACAACATATAGAAAAACTGATTCTTGAACAAATACATTCAGCATTTAATCAAAAACAAAATATTGCGGGAACACTTCATGGCCAGCGTCGTATCTATCAGGGCTGTTTAGGGCGTCGTACCTCTCTTTTTCCAAGTCGCAAAGCTGGTGGTTCAATTGCTTTAGAAAGCTTTTTGGAATTGGCTTACGCGGTGTGGCTAGAAAGCCATCCCTCCGTGGAATCTTATCGTACACAAGCCTTAAAAATTCCTATTGGACAAAATCAGGACCTTTATCCTGATTTTCTAATACGCACTATTAAAGGTGATTTTGAAGTCCACGAAGTCAAGCCAACGATTGAGCATCTTTCTTTGGAAAACCTTCAACGCTATGAAAGACTAACGTCCATTTTAGGATCTATAAACATCCATTTTAAGTTAATTGATACAAGTACCCTACCTGAGCGTAAATTCTTAACACAGTTATTGCACCTTTATACTCGTGGCCATCTTCAGGACTGGACATCACTTGAAATTGAGTTGGCACAAGAACATTTAATTCTTCATGAATTAGATGATCTAGAACAGGCTTATAACATTTTAGAAAACGAGCAATTGTCTCCCCGACTTGCTGACTACTTACTTTTCCATCAAATTATTCAAATCAAAAATGCCCATAAAAATCGTGCATATTAGGAGTAGATTTATGAATCCACTCATTCCTATCCCTAGCATTGGTACTAGGTTTACATTTAAAGGTTCACAGTTTGAAATTAGCTTTATTGGTCAAGGAATATGCCGATATTCGGCAATTGCAGGTGGCCGGATATTTCAGATTCCATATCTTCAATTCGAGGAGTTGTATAAATCGGGTCAGATTAAATATGATTTTAATTCATCAGATTTATTGGTTAATCCAGAGTTTACAGCATCGATTATACGTAAATTTAGGTATGTTCAGGCTACTTTAACTCAGCTGCAATACCCAACCTCACTTATACCACTTAGTAAAGTAATCAAGCAGGTTGCAGAAGAGCTTCAAGATAGAGTCCCACCACACCCTAGAACCGTTGCACGGTGGATTCGAAATTACAGACTGAATCATCAAAGCACAGAAATGCTTGAAAAGAAAAAATCTGGCAATCATCATCTCCGATTTTCTATGGAAATCGAACGTTTAATCCCTCAAGCCATCCAAGAGCATTATCTTAAGAATGAAAACCGCGATGGTTTAGATATAAAGGCAACTATCACCGGAAAAGCATTGGAAAATGGCTTGACTTCACACAAAATCCCATCTTTACGAACAATTCAACGTCGTATCAATAATTTAGATCCGTTCATAAACCTTAATGCCAAAAATGGGGCTCGTATTGCAAAAAAGAAGTGCACAGCTGCGGGACAATCAATCACTAGCCCAACAGTATTGGCTCTAGTTGAAATTGATACACACTACCTTGATATCATTATTATTGATGATAAAACAGGAGCAATTTTAGGTCGACCTTTTCTATCATGTGCTATTGATGTTTATACAAGAGCAATCGTTGGAACTTATGTAAGCTTATACCCGCCAAGTGCTTTGACAACAATGTGTGTCGTAAAAAATATGATCACTCGGTACAATCACGACTTACCAGGTGGTATTCCAAGTCAACTTGTTCCTGACAATGGTGTTGAATTTAAAAATAATTCTCTTAGGCGACTTTGTGAAGCCTTAAAAATTACTATCACACCGTCTCAAATCGGTACACCAAATAATAAACCACATATTGAAAGGTTTTTCAGAACACTTACGGATGGAATTATTCAAAAACTACCTGGCACAACCTTCTCAAACCCAACAGATCGTGGAGAGTATGACGCAAAAAAACAAGCAAAACTGACACTTTTAGATGTTCAAAAATATACTGAACAATGGATTAATGAGGTGTATCACACGCATATTCATTCTGAAACTAATCGTGCACCAATACTAATGTGGGAAGATGAAACAAAAATAGTCAAGCCAATCTCTATTTCAGATGATGATGCATCAGCACTATGCCGAAAACCCTACACATGTAGTATCAATAATGGACGAGTCTTAATCGACTACTTATATTATTTTTCTCCAACACTCGCTACCTTTGAACAACAAAAGCCTAAAAAGGTGACTGTACTTGTAGATGAAATGGATTTAAGTCATGTTTTTATTATTGATCCCACCAATTCACATAATCTAATTAAAGCTGAAAGTACCAACCCTGATTATGCACAAGGTCTAACGATGTATGCGCATCAGGAAGTTAAGAAAATCAAAAAAAATATGGCTCAGACTGATCTTGACCGTTTGGGTGAGAACGCAAATCTACTTGCTCGCTACCATTTACTCCAGAAAATACAATCAGACTTAGAGAGCAAAAAACCAAAGTTACGTAAACTCATTATCAATATTCCTGAAGAAATCAAGCAATTATCTAGACCTGCTCAACAAAATGCCGTTCGGGATGAATCCCCTCAACAAGAAGACCAAAAATCTAATCGTTACACTCCTTTTTCTTCAATGGAGATCTAAGAGTATGAATGATCAAGCTATTTATGAACGTGTTGCTAAAATCAATCGCTTTATTGTGCGTCATCCAGAATTTGACCATGCCTTTCATGGGATTACACAATGCATGCTCAAAAGCCAGACCTACGGAGAGCCAATTGGTAGTATTTTGCATGCGGATGGTGGTCATGGAAAAACTTTATTATGTAAAGCTATAATCAAACAAATGCCTTCTTCTAAACGCATTGTTGATGGCTATGAAAAATCGATTATCCCTGCATTTTATGCTCAGATTCCTTCTCCAGCAACAGTCAAATCAGTGGGTAGTATGCTGCTGAAAGAATTGGGTGATCCTAATCCACTCTCAGGAGATACCACTCAAATCACTTTGAGGCTGTGCCATTTACTTCGTCAATGTGAAACAAAACTTGTCTTTTTGGATGAATTTCATCACCTCTTTCGCTTTCAGAAAACAGTGACTAAATTAAATATTGTTGTCTGCGACTGGATTAAGTCGATTGTCAATGAAACACAAATTAGCTTCTGTTTAGCGGGCTTATCTGAGTTTGTTCCCTTACTAGAAATGGATTCTCAGCTATCTCGACGCTTTCAATATCATTATCCATTACACGCTTTGTCACTTGGTTCACCTAAATCACTAGGCTCAATTTTTCCATTTCTTGAGGAGGCCGAGAATCAAATTAAAACTCGGTGTGAAATCTCTTTTGATCAAAGTCTTGACTCCCCTTTAATAGCAACTCAATTTTATGCTGCAACCGCCGGTAATCCAGCTTTTATCATGTCACTCCTTAAAGACAGCATACTATTTGCTCTCCAAGATAATCGCGAAATTATCACAACAGGAGATTTTAGTTTTGCATGGCGTCAAGGAATAACTGCTAAAGTAAGTTTGACCAAAAGTAATCCTTTCAACATGTCATATAGCACTTTGGTAAGTCAGATGAGGATTGGACTATGAAATCTTATTCTCTATTAATAAAGCCCATACCCTATTCTAATGAAACTCCGGCCAGTTTTTTAATTAGGGCTGCTGAGGCTAATGGATTCTCAAGTGTTTTTGTACTGTGCCAAGTACAAGCTACTTCTGATTCAAAAGCACTTGATAGTTCTGTGACACATCAAGAGAAATTTGGTAAGTTACTCAGACGAATAAATTTGTCTAAAGACTACATGTCTTTGGGGTTTCAGCTTCAGGGCTCAACTATAAACACAAGAAGAGTATATGGTAAAACCTATATTGAATATTTTTTATTCCGCAAAGATTGCCGGGCATTCTGTCCTATATGTTTAACGGAAAAACCTTACTGGCGACGTGATTGGCTATTGCGTCCCTATACTGTTTGTATAAAACATCATATTCAACTCTATGACCATTGCCCCAATTGCCAAAAAGAATTGGGAATCGGTCGAAATAAAATCCTTATTTGTAATCATTGCGGAAATGACCTAAGACTCGTCACCTGTCAACAAGCAGATGCAAATCCAATTCAATGGTTTATGAGTCTCATAAGAAATGGCTGTCAACGGATTTTAAATGATTTTTTTCATTATTGGATAGCTTTGGAAAAATTAGACCGGTGTTTAAACAATATAGAAATAGATCATAATCGTCTGCAAATTACCTATGAATATTTTATTAATCCAGAACAGTCTAAAAGAACGCTAAGTAATATCATAAATACCAATATTCCATATGCACACCCAGAAATCCAAGTCGTTAATTTTAGACGTAGAAGTATAAAACTTAGCAAATATATTGATTCAGTACTAGAATTGTGTCACGAAGTGAAAGCACCTGCTCCAAACCCTTATCAACAATATTTCAAATTTATTGATACACGCGCCATTTTGAATATATCAAACTTCAGATTATCAACCCTAATTAATAAAGGGATTATTCCTATTGACCCATTAAAACCATATCTCATTAGTAGTAAAGATATTGAAAAAGTTCTTTTAAGTGGCATACACAAAAAACATTTAGAGGGACCGAGAGAAATATCTATCAAAGAAGAACATTTACTTGATACAGTTGCTATTGCAGCTCTGCTAAATGTACACCCAGAAATCGTACGCCATCTAGGTCTAAATAGTTGGTTAAAAATCGAGAAAAAGAAAGTCAATGGATTTATAAAAAATGTTACAACAGTGTCTGATTTTGAAGTATTCAATAACAGCTATATTCTAGTCGGTACTCTTGCTCATAAATTTAATGTAAATTCAACCAATCTTGCTGAAAAGCTGAAACACTACGGTATTCATCCAATAGCTGGACCTCGTATTGATGGTTTTAAAACAACCCTATTTTATAAAAAAGATGTTGAGCGTATCACAAGAGCAATGATAACAAGTCTCGAACATTATCATACTAATACAGGTCGTTTATCTCACAATCGCAGTAAACAAGTTTATTATGAATCTGATTCTGAATTATACATTTCTCTAAAGGAGGCAGCCCAAGAATTACATATTTCCCCTGCTAAAGTTGCTGTATTGATTCAAAATCATATTCTAAAGAAAGATGAAAGTAATCATAAAGTTATTATGGTAGAGCATACATCAATTCACGCTTTAACTAAGGCATTACAACGTACAGATTTTATCTCATTACCAGAAGCAGCCAAGCAGTTAGATTGTGCAATCAACTGGTTACATATTAATTGGATCAGAACTGGTTGTATGAAATGCTATGATTTTATCTACTGGAAATTTGTCAGTACAGATGATATTGAAAAAATCAAAATGATCCAAAAAGAATATATGACTGCAATCGATGCTAGCAAACTTTTGGGCATGCACCGAACCCACATCATTAATCTCAAAGCCCAAGGAAAAATTAACTCAGTTTCTTTCGGTGAATCAAATCCCATAAATTTATACCGTCGAAAAGATGTATTATCGCTACTTAAACAAAAAAAATTACGATAATGAATAGATAATCCTCAATAACCACTCTCTTCAAAACTAGATAGTCCATTTATTTTGATTCAGTTAAATTTATTGCTAGCGTAAATGTATATTTGACTAATCTTTTCTTATAAGTTACAACAAGACACACAATTTAAACAAACTAAAAAACACGTTAACTCAAGAATAATTAAAGGATAATATTTTGTCTAATATTAATTATGAAAAACAAGCTCAGGATTATTATGGAAAAGCTCCCATCATAATTTTGGGTAGTGGGGCCTCAGCAGCACATGGAATGTCTGGCATGGCAGCACTTGCACACCATTTGACTAAAGAAACAGATGTTTCAGAATTATCTAGTGCTGACATGGAATCTTGGGGTAACTTCTGCCAGACACTTGGAAAAGGTGTGGATCTTGAAACAGCACTTCATCAAGTAGACGTATCTGAAGAACTAACTTGCAGGATCATAAATTCCACTTGGTTACTTATCAACTCTGAAGATTCCAACATCTTCAGAAATGGCTTGCAAAATATTTCGATGTTTCCGTTGAGTCGTCTACTTCAACACATGTTCAGAACAAGCATAAAAAAAATAAATATTGTCACGACAAATTATGATCGCTTGGCGGAGTATGCGTGTGAACAAGGTAGAATTCATCACTACACTGGATTTACGCACGGCTTTTTCCGCCAACTAACCACTCCCGATGAATTAACCTGCTTACGCAGAGTGAATATCTGGAAAGTACACGGGTCTCTCGACTGGTTTCAATCTCCACTAAACGACACCATTGCAATTTCTGGCACACAAGAAATTCCTGAAAACTACAGCCCACAGATTGTGACACCTGGTACTCATAAGTACAAAAAGACGCATTTAGAGCCATTTCGCTCCATAATTAATAACGCCGACACAGCTATTGATGAGGCGGGGTCATACTTGTGTATTGGGTATGGATTTAATGATGACCATATTCAACCTAAGCTTATGGCTAAATGCCACCGACAGGGAGCGCCAGTCACAATCATCACATATGCACTTTCCGATTCGGTAAGAAAACTTATTATTGATGGAAAAGCAAAAAATTACTTAGCGATAGAACGTGGAACGACAGATGACAAGTCTGTAGTTTACTCTTCACTAAGTAACTCTTCATTCACGGTAGATAAAAACATCTGGAGCCTTGAAGGCTACTTATCACTCATTATGTAAAGAGGGCATATGCCAATATTTAACTTTAAGGATGATGATGCACTCGGAAAGGTTGCCTCTGTTGACACCACGAATGTCATTGTGGATGTGGAGAACGTTACACACCTGAAAAGGCTACAAGTTAATCATCTTGCCGTACTCCAAAGCAGCAGACCTGGACAGCATCTCATTGGCCTTATTACACAAGTGACTAGAAAACGAAGTATAGAGAATCTTTCCGATGATGGGATCGTCGATCAAAATTCAGAATTAAACCTGTGCCGTATTGCATTAATTGGAACCATGTTAGATCGTGATGGTGTCAAGGAAAATGTCTTCCGCCGAACTATAGAAAGTGTTCCAGAAATAGATGCAAATTGCTTTGCGCTCGAAGGTGAGAATCTCACTGGATTTATGCGCACGCTTTCCATGGTTTCAGCCGACGGCAATTCATTAACTCTAGGAAAGTACACCCTAGATGAAAACGCAGTTGCTTATCTTAATGGCAATAAATTTTTCCAACGCCATGCCTTTATTGGAGGAAGTACAGGCGCTGGGAAGTCATGGACAACTGCCAAAATTATCGAACAGATGGCAAGGCTTTCAACTGCGAATGCTATTGTTTTTGACCTTCATGGTGAATACTCTCCATTAATAGGAGCAGGCATTCAACATTTCAAAGTCGCAGGACCAGCAGATGTTGAAGCCAACCATACAATCTCTGATGATGTGCTTTATCTCCCGTATTGGCTCCTCTCTTACGAAGCGTTAGTCTCCATGTTTGTCGATCGTAGCGATCAAAATGCTCCTAACCAAGCCATGATTATGGCAAGAGAAATTAATCAAGCCAAAAAAAAGTATCTCGAAGAAAATGATCAACAAGACTTACTAAAACATTTTACTGTGGATAGCCCTGTCCCATTTGATCTTGGCTTCCTGATGTCACGACTGAATGAAATAAACATTGAAATGGTTCCAGGTGCTAAACTAGGAACGGAGAAACAGGGAGATTTCTTCGGGAAGCTCGCACGCATGATTTCCAGACTTGAAAATAAAATTTCCGATAGGCGCCTTGGATTCATGTTTAATGGCGGTGGCGACATCCTTGACTTTACTTGGCTTGAGAAATTTACGAATGCCGTTCTCGGAAGTACTACCGAAAACAGTAAAGCAGGTATCAAAATCATTGATTTTTCTGAGGTTCCGTCGGATGTCCTTCCCCTGATCGTTTCACTTGTTGCACGTGTCACATTTTCCGTACAACAATGGACCCCATCTGAACTTCGCCACCCTATTGCACTTCTCTGTGATGAAGCCCACCTATATATGCCACAACGCAATATGGCAGATTCTGCTGATGATATCTCATTGGATATCTTCGAACGCATCGCCAAAGAGGGACGCAAATATGGTGTCAGCTTAGTTGTAATCAGCCAACGCCCATCTGAAGTAAATAAAACACTATTAAGCCAATGCAGCAACTTCGTTTCCATGCGACTGACTAATGCTGAAGATCAAGGAGTTATCAAACGCCTTCTTCCTGATAGCCTCGGTGGTTTTAGTGATATTCTTCCGACTCTCGACACTGGAGAAGCATTAGTCGTCGGTGATGCTAGTTTGCTGCCAAGTCGAATCAGGATTGATGAACCTATCAATAAACCAAACAGCGGAACGGTAAATTTTTGGGATGAATGGCAAAATCCCGTTAAAGAGAATCGTCTACTAGTTGCTGTCGATAACTGGCGCAAGCAAAGCATACAATAATGAAGATAAATTCTAAGAGACAAAGTTTCCACCTCACATTGAATCAACTTAAGAAAATGACAACTGTTGTGTCGTTTTTAGAGGAAAATGACAACTGTTGTGTCGTTGAGAAGTGTCATCCAATGTCGTTACACATGCTAAAGTATTGATTAATTGTGTTGGATAATGACAGCTGATGTGTCGTTCAAGGATTCTCGTTGAACGACACATCAGGTGTCATAAACGACACAACACCTGTCATGGAACGACATGACAGGTGTCATTTAAATTTAGACTTATAGCCGCTGAATGACAGATAATGCGAGATTTTTGACACATATTTCGAGATTGTTACATTAATGTGAAATCATTCATTAATGCTATCAACAGAAATAAAAAAAGGAGCTTCATGTGATCTTTCTAGTTGAAAGTGTATAAGTTGAAGAAGCAAAAAAATCAGCAAGCTTATCAGTGGCTTGCTGATTTTTTATTTATGTATATAAATAAGCTATATTGGAAATATTTATTAATCTCATAAAGAAATTAAAGAATTTCTATCTCATTTTTGGACAATTTCGTATTACGAATAGAAATAAAACAAATCCAGTTTGCATGAGAAAATGTATGGAAAAATTCAACCGCATTGAACAAGTTTATGGTTCAATACTTTTTTCACAGTAAAAGTTAATGACGACATGATAAATCGAAACGGTAATGTTACCACGTTGAAGTTCTTCTTTCCCCATCCAAAAGGTGTCTGAATCTTCACCATTTACAGTCTCAAGAACATAACCTTTTACTTTGGCAAAACCTTTGTGCTGACGTTGTTTTATGTGGTTCTTATACTTATCTAAGAGAGTGACAAAATCTTTATCGAATGCATATACGACAACAAATATCGTATTAAAGCCCTCTTGATCATACCCCGCCAACTTATCCATATGGTCATTGATATCGGTAGTACCCCATTTAAGAAGGCGAAACGCTTCAAATAACGCAATACGTCTACTTTGATTGTTATCTACTATAACGCCATCCACCTCACCATAGCTTTTACCTGAAGATGAACTACCTATTTGACTTTGATCCGAAATATGAAGTGGAGAGCTTTTTTCTCTCATGTTAAAAAGACTACAAAACCATTGATTAATTCGATCTTCGTTTGCTGGCTTACTAGAATATCCAGATGAGGATTCCTCATCTTTAACAGGTATGTAAATATTTTTACTGCGACTAAGCAATTCTTTAGAGACTGAAGAAACTATTTCAACTAAATACTCTTCAACAGTGCTGTTATTTGTTATCTTCACATATGTTTCGACATTACTACCGTTAATCAGTTTAAAGCTAGTTGCTAGTTGCTGAGTACTTCTTTGATTCCTTTCTGCAAAACGATGGATATATTGCGTAGCAGATGACTCCTTCGCTAAAGCATTCATTATAGAGTCGTTGATTTTGGCTAATTCATCTGACAGAGCTTCGTATTGACCTAGGAATTTAATATAAGCTGAAAATGCTATATCTGCTTCTTTTACGAATTTATGCTTGAGCAGTAATTCACAGTAAGGTGCAAGTAACTGAGGAAGAAATTTCTGAGCTGAGCTCAATAGTTTCCATGTTTCCCTCATTGAACTGATGTCATTAATCGTTAAGTAAGCATGCATTACTCCTGATATCCACGGTAATGGATAACTCGGGATATCAGACCATTGTGCTTTTGCCGACTGTTTTACTTCTGACAAAGCCTTTCGAATCAAAGTAATATTTGAAGCTTCATGATGGTTAGCAAGATACGCATGTAATAGCATTAGAATATGTTCTGGGTTATTAGTATCTTCGACCAATCTTTCCAAAATACGAATGCTCTTATTGGTATCTTTATCGATTAAATAGTATGCTAGATAGTAGCGTCTAAAATGTTCACATTCGTTGTAATGATTTTTCTCGTTATAGGTAAATGGAATAGGGATATCGTTAATATGAGATTGAAAATCAGGGTCGTATTCATCTTGATTAATAGCAAATAATGTAACGTCTAATTTATATTGATAACACTTTATCAATTGGCGTTTTTCAGCAAAGAGGTGATGGTGCTGATTTTTGAACCTACCTTCATTCAGCTCATGACTAGCTTGAGTGAGAACGGTCAGAGCTAGGTCAAATTCAGAAGCACTGTATGCTGATACGAATGTTTTTTCTAAGACATCTAAAGAGCTTTTATCAATATTGTCTACTGCGAGTTTTGTGATTGCTAATTTGATAAGCTCTTTTCTTGCAGGATGAATACAAGCCTCCATCAATTGGAAAAGCTGTGAGTTTGTTAGGATCTCGTCATTTGAATCAAGAAAGCTTTCGAAGTCTGAATCATCGATTTTGTTTATGTAGACACAAAAATCAGGCCATAGATCGTAAGCATTTACTCCAATAGTGTGAAATAATCCAACTCTTTCATTAGTGCCAAAGCCTAAATTGTCAACGATAGATATATTTCTTTTATGCAGTTTATTTAAATGTTGGCAAGAGTCATGATTTGCAACCGACATCAGTATTTGAAAGTAACAACTTATAGCTCTTTTCGCTTCATACGGAGAATCATTTGTGCATAGCAGAGCAGATGACCAATCAGTTTTATGTCTTTTAGAAATTGACAATATCCGTTGTACATTATCTTCAATAACTAATTTGTACCAAGGGAACTGTTTAATAAGGATTGAAGCATCTAGGTTTGATTTTTTCCCTTCAAGATTTAATATTAGATCTTGCTCTAGCTCATTAGTAATAAGGTTAATTAATTCACTTATATACACCTGAGCGGTATCAAGAGAATTCCTATCGATGAAATCATATAGCCACCATAACAAGAAATATTTGTTATTACTGAGATTAAAAATCGCTGGATTCGGATAAGCGTGTTCGCTTAAATCCACTTTTTTAATACTATCAATCATTGATAGTATTTGATTAGGCTGTTGATGCTTTAAAAAGTTGTCAAATAATGTGTAGTAACGTGAATCTTTAAAGTCATTTTTAAACAACCGTAAGTTATCAGTTAATACAAAAACAATATCAATAAAGTCTTCACTACAATGAAAGTTGTTAGAATTTGTTTCTGAATATTTTCGGGAAATAAAAATCTCTAATTCTTCTAAAATGCTGCGATTTGAAATCTGATTCGCAATGTCATTATAGAAATAGGAAAACCAAAATATTGCGAAATTACATGTATCTACTCTAGATAGGAGAAAGCAGAAATATTTAGGTAATAATCGAAATCGAAACAAATCACTAAAGAGTAGTTGTTTAAGTAAAGGGTGTTCCAAAGAAAATTCAATCAGTTCTATAAGTTTATGAGGATAAAATAGCGAATGGTTATCAATACAAATGCTTTCCTCTAAAAAATCCGAAACTAACCAACTATAAAAGTATCCAACCCTGTGGTGATAAGTTCTGCTTTCTAAATGCTCCTGTATCTGAAAAAATTCATTTTTACTAACCTGAAGTGATGAATGAGAATTAAAGGAATGCAGAGAGCTTTCTGTAATCACATTTTTTCTAGGCTGGTTTACACATTTGTCAGTATTATTCGTTGTTCCGCTCGTTGGTAAAAGGTCAATTGACATGGTTATCACTGGAGTATAGTTGCGAACAATGTCTGAAAAAAAATTACTATTTGATATTGAACGTGTTAAATCTCTAGGTACAGGTAGCTCTAGTAAATGTTTTGTCAGCTCGACTGTATAAGCTTTGTACTCTGCTTCTGAAGTCACATAATTAAGAATAGGGAGAGCACAACTACACGTTAATCGCATGATACGTAGCCATTTTCCAAAGGCTTCATTAGCGTTAGCGGAGTTGGAAAGTAACATCTGCCATAAAAAGGTACTAACTAACTGGTTAAGGTTATGCTCTCTTCCGTTAAATACATAAAAATTATCTTCTTTTTTAACATAGTTGAATAAAATGGATGTGCTAGGGAATTCTCTATCCCATATATCTTCCGACACACAGAGGTTGGTTTTTTTATATCCATCTTGACCATACTGGATATGTTGTAAAGTTCTAAGAGTTTCTATTATGGGAACTAGAGAGTCATCAACTTGCCGCTCAAGGTCGTGTTCTAAGTTACAAGTAAGCAAAAGGAAATCAGCCTCAAATGTTATAAGGCAGCATTTTTCTAAATATTCAATTTCAATGCCTTTATTAATCGGTACAAGTTCGCCATTACGTTCCCATAACTTAGTACCATCAAGAAGCCCAGTTACACAGTTTCTATCTAGAGGTTCTGTTGTAAGTGAAGAGTACATTAAAAATGTTGCTAAATCCTCAGCTTCTTTTTGTTGTTCTAAACTGTAGAATTTCTGCGAATCAGATGGGGCTCGTGTGGATAGCTCCAAAAGAGATTTAATCTTCGACCAATCCCTTGAATGCTCGACATGATTTGCAGCCATAGTACATTCTCTAAATTTAAACGAATAGATAGAAACTTATATTATTTAATTCAACTATATAGGTATATGATACACCGAAAATTCAATAAGATTCCTATCAATTATTTAGAAATTAATGCAACGGGATAAGGCACTTTACCTATGACTCTTCATGCCAAACCAAGATATTAATCAACTATTAGGAAAAGTAGGTCAAAAAAGGTTATATGTGTTTAGAATTTTGGTGGCTATTCAACCATGATTTCCTCAACATCCTTAAATTTTTCTAACTTAATAATAAGTTAGAAAAATTATTATGAATCAATCTTTCTATTTCGCTATATGGCATTTTTAAAATTTCACTTAATTGTTTGAGTGCGATTGCAACATCCCACGGCATTGCAGATACTTTATTAACTTGAGCAAATGGTCCATCCGTTTCTGTTATTAACCTATCAATAGGTATTTCCTTGACGAGCTCTATAGCACGTTTACTTTTTAACATCGCAGGTCCCACACTAAACCAACAGCCCAGACTTATTGCTCTTCTCAACTCAGTCTTATTGCCTGTAAACCAGTGTAAAATTGGCACTCCAGCTTTTGGATACTTTTCAATAAAGTTTAGAACTTCGCTAGTTGCATGACGGCTATGAATACTAAGTATTTTTCCACCAGCGTTTGTACATGCTCTTAAAATATGTTCAAAAACCATCGTTTGTATATTCCAATGATCTTTAAATTCCTTTCCACCATCCAAACCAATTTCACCAATATATCTAGTTTTAGAAATCAATCGATCAAATAATGGGAGTTCTGAATACCGCTCATGTGCAATTTGAGGATGTAGTCCTAATGCAGTCTTTATACGAGGAAAATTGATACTAAGTGCATTCGTCCCCTCCCATGCACTTGGTGTTGTAGTTACAGATAGAACATACATATTCATATTTACGATATTCTGTATAACATGAACCACATTAGGATAGAGGTCTAAATGTGCATGAAAATCAATCATACTAGACCTAAATCTCCAATAAATTTTTGCATTTCTAACAAACCTCTCTCTACAGTATCTTGATGTTTTTGCTTATCTTGATCTGGTATTAAATTAGAGCTCAAAGATGCACCAATCCACTTTGAAGTCCCTAACTCTTGCCTATTTAAAATTGCTATACGCATCGAAAACACATCATCAAAACATTTCAATTCTGGAGTATCCGGATGGCACTTTGGCCCTCATGCATGAAGGACGAAAGCTCAACTACAGCATCTTCAATAAATTGGCTGGGCTGCAGCAAAATGAGATTGTTGAGAATAAACGGTTAGGTTCAGTCCTGGCGCATATTCAACAGCAACATGAAGTATTGGAAAAACAAAATAAACGTTCCCGGGCCAAGAAAAGTATGCCGAGTCGTAAAGCTCAGAAAGCTGTTATTGAACAAAGAAATTTAAATCCTGTGCTTGACTCTTGTGGTTAAAAACAGGACATTTTAAATGGTTTATCGCATAGACATTTTAATTGGTGAATAACAGTGTTTTTAATATTACTTTAAGATCAGTATCTTATCGTTATTCATACCCTCTGGAACGTTCTCGTTCAACCGACTTGGAAACAAGTCGGTTTCTTTTTAAGCAAAACTGTAACTTTTAGCCAATAAAGTTG
>Ga0308158_10002008_pt1 | contig 20082 bp, 18 predicted proteins | sample PhyBR2_FD_201038 | JGI IMG/M metagenome (GOLD analysis project Ga0308158, IMG submission 201038) | Phyllosphere microbial communities from UC Gill Tract Community Farm, Albany, California, United States - DLSLB.R2 | ecosystem: Host-associated > Plants > Phyllosphere > Unclassified | place: USA...
TCGGGGTCGGCCGAGGCGCGGTTGTAGAGAATCCGGCGGTTGGCCGGCCAGGCCCAGCCCCATTCCGACGCCGCCGGTCCCTGTTCCTGGCCCGGCTTGCGGTTGGCCGCATGGTTGAAGCCGTCAGCGTAAACACCGGTGTAGATCCAGCAGCCGCCGGACGTGGAACCGTCAGCCTGCATCTCCGTGTAGGAGGACAGGGGTTTCCCGGCGTCCGGACCCGTCAGGTGACGGCCGTTGATCTCCGCAAGCACCGACTCGGCGTCGGGATCGCCATGTTCGTCCGTGGGATAGTCCCATGTCAGGTCGAGCAGCGGACGGTCGCGCTCGTCCTGGGAATCAGCCAGTTTCTCCCGGATCCGTTTGCCCAGTTCGAAGAAGAACTGCAGTTCGCTTTGGCACTCCCCTGGCGGTGCGACCGCCTGGTGACGCCACTGCAGCAGCCTTTGGGTCTGCGTGAAGGATCCTGCTTTCTCCACGTGGGTTGCTGCCGGCATGAAGAACACCTCGGTCTCGATGTCTTCGGTGCGCAGCTCCCCCGATTCGATCTCCGGACCGTCTTTCCACCAGGTAGCGGATTCAATGAGGTTCAAATCCCGAACCACCAGCCACTTCAGGTGCGACATGCCCAGCCGCTGCATCCGGCCATGGGCCGAACCAACCGCGGGGTTCTGTCCGAGGATGAAGTATCCCTCCACCTCGTCCTCGAGCATGCCCATAACGGTTTCGTACGTACCGTGGGCTCCGGTCAGCCTCGGAATGTAGTCGTAGGCCCAGTCGTTGTCCGCGGTGGCGGCGTCGCCCCACCATGCCTTCAGAAGGCTGATGGTGTAGGCGTCGGCGTTAGCCCAGTAACCCTTTTGCTGCTTCGACCCAATAACGGACAGATACTCTTCGAGGCTGTCATGGCGGCCCGCGCTGGGCATGGGCAGGTACCCGGGCAGCAGGTTGAACAGCGTCGGGATGTCGGTGGAACCCTGGATGCTGGCATGTCCGCGCAGGGCCATGATTCCGCTCCCTGGACGTCCAACGTTTCCAAGCAGGAGCTGCAGGATGGCGGCGGCACGGATGAACTGCGTGCCCAGCGAGTGCTGGGTCCAGCCGACGGCATACGCGAAACAGGTGGTCCTGTCGCGTCCGGAGTTCTCCGTGATGGTGCGCGCCAGGTACTCGAAGTCGTCCACGCTGATGCCACACATGTCCTGCACCATCTCCGCCGTGTAACGGGCGTAGTGCCGCTTCACGATCTGGAAAACGGTGCGGGGGTCCTGGAGGGTATCGTCACGCTGGACTTCGGCGTGCTCCAGGGGCGGACCACCGCTGCCATATGAATGGCCTGTAGCGCGGGCCGTCCCATTGGCTCCGTGTTCCGACCCCGGCCCGGGCTCGTCGATGGCGCCTTCCTCGCGTTCGGCGTATGCCCATGACGACGTGTCGTAGGCACCCTTCTCCGGATCGAAGCCGGAGAACAGCCCGCCCAGATCCTCGGCATCGCGGTAATCCTGGTGGACCAAAGTGGCAGCGTTCGTGTAGGCGCTGACGTACTCCTTGAACCAAAGATCATTGCTGATGACGTAGTTAATGAGCGCGCCAAGAAGCACGACATCCGATCCGGCCCGAATGGGTATGTGCTTATCCGAGACCGCTGACGTGCGCGTGAAGCGGGGATCGACGTGGATGACCTTCGCTCCGCGCGCCTTGGCCTCCGCCACCCACTGATAGCCCACGGGGTGGCACTCGGCCATGTTGGAACCCTGAATGACGATGCAGTCGGCGTTGGCCATGTCCTGCAGTGATTGCGTTGCACCACCGCGTCCAAACGAGGCTCCCAAACTGGGAACCGTAGCGGAGTGTCATATGCGGGCTTGGTTCTCGGTCTGCACCGCCCCTGCAGCTGTGAAAAGCTTCTTGATGAGGTAGTTCTCTTCGTTGTCCAGGGTTGCACCGCCCAGCGAGGCGATGCCCATGGTGCGGCGCAGCAGCCGGCCTTGATCGTCTTCCTGCTGCCAGGTCCTGCGGCGGGACTCGATGAAGCGGTCAGCCACCATGTCGATGGCTTTTTCAAGGTCCAGATGTTCCCACTCGGTGGAACGCGGTGCACGGTAGAGCACCTTGGTCTGCCGGCCCGGTGAATTGACCAGCTGCTCGCTGGCAGAGCCCTTGGGGCACAGCCGGCCGCGGGAAATGGGTGAATCCGGATCGCCCTCGATCTGGACTACCTTCTCGTCCTTAACATAGACGCGCTGTCCGCAGCCAACGGCGCAGTAGGGGCACACGCTCTGCACCACACGGTCAGCAGTGGCCGTGCGGGGAGCTATTGCCTTGGTCTTGGCCGATGTGACTGCCGGGCCACGGCCCAGCAGGTCGCCCGTGCTCAGCTGACGGACGACCGGCCATTGAAGAAAACTTCGCGGTGCCATTTTTGGAGCTTACCCCGGACCACGGCCGGAGTAACAGGACCAGGTTGGGCGTGTCTCCCCCGAAGCATTCCACGCGAAGTTCCAGCTAAGCCACCAGGGGGAAGATGGCCGGGAATACAACGCATGCAGTTCTCCTTATACGAACAGATCGGTTCGAATAAGGAGGGCCATGGTGACAAAGCGACGCACCCGATCGGTGGACAGGATCCTTGAGGCAGCAGCAGGACTGTTTTATGAGTCCGGCATCCGCGGTGTGGGTGTGGACGAGGTGGTCGCCGCATCCGGGGTCTCCAAGTCGACCCTGTACACCCACTTCCGGACAAAGGATGGCCTCGTGGCTGCTTACCTTGCCCGCACGGATGTCGCTTGGCTTGGGCAATTACAGTCCGCAGCCCAACAGGCAGCCCAGCCCCGGGACCAGCTCGTGGCACTTTTTGACGCGCTGTCCGAAGCGTTCGACCGGCACGGATTCTTCGGTTGCCCCTTCGTCAGTGCCGGCGTGGAGGCAGCCCTGGACTCGGCGGCGAGACAGGCCACGCTGGTCCATGTCAAGCGCCGCCACCAGTGGCTCCTCGAACTAAGCCGGGACGCGAACGCCACCGACCCGGAACATCTTGCCGGCCATCTTGGGCTGCTGATTGACGGTGCGCTGGCCACCGGCAGGCTGACGCAGACGCGCTCAGTAGTTGACGCAGCCAAGTCTTCTGCCCGGGCAGCAGTCCTGTCCCAAACCCCGCAACCCACCCGCTAAAAGGAACACGATTATGACGCATGGGAAACCCAAAACCCTGGTCCTTCTCGACCATCCGGATATCAGCCAATCGCGCGTGAATCGTGCCCTCGCTGCCGCTTTGGAAGGGGCGCCCGATCTTGCGGTGCGTGACTTGCGGCGCCTGTATCCGGATGGCCGAATCGACGTCGCGGCTGAAAGGGCATCGGTGGAAGCGGTGGAGAACATTGTTCTGCAATATCCAACGCACTGGTACGCCCCGCCTGCGTTCCTCAAAACCTGGCTCGATGAGGTGCTTGTCCGTGGCTGGGCCTACGGGACCGGCGGGCCGGGGGCGCTTGCGGGTAAAACGCTCCGGGTTGCCACCAGCACAGGGGGCACCACGGCTGCATACTCTCCAAGCGGCTTCCATGGATGGGACTACAGTGACATCCTCATTCCCCTGCAGGCGACGGCACGCCGGCTGGGCATGCATTGGCTCAGCCCGTTCATCCTGCACGGGGTACGTGACCTGACGGACGAGCAACTGCAAGGCCTGGCACAGGACTACAGGAACATGTTGGAGTCAGGGCCTGTTCCCGAGCCCGCGTTATGAGGCCGCGCGCCGGGGGCGTGCCGGCTCGTGATTTCCAAACCGAGGGAATGGGCCACCAGCGGAACATCCGCGTGGCATCGCCGTGTCGGCGTCAGTGATTTTTCTCGCTCCGGGCGATCGCGGCCATGGCGGCGTGCGGCCGCCGGCCGGGGTCGTGCCGTGTTTCCACGTCCAGGACCTCGAAGCCGGCGGCCCGCAGCATCGCACTCATTCCGTCCACCGACCAGTAGTACGCCGTGGTGACCGCGTGGTCGAAGGACTCGCCGGACTCGCCCTCGAAGAAGCCAACAAGCAGGCGCCCCTGTGGTTGCAGGACACGCCGAAGTTCCATGACGACGGGGGGCAGTTCTGTGGGTGCGAGATGAATGAGTGAGTACCAGGCCAGGACGCCGGCATGGTGGCCGTCGGGCAGGTCGAGGGCACGAAGCGACGCCTCCCGGAAGGGCACATCCGGAAAGCGGCTGCGGGCACTCCGGATGAATTCGGGGACGAGATCAACACCGGAGACGTCCAGTCCCTTCCCCTTCAGAAAGTGGGGCCAGTGCCCGGGGCCGCACCCGGCGTCGAGCACTGGTCCGTTGAGTGCAGGCGCTCTAAGTCCCGTGGCCCACCGTTCGATACGACGGAGGTCCAGCTCGTCCATGTCCTCTACGGAGCCAAGAAGGCTCTCGTACTCTGCAGCACGGGCGCCGTAGGCACGGAGGACTTCGTCATCGGTCACCCAGCGAGTCTGGAAAATGTTGCTCCTGAAATGGATTCAGACACTCATGATCACCCTGGCGACGTCTGCGGGACGGCTGATGAAAGGTGAGTGGCCCGCCTTGATGCTGACCTTTGTACCGCACCTGCGCGCCATGCATTCCTGAAGTCCCGGGTCTAATGCTTTGTCCTCCTCGCAGAGGACGTAGGTACTTCCGAGGCTTTGCCACGCAGTGCGCTCTGGTATTCCGCGGCCGTGGCCCGGTTGCTGCGGTACCAGCAGCGCAGTTGCCCACGAGGCGTCGGCATCAGTGCAGTCGTCATAAAGGACTTCCCGGGCGAGCTCCGGCTGGATGCTGGTGCTTCCGTCCCCGTTATGCTGCAGTGCACTGTTGATCGGAGCGCCGGGACCGCCCAGCAAGGCCCCGCTCTCACCGGCGGCGGGCACGAACGCGGCGACGTAGACGAGTCGCCTGACCCGTTGCAGGCCGGTGATGACTGATCCCCCGTACGAGTGGCCTACGGCGACGGGCGGTATGTGGCATGCGTCCACCACCTGCTGCACAGCCGCTGTGTCCATTGCCAGGGAACCGCGATGGAGGCGGGGAAGATGGACAGTGGACCCCTGCTTCCGCAGTGCCTCTGCGAGCCGGTCAAAGTGCGCGGGTTGGTGCCACAACCCGTGTACAAGCACCACCTCGGCCTGTTGTCCCATGCTCACAGCTTAGGGATGCACGCATGGAGAAGTCGCTCTAGAAGTTAGCCAGGGCCTCGACCAGCATCCGGTGGCCTTGTTCCTCGAACTCATGGTCACCGATCTGAAATGCCCAGGCTGCGGTGGAGACAGCTTCGCGCAGCATGGTTATGTTCCAAAGTCTGCTCTCTCGCGGGTCTGAACCGTAGCCCTCGAAGAAGGCATCCTCCAGTTCAGTGCCCAACCGCCATTGCTGTGCTGCCAGGCGGCAGAAATCGCTGATGGAGGGCCTGAATTCGAACCGTCCGAAGTCGATGATCCTCAGCTCGGTTCCGCTCATCAGCCAGTTGCGTGGTTGCCAGTCTCCGTGGGTAGGGACGGCCGCGGCTGGTTCCGGCCGGTAGGCAGCGAGAATGCAACGCGCTTTTTCTGCGGCAGCTACTTCGAAGTGGTGGGGCTTGTCCAGCCACGCCATCGCTTTGGCGGTGGCTGCCTCCTCATACCGCGGGTCGACCCGTACCGCTTGGGCATGGAACCCACGGAGGAGCTGGCCGGCCTGCAGGTAGGTGTCGGGGACATATTCGGCCGCTCCTCCTTCTACCAGGCAACCATCCAGGTACTCCGTCACCAACAGGTTCAGCGATCGGTTTGCCTTCACGAGGCTGGGCGCCCTTTCTGTGGAGACCCAAATGCCGGCGAAGGACTCGTGTGCGTCTATTTCGCGACCGATGTGATGGTTGGCGGGTCCGGCAGCCTTGACCACGTACCGTCGTCCACCGTGCTCCACTTCCAGGACGGCGGTGTCCACGAGATTCCATGAAAGGTCATTCAGGAGGCGAACGCCTGGAAATAGTGTCTCTACAAAGCCGGCCTGTCCGGCACTGAGCCGGTCCCGGTGCCACGAGTCCATCCCTGGAGACTACAGCGTCTGGAGTTGCAGCATCCGGCTCGCCACTCGATCCGCCCGGAGCCTGCGCCTGCAGAGGGCAGCTCCCTCTCACGCGGGACGCAGTCCCGACTGATGCCAGATGAGTTGTTCATGGTCGGTCAGAGCAGCCACGGCGACTGCGATCCATAGTGCGGCGCTGAGCAGTGAGGTGTGGATCAAGAAGGACGTCCCGCTCAGCGACGGCGAGAGGATGGGGAGTGCGCTGCCCGCATAGCTTGCATCCATCAGGTCGCCACGAAAGCCGGGGGATGGCGAAGCCGGTCCAGCAGGAGCCCTGCGATGGTAGGCCCGGTGAGCATGGCGGGAACAGCTGGAACGAACCCGGGGTCGGACTGCCAGAAGGCCCAAGCAAAGTAGCCTGGCCCTCGAACAATCAGGAAGAAACTCCAGGACATGGCCAACGTAAGAAGGTAGTAGCCCACTACTTGATGCCGCCTCACAAAGACGACGATGGGGGGACAACCAGGTGCAACAGGACAGGGTCGGGCGTGACTACCAGCAGCCCCCCACCACTCATACCGTTGCGCTTCCGCAAATAACGCGGGACACTGGCCAAAGGTATCCGAGGCTAAAGGGAGGCATGATGCGTGCATTGGCGGTTACACCTGGAGAAAAGGACTCACTGCACCTCCGGGAGGTTCCAGACCCCAAGACCGGCGAGGGCCAGGTACTGGTGGAGGCACTGGCCGTGGGCCTGTGCGGAACCGACAGTGAGATCATCGCCGCAGACTACGGGGAAGCGCCCCCGGGCCAGGACTATCTGGTGCTGGGCCACGAAAACCTCGGCCGGGTCCTCGACGCTCCCCCGGACTCCGGCTTTGCCAAAGGCGACCTGGTGGTGGGAATTGTCCGCAGGCCGGACCCCGAGCCATGCAAGGCCTGCGCCGCCGGGGAATGGGACATGTGCCTCAACGGCAAGTACACCGAGCACGGGATCAAAGGCCTGGACGGTTTCGCCCGGGAACGGTGGCGGGCAGACTCCGACGCGATGGTGAAACTGGATTCCAGCCTGCAGGATGTGGGCGTCCTGCTGGAACCCACCACGATCGTGGCCAAGGCGTGGGAGCAGATCAACCGGATCGGGCAGCGGGCATTTTTCGACCCCCACACCGCCGTCGTGACCGGCGCCGGCCCTGTTGGGCTGCTCGCAGCGCTGTTGGGAGTCCAGCAAGGCCTGGACGTGCACGTCTTTGACATCGTCAAGGACGGTCCAAAGCCGCAGCTCGTCCATGACCTGGGAGCCACCTACCACACCGAACCCCTGCCGGATTCAGGCATCAGACCCAACATCCTGGTTGAATGCACCGGCGTCACCCCCGTGGTCCTGGACGCACTCAAATGCAGGGCCCAGGACGCCATCACCTGCCTGACAGGCGTTTCCGGAACAGGCAAGCAGACAAGGGTGGACGTGGGCGCGCTCAACCGCGAGGAAGTACTGATGAACGGCGTAGTCTTTGGCAGCGTCAACGCGAACCGCCGCCACTACGACGCCGGCGCCGAGGCGCTGGCGAAGGCAGACCGGGACTGGCTGCGCCACCTCATCAGCCGCCGGGTTCCATTGCAAAACTTCGGGGAGGCCTTCAAACACCAATCCGATGACGTCAAGGTGGTCCTGGACCTGGCGGCAGGAGCCGACGAGGGGAACGACAAGTCGTGATCCAAGGAGGCGGCACTCAGGAAGCGGACGGCGGGCACCTGTTTCCTTCGGGGCGGCAATTCGACATTAACTTCGACCGCCAGAGCGCCACCCTGACAGAAGTGGGCGCTGCGTTGCGCGTGTACCGCCAAGACGGCCGGGACCTGCTGGACGGGTACGGGCCGGAGGACATGTGCACAGGCGCGCGGGGACAGTCGCTCATCCCCTGGCCCAACAGGATCAAGGGTGGCGGCTACGAATGGCAAGGCAGGCAACTCCAGCTGGACCTGAGCGAACCGGACAAGGGCGGCGCAATCCACGGGCTGACGCGTTGGCGGAACTGGAACGTCCAGCGCCATACTTCGGACTCCATTTCTTTCGCCTACACGCTGCACGCCTGCCAAGGCTGGCCCTGGGTGCTCGACTGCCGCGTGGAGTACCAGCTTGGCCAGGACGGATTGACCGTCCGCACCACGGCGGAAAACCGCAGCCCTGAGCCGTGCCCCTTCGGCACCGGGGCGCATCCTTACCTCAGCACCGGTGTGGGCCGCCCCGGCGCCATTAACACCGCCCTGCTCCAGGTGCCCGGGCGTACCTTTCTGCCGGTGGATGAGCGGGGCATCCCCACCGGACATGAACGCGTCGACGGTACCGGGTACGACCTCAGGGAACTCCAGCAACTGGGCGGGCGGCACATCGACGTTGCTTACACCGACCTGGCCCGCGACGCCGACGGGCGTGCCAGGGTGAAACTCCTGCGTCCAGACAACTCGGGGGGCGTAGAGCTGTGGGTGGACGAGTCGTATCCGTACCTGGAAATCTTCACCGGCGACACCCTCCCCCAGCCGGACCGGCGGCGGACGGGGCTGGGAGTGGAACCGATGACCTGCGCACCTGATGCCTTCAACTCCGGCGAGGGGCTGATCACCCTTGACCCTGGGCAATCCCATACGGGCGAGTGGGGTATCACCCCGCTTTGAGCTACCTGGCGAAATCAGGGCCGGGATTGAGAAGGGGAGCTGACCGAACGACCAACTATTGCGTGCCCGCAACTATTGGGGTTCAATGAAAACATGGCTTACGGCACCAGGACCCCGTTACTTCACGTGGTGGCTCCCAGAGTAAAGCGGCCGTCAGTGGTGCCTTGGACACCTGCGGCGGCCGCGAAAGCCTCCAGTGCCGCAGCCAGTGCCGGACGGCGGCCCGATGGCATACGCGAAATGACTTCCGCAATCGCCTGCCGCCGGTGCTCGAGCACGGAGTTCACCAGCGCTTTTCCTTTTGCGGTCAGCTCAAGCCGGACGTATCGCCGGTCTGCCGGGTCCTCTCGCCGTTGCAGCAAGTCACCGGCGACCAACCGATCGCAGATGCGCGTGGCGTTGGAGGCATGGACGCCCAGTTCAGCGGCGACGCCGCCCAGATTCTGGGGTCCGCGGGTGTGGATGAGGACCAGGACCCGCAACTGCGGGGTGTTTACTACGTCCTCGACCTCGGCAACCGAGCGGGACACGACGCGCAATAGGGTGTCGGCGGCCCGCATAACCGCTTCAACTTCCCGGCTCGAAGGTTCCGGAATTGATTCAGGTCCGCCAGCAGTATCCATAAGCACAAGTTTCCTCCGATAGTTGCTTTCCCGCAAAGTTTGAAGATTCCAAAGCACCAGTACGGGAAACCCCGTCCGGATAAGGAGAATCGTGAAAACCCGACAGGCAAAAGGTACCGTAGCCGAAACCGTGGACGGTATTGACCGGCTCATCAGGAATGTTCAGACTGGCCGGTTTGAGCGGTCCCTTTCGGCCCTGACGGCGGCTGGTGCCTTGGTCACCGCCGCGGAGATATTCCTTGAGCACGACAAGGCAAGTTTCGGCAACAAGTGGATGTGGGCCCCCGTTGCCCTTGGCCCTCTGGGGGCAGCCGCGGGGGTGGCAGGGGTCTTCAGCCGCCGCATGGCCAAGACGGCGCTTCCACTGGCGAGCGCCGCCATCATAGCCAACGGCCTGCAGGGCACCTGGCTGCACTTGCAGGGCATCCGGCAGAAGCCCGGCGGCCTGGCCAACCTGCGCTACAACCTGGAGATGGGCCCGCCGCTGTTCGCACCTCTGCTGGTCACCCTCGTGGGCGGCATGGGTGTGCTGGCCTCGGTGCTGAGGAGGGAACCGTGACCGGGCTCCCACTGCAGAGGGACGACGGCGGCGGGCGCTACCCGGGCTTCAGCACCCTCGCCCAGGCGCGGCACTGGGACCCGGTGACGGCCGCCGTCGTACAGTCCAGGATGGCGCTGCCTCCGGACGCGCGTTTCTTCACCCCCGCGGAGGAAGCCGCGGCGCACGCCTTGTTCGATCAGTTGCTGGACCAGCAGGCGGAACCGCGGGTGCCGGTGGTGAACATGGTGGACGCCCGCCTCGCCGAGGAGGAAACCGACGGCTGGCACTACGACAACATGCCCCGGGACGGCGAGGCATGGCGGGCCTCCCTGGCCGCACTCGATCAGGAGGCCCGGTCCCGGAAGGACTGCACCTTCGCCTTGCTCGACTGGGACGGGCAGGCCACGCTGCTTCAGGACATCTGCGACCTGGACCGGGATCTATGGCACGGCCTTCCGGCGGACCGCGTCTGGAGCCTGTGGACGCGGTATGCCTGCACCGCGTTCTACTCCCATCCCCTGGCCTGGGACGAGATCGGCTTCGCCGGACCGGCCTACCCCCGTGGCTACAAGAACCTCGGCGTGGACCGGCTGGAACCATTCGAAGTGCGCGACGTCCGCCCCGATGCGGACCCCACCCATGGTGCTGACAGATGAGCAGCCTGCGGGGACGCAACGAATCCGCCTGGCTGCTGCCAAAGGGCCCTGGCAGCAACCTGGGGCTGAGGGAAAACATGCGCCGCTACCGCGATGACGACGAGCTGGACATCGTCATTGTGGGCTGCGGTGCCGGCGGCGCCACGTTGCTCCAGCGTCTCGCGCGGGCCGGCTGGCGGGCCGTGGGCCTGGACGCGGGGCCATTCTGGGAGCCCGAGCAGGACTGGGTCAGCGACGAAGCCGGCTCCCACCACCTGTACTGGACCGAACCGAGGGTGATCGGCGGCAGCGACCCTGTCCCCTTGGGCTCCAATAATTCCGGCCGGGGCGTGGGTGGATCGATGGTCCATTTCGCCGGCTACACGCCGCGTTTCCATCCCAGCGACTTCCACACCCTCAGCGCGGACGGTGTGGGCGCCGACTGGCCGCTGGAGTACGGCGAACTCCGGCCCTACTACGAGGACATCGAGGCCGAACTGCCCGTTTCCGGCGAACACTGGCCCTGGGGCGACCCCCACACCTACCCCCACCGGCCGCACCCGGTGTCCGGCAACGGGGAGCTGTTCCTGAGGGGCGCCAACGCCTGCGGCGTGACGGCAAAGGTGGGGCCGGTGGCCATCGCGAACGGGCGTTTTGGCAACCGTCCGCACTGCATCTACCGCGGCTTCTGCCTGCAGGGCTGCAAGGTCAACGCCAAGGCATCGCCGCTGATCACCCACGTCCCCGACGCCCTGGCGCACGGCGCCGAAATCCGCCCCGACTCCATGGCCACCAGGATCTGTCTGGACGAACGCACCGGCCTGGCAACCGGCGTCGAATACGTCCAGGGCGGCATCCAGAGATTCCAGCGCGCCCGCCTGGTGGCCGTGGCAGGCTACTCGATCGAAACGCCCCGGCTGCTGCTGAACTCCACGTCACCGCGCTTCCCGGACGGGATGTGCAACGACTTCGACCAGGTGGGCCGTTACCTGATGGTGCAGGGCGCACCTCAGACAGCCGGGCGGTTCCAGGCAGAGGTACGGATGTGGAAAGCTCCTCCCCCGGAAGTCAGCACCGAGGACTTCTATGAAACAGACCCTGCAAAGCCGTACAAACGCGGCTTCTCCATCCAGTGCGTCTCCCCGCTTCCCATCACTTGGGCGGAGCACGTTGCCGCGCAGGGGCACTGGGGCGCGGCGCTTCGCAGGTACATGAGCGACTACCCGCACTGGGCCTGCCTGGGTGCCCTCTGCGAGTTCCTCCCCCTCGAAGGAAACAGGGTGACGCTCGCGGACGAAACGGACCGCAACGGCATTCCCGTGGCCCGCTTCAGCTACAGCCAGTGCGATAACGACCGCCAGCTGATGTCCGCAGCGCAGCAGGTCATGGAGCAGATCCTCAATGCGGCGGGAGCGGAGGAAGTGATCACCATCAACCGCTACGCGCACCTGGTCGGCGGCGCCCGGATGGCTGCCACCGAGGACGCGGGTGTGGTGGACCGGAACCTGCGCAGTTTCGCAGTACCCAACCTGCTGGTCACCGACGGCAGTGTCCTGCCCACCCAGGGCAGCGCAAACCCGGCCCTGACCATCATGGCGCTGGCGGCCCGCGCGGCCGGCGTCCTGGTCCAAGGCGCCCGCAGGGGCGTCACGATGAGCACGAAGGAAGACTGATCATGGCAACTACAGTGGCTGACTACCTGCTCTCCCGCCTGGGCGAATGGGGCGTGGACAAGGTCTTCGGTTTCCCCGGAGACGGCATCAACGGCATTCTGGCCGCCTTCGGCAAGGCGGGCAACCAGCCGAAATTCATCCAGGCCCGGCACGAGGAGATGGCCGCGTTCGAGGCTGTGGGCTACGCCAAGTTCAGTGGCCGCGCCGCCATCTGCATGGCCACCTCCGGTCCCGGCGCAATCCACCTCCTCAACGGCCTGTACGACGCCAAGCTGGACCATGTTCCCGTGGTGGCCATTGTGGGCCAGACCGCACGCAGCGCCATGGGCGGGTCCTACCAGCAGGAAGTTGACCTGCTGACCCTGTTCAAGGACGTCGCCTCGGACTACGTCCAGATGGTCACCGTTCCGCAGCAGTTGCCCAACGTCATCGACCGCGCCATCCGGATCGCTGAAGCGCAGCGGGCACCCACCGCCGTGATCATCCCCGCGGACGTCCAGGAACTGGAATACGCCGCCCCCACGCACGAATTCAAGATGGTGCCCTCCAGCGTGGGAATTCGCTGGCCCGAAATTCAACCGGACAGCGAATCGATCCGGGGCGCCGCGCAGCTCCTGAATGAGGGTTCCAAGGTGGCCATCCTCATTGGCCAAGGGGCCCGGGGAGCGGCGGCCGAGGTCCGGGAAGTGGCAGAGCTGCTGGGCGCCGGCGTAGCCAAGGCCCTGCTGGGCAAGGACTCGCTGTCCGACGACCTGCCCTATGTCACCGGCTCCATCGGCCTGCTTGGGACCCGCCCCAGCTACGAGATGATGCGCGACTGCGACACGCTGCTCACCGTCGGCTCCAGCTTCCCCTACACCCAGTTTTTGCCCGAACCCGGCCAGGCCCGCGGGGTGCAGATCGACGTGGACCCGAGGATGATCGGGCTTCGCTACACCAACGAGTTCAACATCGTGGCCGACGCCGGCACCGCCCTGCGCGCCCTGATCCCACACCTGGAGCGCAAGCAGGACAGGTCCTGGCAGGAGGGCCTGGAGTCGTCCATCAGCCGCTGGTGGGAAACCATGCACGACGAGGCCATGGTCAGCGCCGATCCCATCAACCCCATGCTGCTGTTCGCGGAGCTCTCCACCCGGCTTCCGGCCAACGCCATGCTCAGCGCCGACTCGGGCTCGTCAGCCAACTGGTACGCCAGGCAGCTGAAGTTCCGGGGGGAGGTCCGCGGCTCATTGTCGGGCAACCTGGCCACCATGGGGCCAGGTGTTCCGTATGCCATTGGTGCTAAATTCGCCCACCCGGGCCGCCCGGCCATCGCCTTCGCCGGTGACGGTGCCATGCAAATGAACGGGCTCGCCGAGTTGATCACCATCAAGCACTACTGGCACGAATGGGATGACCCACGCCTGGTGGTGGCAGTCCTGCACAACAACGACCTCAACCAGGTCACGTGGGAAATGCGCGCCATGGGCGGAGTGCCTGCCTTCCGCGAATCCCAGGAACTCCCGGACGTGGACTATGCCGGGTTCGCCGAAAGCCTGGGACTGCAGGGCATCCACGTGGACAATCCCGACGACGTCGGCCCGGCCTGGGAGAAGGCCCTCGCCGCTGACAGGCCCACACTTTTGGACGTCCGCACCGACCCCGATATCCCGCCCATTCCACCGCACGCCACCCTGGAACAGGCACGGAAGACGGCCGAGGCCATGGTCAAGGGCGATGACAGTGCCTGGGGCGTGGTGAAGGAGGGGGTCAAGACCAAGATCCAGGAGTTCCTCCCGCACAAGGAGGGCTGACCGGTGGCACCGGCCGGGGCTCCCGTCACCGCCGTCCAGGCAGCGGCCTACACCGTGCCCACTGACGCGCCCGAAGCGGACGGCACCTTCAGTTGGGACTCCACCACCATGGTGCTGGTCCAGGCCTCGGCCGGCGGGAAAACGGGCATGGGGTGGACGTACGCGCCGGCCGCCGCCGCGGGCCTGGTGGAAGGGCTCCTCGGCCCGGCCGTCAACGGCGTTGACGCCTTGGACGTCCCGGCCGCTGCGGCGGCGATGGCCCGGGCGGTGCGCAATCCCGGCAGCACCGGACTGGCGTCCTACGCCGTCTCCGCCGTCGACTGCGCGCTCTGGGACCTGAAGGCCCGACTCCTGGATGTTCCGCTGCATAAACTCCTCGGCGCAGTCAGGAACGAGGTGGCGATCTATGGCAGCGGCGGGTTCACCACCTATTCAGAACAGCAGCTGCGGAGCCAGCTGGAGGGCTGGGCCCATGGCCAGCACATTCCGCGCGTGAAGATCAAGATCGGCCAGGACAATGGGACCAATGTGCCCCGGGACCTGCAACGCATCCGCCAGGCGCGTGCCGCCGTCGGCCCTGGCGTGGAACTGTTTGTTGACGCCAACGGTGCCTACACCGCCAAACAGGCTGTCCACGTCATGCGGGAGGTTGCTGCCGAGAACGTGACCTGGTTCGAGGAGCCCGTCTCCAGCGACCACCTGGCCGGGCTCCGTGTAGTAAGGGACGCGGTGGACGCTGACGTGGCCGCCGGTGAATACGGGACCGGTCTCCCCTATTTCCAGCGCCTGTGCGCCGCTGATGCCATCGACTGCCTGCAGGCGGACGTCAGCAGGTGCGGCGGGATCACCGAATGGCTGCGTATCGCCGCCGTCGCTGCTGCCCATGGCCTGGAAATTTCCGGCCACTGCGCACCCCACCTGAGTGCCGCCGTCGCCGCCGCCACCCCCAACTTCCGCCACCTGGAATGGTTCCACGACCACGTCCGCATCGAGAACCTCTTCTTTGACGGAACGCTCGACCCCGACGGCGGGTCGCTGCAACCGGGCGACGGCCCCGGCAACGGGCTGTCTCTGCGCACAGCGGAGGCCGACGGGTACCGGGTCCGCTGAGGCGGCACCAATAGAAAGGATTTATCCGTGAAAAACGGGAAAAGTGACCCGCAGCGCTACCTGACGGCCGGGGCCGCGTGATGCCTGCATGGTTGCTGGCCTGGATGTGGGGCACCATTGCCGGCGGTGCGCTGGTGGTCGGTTGCGCCCTGGCGTGGAAGTGGAGGATTCCGTCCAAGGTGGTGTCTTCCGTGATGTCCTTCGGCGCCGGCGTGTTGATCTCAGCCCTCGCCTTTGAGCTGGTGGAAGAAGCAGTCAACGGCGGGGGCTTGTGGCCCACCATCGGAGGCTTCGCTACGGGCGCCATCGTTTACGTGGCCGCCAACGCACTGCTGGCGCGCAAGGGGGCGAAACACCGTAAACGGTCGGGCGGGAAGCAGCCGTCGGAACAGCAAAAGCCAGGCAGCGGGACCGCCATAGCCGTGGGCGCACTGCTGGACGGCGTGCCGGAATCAGTGGTCCTCGGCGTCGGCCTGGTAACCGCCGGTGCAGTCAGCCCTGCCATGCTGGCTGCCGTCTTCATCTCCAACGTCCCCGAAGGCCTCTCCAGCACCGCCGGCATGAAGAAAGCCGGCCGCAGCGCCAAATACGTCTTCGGAGTCTGGGTGGGCATCGCCTTGCTCTCAGGAATTGCGGCCCTGGTCGGATTCCTGGTCCTGCAGGACGCACCCGCCGAACTCGTTGCCTTCATCACCGCGGTGGCGGCCGGCGCGATCCTGGCCATGCTCGCCGACACGATGATCCCCGAAGCGTTCGAGGAACATCACCTGCTCACCGGCCTCATCGCCGCCGCCGGATTCCTGGCAGCCTTCACGGTTGACCAGGTAGGCGGCTGAAACACGACTGAAAGGATCCTTATGAGCTTCGATCCAGGCAAAGCCCGCCGCGCCAACCCTGAACCGCTGAATCCCGACCCTACAGGCCAGGACCCCAGCGCCTCAGACCCTGGCGCGGATGCCAAACTGCAGCTTCAGCAGGCCATCTTCGAGGTCACCCGGGACGCGCAGGGCAGAAGCCTTGAGGATATTCTGGAAAGCCTGCGGTCTGCGTTCGCCGACCATGGTGTTGAGGCACCGCCGAACACCTGGCTTGAGTCCGTAGCCTCCTCGGCCTTCTACGGTGAGCCTTACATCATTGACTTCCCGGCAGCGATCGCGGCCGACGATGCCGTGTCCGCCCCGAACGAAGGTGTCCGGGACCGTCTTGCCTTCCGTCGGCAACTGCGCCAGGAGAAGCTTCCTGCCGGAACATTTCCCTCCCCTGCCGACTGGGAAGTGCCGGCCAATGAGATCGCCCACAGCGGTACGGGCGGCCACCCGGCCACCGTATCCCGGACGACAAGCGGGGCCCGTAGGCTCCTGGCCGGCATAGGGGTGGCGATGGCGGTGCTTGTGGTAACCATCCGGGCTGCGCGGGCGTCCAGCCGCCGTGCGTCCCTGCCGGTTCAATCACCCAGAGGTACGGTCAGGAAGGACGGCAATGTCTGACATCAGTGATTACGCGCTCCTGGGGGACCTGCACACGGCTGCTTTGGTCAGCACCAGCGGGTCAATCGACTGGATGTGCCTGCCGAACTTTGACTCCCCGGCCTGCTTCGCAGCGTTGCTGGACACGCCGGCAGCGGGGCGGTGGCTGCTGGCGCCAGCCGGAGAAGGAAAGTGCACACGCAGGCGGTACCGCCCCGGCACCCTCATCCTCGAAACCGAGTGGGAAACAGAGCACGGCAGCGTCAGGGTCACGGACTTCATGCCCATCCGCGACGACGCCGCTGACATGGTGCGGATCGTCGAAGGACTCAGCGGCACGGTGCAGATGTACGGGGAACTTTGCCTGCGCTTCGACTACGGCCACATCGTGCCCTGGGTGAGGCGCAACGACCACGGCCTCTGCGCGATCGCAGGACCGGACGCCGCCTACCTCACCACCGCCGCCCCGCTGAAGGGCCGGGACATGCGCACCGTCAGCGAATTCACCGTGCGGGCCGGCGAAAAAGTACCCTTCGTGCTGACCTGGGTACCTAGCAGCAAACCAGCCCCGCGGCAAACTGACCCTGCCAAGGCGCTCCGGGTGACGGAGGACTTCTGGCAGGGCTGGATCGGCCGCAGCCGGATGGAAGGAAAGTACAAGGACACGGTCGAACGGTCACTGATCACCCTCAAGGGACTCATCTACGCCCCGACGGGTGGCATTGTCGCAGCCCCCACTACGTCCCTGCCGGAAGACCCGGGCGGATCCAGGAACTGGGATTACCGGTTCTGCTGGCTCCGCGACGCCACCCTGACGCTGCAGTCACTGCTGGCCGGAGGCTACACCGACGAAGCCGCCGCCTGGCGGGAATGGCTGCTGCGCGCCGTCGCGGGCGACCCCGCCGATCTCCAGATCATGTACGGCATCGACGGGACCCGCCGCCTCCCGGAAACGGAACTGCCATGGCTCGCAGGGTTCGAAGGTTCCAAGCCGGTCAGGATTGGAAACGCCGCCGCCCCCCAGCTGCAACTGGATGTATGGGGTGAGGTCCTGGACGGGCTCTCCCTGACCCGCGCGGCCTTTCCGGACACTGCCGATGATTCCTGGGACATCCAGGTGGCCCTCATGGAATACCTCGAAGGCGCATGGGACCAGCCCGACAACGGACTCTGGGAAATGCGGGGCCCCCGCCGCCACAACACCCACTCCAAGGTCATGTGCTGGGTGGCGGCGGACCGCATGGTCAAGGGGATCCAACACTACGGCCTCCCCGGTCCCGAGGCGCGCTGGGCCTCACTTCGCGACAGCATCCATGAAGACGTCATGAGGCACGGCTTCGACAGCGAGCGCAATACCTTTGTCCAGTCCTATGGAAGCAAGGAGCTGGACGCAAGCCTCCTTTTGATTCCCCGCGTGGGCTTCCTGCCCCACGACCATCCCCGGGTGGTCGGCACCGTGGAGGCCATCCAACGGCACCTCACCGAAGACGGCTTTGTCCTCCGCTACCGTCCGCAGGCAAGCAACGACGGCCTGCCCGGGACCGAAGGCGTCTTCCTCGCCTGCTCCTTCTGGCTGGTTGACGCCCTGCTGGGGATCAACCGGCGCCGCGAGGCCGAGGAACTCTTCGAACGCCTCCTCAGCCTCCGCAACGACGTGGGCCTGCTCAGCGAAGAATGGGACCCCAAGAACCAGCGGCAACTGGGCAACACCCCACAAGCCTTCAGCCACTTCCCCCTCATCCACTGCGCCCTGCAACTCCGGCACGGGCGCTCCCGGCAAAGCAACACTCCCCTGCACAGCCCGGAGGACCACCATGGCGACCAGGCCGGGGAAATGGACGCTTTGAGCGAGCAGGCAAAGTGATCCCCTGATTAGCAGTGGGGCCGGCCTGCGAAGGGCCGGCCCCACGGAGTACCTCTCATGAGGCACCTTCAGAGGGTATTCTTCCTGCCTGGTTCTGCCTTGGCCTTTTCGGGTTGTCCCTCCCTCGACCGGCTGCCGGCCAGCGGCCGGTCACCGCCGCGCCGCAGTGTCAGCATCACCAGGCCAGCGGCCAGCAGGCAGCAGGCCAGGAAGATGGAGGTGGCCAGGAAGCTGCCATGCGTCACATCCTGCAGGAAGCCTCCGACGTAGGGTCCGACGAACCCGCCGAGATTGCCGACCGCGTTGATCAACCCCATGGCGGCACCGGCAACGGCCACCGGCATCGCCCGGGACGCCGAAGCCCAGAAGGGACCGTCGTAGGCCAGGGCACCTGCGACGGCGATGCTGATGAGGGTGACGGCAAGGATCGGCGCGTTGTCCCCGGTAGCTACCGAGATGACCAAGGCGACAGCTCCCACTGCCATCGACAGCAGTACGTGGGTGGAGTAGCGGCCCGTACGGTCGGCTGCTTTGGCGTTGTACCAGAGGCCGAACATTGCCAACACATAAGGAATTGCCGTGATCAGGCCAACCTCGATGGAGGACCCGGAGGTGATGGTCTTGATCACGTGGGGAAGCCAGATGTTGATGCCGTAGAAGCCGATCTGGATGAGGAAGTACACCAGGGTCAGCCGCCACACGACACTGTTCGACAGGACATGGCGCAGGCCGAGCTTCTCCTGCTGGGGATGGGCCGCTGCGTCAGCAGCAAGTCCCTTCTCGATGTATTCACGTTCCTGTGCCGAGCACCACTTGGCTTCGCGCGGATAGTCCGCGATCAGGGCCCACCAGAGGGGAGCCGCAATGATGAACGGGAAAATGCCCTCGATGATGAACAGCCAACGCCAGTCCGAGAAGGAGAGGATCCACCCGGAGAGGGGCGCCGTGATGATGGAGGCGATCGCGATGTTCATCATCCAGAACGCATAAGCCCGTGCCCGCTCAGCGGCGGGGAACCAGTGGCTGATCAGTACAAGGATCGCGGGCCAGATCCCGGCCTCGGCCACGCCAAGGAAGAAGCGCACCACGAGCAGTTGGGTGAAATCCTGGATGAACCCGGAAAGGACAGCCAGAACGCCCCAAATGAGCACCATGATGCCCACGAACTTCTTGGCACTCCAGTGCTCGGCAAGATGCCCGCCGGGTATCTGCAGGACGAGGTAGCCGATAAAGAAGATGCCGGCCGCCAGGCCCTGCTGGGCGGCGTCAATGCCCAGGTCCTGATGGAGCCCGTTCAGGGCGAACCCGATATTTGTCCGGTCCATGAACGAGATGATGTAGACGATGATGGCGACGGGGATCAATCGCTTCCATCGGGTATTACCCACTGCCGCTGCTGCCGTTACGTTCTGTGCCATAGGACATGCTCCTTTGCGATATGGCTCATCAGACCGCGCCCCAGTACGCCTGTTGCTCTCCCGCGGAACTGGCATCAACGTGCAACGCGCCATGGTGCACCGGCATTGCCTGTCCCGGGGAACCTATGTCTTTATTTTTTCGCAACTATTGCAAAAGCGCAAGAACTTTTTGGGGAGCGCCGCGCAGGGAGCTTGGGAGGCGCCAATCCCGCAGGTGGGCACTGGGCAGGAAGCGGACGACGGCGGGTGGGCACCC
>Ga0308158_10002009_pt1 | contig 20079 bp, 17 predicted proteins | sample PhyBR2_FD_201038 | JGI IMG/M metagenome (GOLD analysis project Ga0308158, IMG submission 201038) | Phyllosphere microbial communities from UC Gill Tract Community Farm, Albany, California, United States - DLSLB.R2 | ecosystem: Host-associated > Plants > Phyllosphere > Unclassified | place: USA...
GACCGTGACCGTCCCAGCTCTTTCCCGAACAGAAAGCATGAGCATGACCACCACTGTGGAAGCCGAAGCAGCAAGTCGTGAAGAATCCAACGCTGCCCTTATCGCTGAACTGAGCGATCCCGCGAGGGAGACCGATTCCGACTTCGTGCTGGACGTCATCAATGACAGTGAACGCGGCCGATGGATTGCGGCCCTCGGCGCGGATGCCATAGGAGAACTCTCCTATCGATTCGTCGGCGGTCGAGTCGTCCTGCTCACCACCTGGGTGAACCCGGCATACCGCAACAGGCGGGTGGCGACGGAACTCATGGCCCGCGTGCTCGACGAGATCCGCGAAACGGGTAAGAAGATCACCATCATCTGCCCGGTGGTCGGAGAGTTCATCGCGCGCAATCCGCAGTACGCCGCGATGATCGACCACCGCCATCCCGGGTCAGGGGCATACCCCAAAGGGGCTCCGGCGCCCGCACCAGGCGATGAGCAGCAGCTCACAGCTTTCGAGCGTGATCTGGTCTGAACGGACAGGTGACCCGATGGACACGGATTCCGAGACATGGCTCAGCGAACTGCGCGACTCCGGCTCACGACGTGATGGCGCGCTCGCTCGCCTTCATGTCATGCTGCTCAAGGTCTGCATGAAGGAGGCGTACCGTCGCGCGCCGCTTCTGCGGCTGGCGGGTCCGGAGCTGGAGGATGTAGCCCACCAATCCGCAGATGATGCGCTTCTCGCGGTTCTGAGGAAATTCGACAGTTTCCGAGGGGAGAGCCGTTTCACGACCTGGGTGTATCGCTTCGGGATCATCGAGGTAGCCAACAAACTGTCTCGCCACCCCTCGAACAGACCACAGGTCTCCCTTGACGCGGAGGAATGGGATCGGCTTCCAGCGGCTTTCGGCGACGATCCTTTGGAGAAGACACAGCACGCTGATCTCATCTCCGCCGTCCGCCGGGCTGTGGACGAGAGCCTCACCGATCGGCAGCGTCGCTTCTTCGTGGCATCGGTGGTCAACGGAATCCCCAACGACGTCCTCGCCTCTGAGACGAGCACGAGTCTGGGCGCGATCTATAAGATCGTCTTCGACGCGCGCCGCAAGATCCGCGACCACCTGACCGCTCACGGTTACCTGGACACGGCTCCTGATGGCACACGATCAGGGGACTCGCGAGCGAAGGCGGAGAAGGCATGACCGAGTGGTGGCGGAAGTTCGAGGCGTTCCTCGAAACTGACCCCCGCGACATCGGCTGCGACGAGGCCATGGGCATCATGCACGTCTACGTCGACCTTCTTGCGGCCGGCGGCGACCCCATGCGGGACTATCCGGGTATGGCCGCGCACCTCGCCTCCTGCGAGCCCTGTGCGGAGGACGTCCGTGGGCTCCTCGCCGCTGTTGAGGACGAGCCTGTCCATCCGCCGAACACGACGAACAGCTGATAACGCCTCGGATCACGATCGGCGGACGCGTCATCGGACGTGAAGCGCGGAGGGTGCGGCCTCACCGGTGGCGATTGTGGTGGGCGAGACCGCGTACCGACCGTCGAGGGAAGAGCAGTCTGCTGCCCCGTGGCCGGAGATCGCGCACCCGGCGCTGATCCGGTACCGGTGTAAGGACCGCCGTGCACACCGGCGCTCAAGTAGTGATGAGGGCGAGGATCTGCCTTGCATGCATCCTCGCGTCGGCGGCTTCGCGGATCACCCCCGAACCGGCCATCCTCGCCATTACCGAAGCAACGCAGCACAGGAGGAATCACATGTTCGGACTCGGAGTACGCGCGGCGAGCGGCGCACTGGAGATCCTCGATCTCCCAGACCCGCGCGAACCACAGGACGGCGAGCTCGCACTCGATATGGTGGCTGCTGGCATCGGACCGTGGGATCCGCTGCTGCATTCCGGAGGTTGGGATGTGGCCCTCGCCCCGCCTGCAGCGCTCGGTGTCGAAGGGGTCGGACGCGTCAGCGCGGTGGGCCCCGGCGAGTCGCACTTCGAGGTGGGAGAGCTGGTGCTCGTCCATGAGGCGCCTCTGCCAGGCGGAAGCGGCACGTGGGCGGAGAAGGTTCTCGTCCGTTCGTCAAGTGCGGCGCACGCACCAGAGAATCTGACTCCCGCGCTCGCCGCGGCGCTGCCGGTCGCAGGGCTCACTGCCGAGCAAGCGCTCGATGACCTCCAGGTTGCGGCCGGCACGCGTCTTCTCGTGGTCGGAGCGTCCGGGCCGACCGCCTCGCTGGCAGTGCAGCTCGCCAAACGTCGCGGCGCCGAGGTTGTAGCCGGGGCCGGACCGGCGCACGCGGAGCGTCTGCGTGCGCTCGGAGCCGACACGGTGATCGACACCCACGTGGCTGGCTGGGCGGATCGAGAGGACCGCCGTTTCGACGCGGCGCTCATCGCGGCCAGTGGCACCTCGCAGGACGCCATCGGCCTGGTCGTCGACGGAGGACGCTTGACCTCGATCACGCTGGACGCGCCGGAGACCGAGCGCAGCATCACGAGCGTCGACCTGTACGTTCAGCCTGATGCAGGCGCGCTTCGCCGCTTGGCCGAGCTGGCGGCCACCGGAGAACTGGTGATGGGTGTCGAGAGCATTCCGATCCGCGAGGGGATCGACGTGGCCAATCGCGTCGGCGAGGGGCGTTCCGGAGGCGTCAAGCACGTTCTCGAGATCCGGTGATCGTGCTGGCGTGAAAGAGCTTCGAGCCGGGGGCCTGATGGGTCCAGGGCTGTCCGACGGCGCACGTCGCCCGCTGGAGAATTCAGCCCCCGGCGCGCGTGAGCCCCGGACGACACGACGGCTCAGAGCGCGCATAGGATCCGCGCGTACGATTCCCAGCGTGTCCGTGCCTGCTCGTTCCCTTCGCGGCGCCTGGCGCATCGGCGCCGCAGCGCTCGCCGCGACTCTCGCCATCGGCTTGAGCGCGTGCGCTCCCGACCCCATGGTCGAGGCGTACAAGAACGGCGATCAGAAGGCGTACACGGCCGCCGACTTCCGCGTCGACTCGATCCCGGCCGGCGACCGCGCAGAGCCGGTCGACTTCGGCGGCGTGACTGAAGACGGCGAGAAGTTCTCGAGTGACGACATCCGCGGCGAGGTCGCGGTCGTCAACTTCTGGTACGCCGGCTGCGGACCATGCCGCGCCGAGGCGAAAGACCTCGAGGCCACGTGGCAGAAGCACCGGGCAGACGGCGTGCAGTTCATCGGCGTGAACATCTACGACCAGGCCGACACCGCCAAGTCGTTCGCGAAGACCTACGGCATCACCTACCCGAGCCTCATGGACGCCACCTCCGGTGACGCCAAGCTCGCCTTCGCGCGGGTCACCCCGATCCAGGCACCGCCGACCACCCTCGTGATCGACAGGAAGGGCCGGGTCGCGGCCCGCATCATCGGGCCCATCGACGGCACCTCGATCCTGTCGACCCTCATCAAGGACGCGCTCAAGGAGAAGGCGTGAGCCCGGATGCCGTGATCGGAGCGGGAGCGCTCTGGATCGCCATCCCGCTCGCCCTGCTCGCCGGCCTCGTATCGTTCCTCTCTCCGTGCATCCTGCCGCTCGTGCCGGGCTACCTCGGGTTCATCGGGGGAGCGGCCGGCGCCGCCTCGTCGCCCGAGCGTGCACGCCGGGGCCGGATGCTGCTCGGCGTGCTGCTGTTCATCGCCGGCTTCACGGTGGTCTTCGTCGCGTACACGGTGATCGGCGGGGCAGCATCCGCGTTCTTCCTGGAGTGGGGCGATCTGATCACCCGCGTCCTCGGCGCCGTCGTCGTGCTGATGGGGCTGATCTTCCTCGGGCTCTTCGGATTCGCGCAGCGGCAGTACAAGATGCAGGTCAACTCGACCACCGGCCTCATCGGCGCGCCGCTGCTGGGCTTCACGCTCGCGATCGGGTGGGCGCCCTGCACGGGACCAACGCTCGGTGCCATCATCAGCGTCGGCTGGACCCTCGGCGATCCGTGGCGGGCGGGGCTGCTCGGCGTCGCGTACTCGCTCGGCCTGGGCATCCCCTTCCTGCTCGTCGCCCTCGGCTTCGGCTGGGCGACCAGTGCGACCGCTTTCATGCGCCGCCACATCCGCACGGTCAACATCATCGGAGGAGCGCTGCTGATCGTGCTCGGCGCGCTGATGATCACCGGCGTGTGGACCCAGATCATGTCTCGACTCACGGCGGTGATGAGCAGTGTCATCCTCCCCCTCTGACCCTTCCGACCGCGTCGACGGCGCCGCAGCGGCATCCGACCCGCTGCGCCCGGCAGACCACATCGACTCCGCGCCTGTCGATGAGAACGAGATCAATCAGCCGAAACTCGGGTTCGTCGGCTGGCTGCGCTGGGGCTGGCGCCAGCTGACCTCGATGCGCGTGGCGCTCGTGCTGCTGCTGATCCTGGCCATCGCGGCCATCCCCGGTTCGGTCTTCCCGCAGCGCACCGCCGACCCCAACGGCGTGGTGCAGTACAAGCAGAACAACCCCGACATCTTCCCCGCGCTCGACGCGATGCGCATGTTCGACGTGTACTCGTCGCCGTGGTTCTCGGCCATCTACCTGCTGCTGTTCATCTCGCTGATCGGCTGCATCATCCCGCGCATCAAGCACCACGCCAAGGCGCTGCGGGCCCTGCCTCCGCGCACTCCCGCACGGCTCGGGCGCCTCGAGAACCACCGGTCGGTGGTGCGGGACGCCGGTGGCACCGCGACCGTGACAGACGCCGCAGCCTCGATCGACATCGCCGAGAAGCAGCTGAAGTCGCTCGGCTACCGCGTAGCCCGCTACGACCGCGGCAGGACGTGGTCGGTGTCGGCGGAGCGCGGCTACTGGCGCGAGACGGGCAACCTGCTCTTCCACATCGCGCTCGTCGGGGTGCTGATCACGGTCGGCATCGGCGGCGGCTTCGCCTACACGGGGCAGCGCGTGGTGATCGAGGGCGCCAGCTACGTGAACACGCTGATCGACTACAACTCGATCAACCGCGGGCGCTTCGTCGCCGACGACTCGTTCCAGCCCTACGCGCTGACCCTCGACTCGTTCGACGTCACCTATGAGGACTTCGGCACGCCCGGTGCCGGTCAGGCCGGCAACTTCGCCGCCAACCTCACGGTGCGAAACGTCGACGGGTCGAAGAGCAAGGGCACCGTGCGCGTGAACCACCCTCTGCACGTCGGCGGCGACAGCATCTACCTGCTCGGAAACGGGTACGCGCCCACCATCACGGTGCGCAACGCCGAGGGCGAGAAGGTGTTCAGCGGACCCGTCGAGTTCCTTCCGCAGGACAGTGCGATGACCTCGCTCGGCGTCGTCAAGGTCACCGACGGCATGCCCGAGCAGCTCGGCATGATCGGCTTCCTCTACCCGACCCCGCTGAAGATGAAGAGCGGTGCGTACACCTCGGTGCACGGCGCGCTCAACCTCCCGCTGCTCACGCTCGATGTGTACCAGGGCGACCTCGGCGTCGACGGCGGCAAGCCCGTCTCGGTGTTCGAGCTGAACACCGATGGTCTCGAGAAGCTCAACGGGCGCACCACCGACGAGAAGTCGATCGAGCTGCAGCCCGGTGAGACAGCAGACCTGCCCAACGGCCTCGGCACGGTCACTTTCGAGAACGTGTCGCCGAAGGGCGCGAAAGACACGCTGCAGTCGGTCAAGCGGTACGTCTCGCTGCAGATCCACCACGACGCCTCGGCGCCCTGGGTGCTGGCGTTCGCGCTGCTCGCCCTGGGCGGGCTCGGCCTCGCCCTGTTCGTTCCGCGTCGGCGCATGTGGGTGAAGGCCACAGCATCCGACGACGGAATCCACCTCGAGTACGCCGGCCTCGCGCGCGGCGACGATCCGACCCTCGCCGCCGCCGTGGACGACCTCGTCCGCGGACACGGGCGGCTTCTCGACGCGGCCGCGCCCGACAGCGCGACCTCCGCACAGGGAGACTGACACATGCCCGACCTCGATTCCATCTCGATCCTGACGCTGTGGACGGCCATCGCCGTCTACGCCGGCTCGTTCATCGCCTACGCCTTCGATCTGGCCCGTCGCTCCTCGGCGACGGCAGCCGCGGTCGAGACCCCGGCTCTGGTCACCGCGGGGATTCCGGATGCCCGTGGCGCCGCGTCAGCGGCATCCGGAGCCGGCGCAGCCGCGGCAGGCGCCGGGAAGGGCGGGAAGCCGAGGTACATCTTCGCCCGCATCGGAACCGCGCTGGCGATCCTCGGCTGGCTGTTCCACCTCACCTCGACCCTGACCCGCGGCTTCGCGGCCGGGCGGGTGCCGTGGGCGAACCTGTACGAGTTCGCGATGATCGGCACGCTGCTGATCATGGCGGTGTACCTGGTCATGCTCACCCGCATCGACCTGCGCTACCTGGGCACCTTCATCTCGGGTCTCGTCGTCGTGCTGCTGGGCGCCGCTGCGGCCAATTTCTACGTCGAGGTCACGCCGCTCGTCGATCCGCTGAAGTCGGTGTGGCTGGTGATCCACGTGTTCGTCGCCTCGCTGTCGACCGCGCTGCTGGCCCTCGCGTTCGCGCTGTCGGTCATGCAGCTGATGCAGTCGCGCCGTGAGCGCCGCGTGGCCGAGGGAGACGAGAACGCCGGCCCCGGATTCCTGCGCACCCTGCCGAACACCGTTCGCCTCGAGAACATGGCGTACCACTTCACGGTCGTCGGCTTCATCTTCTGGACCTTCACGCTGATCGCCGGCGCCATCTGGGCGCAGGACGCCTGGGGCCGCTACTGGGGCTTCGACGTGAAGGAGACCTGGACCTTCATCATCTGGGTGCTCTACGCCGGATACATCCACGCCCGCGCGACCCGCGGCTGGCGCGGCAACCCGTCGGCCTGGCTGTCGATCGTCGGCTTCACCGCGGTGATCTTCAACTTCGCGATCGTCAACGTCTTCTTCAAGGGCCTGCACGCGTACTCCGGCCTGAGCTGAGGTCGCGTCCGCCGTCCGGATTCGCCGGTACAGGCGTGGTTCACGAGGACCGGATGGATGCCCCCGAAGGGGCCTGGTCTCGCGAATCGTCCTGTTCTCGGGCGGTGTGCCTCGCCGAACGAGTCGCGTCCCGGGCATCCGGAAGCGAGACCCGGATGCCCGATCCGGCACTCAGGCCGCGGCCAGCACGGCCTTGGCCGATGTCGTCCGACGGGTCGCCACGGCCAGGGTCGCGGCTCCCAGTGACAGCACCGCCCAGACGGCCAGGCCGGCGAAGGCGGCACCGCTCGGGGCGATGAGTCCGCTGAGCGCGGGCGCGGTCGGCATCGCAGCGCCGAGCGCCGCGAGCCACGACGGCACGGTCGAGATCAGGCTCGTCGCCAGGGCCACGACGCCGACCAGCGCGCTCACCCAGCGGCCGATGCCTCCGAGCACCGCGACGAGGGCCTGGTTGATCGCGGCGAAGGCGATGCCGGCGACCACCGCGAAACCGGCGAAGCCCCACCACTCGGCGGCGTCGTACTGGGCCACGATCTGCACGACCAGGGCGACCAGCAGACCCTGAGCGGCCCCCAGGCCGGCAGCCGGCCAGAACCCGCGCAGCACCATCCCGATCGATGAGCGACGTGAGGTGAGCGTGCTGCCCGGCACGGCGCGAAGCACGATGAACGACGCCAGCGCGCCGAACCACAGCACGACAGCAGACAGCAGGGGGATCGTGGTCGGCCCGAACATCTCATCGGAGTCAGACGACGACGTGACCGGATCGGCGATCACCGACGCGAGAGAGGTCGACTGCTCGTCGTCGAACGACGGCAGAGCGGTCGACGCGGTGTGCAGGCCGTCGGCGAGATCGCCGGTTCCGGATGCCAGTTCGTCGAGGCCGTCCGAGAGCTCGCCGGCACCGTCGCCGAGCGCCGTGATGCCGTCGCCGAGCTGCGCGGCGCCGTCTGCGATGCCCGAGGCGCCGTCGGCCAGGCCGGAGGCACCGTCGCCGAGCTTCGACGCACCCGTGCCGACGTCCACCATCCCGCCGGAGAGCTGACGCGCGCCGTCGGCCGACTTGTCGATGCCGTCGGCGATCTGCCCCACGCCGCTGCCGAGCGCGAGAGCCGAGTCGCCGGCGGTCTTCAGCGGCGCGGCGAGCTGCTGGGGAAGGCCCTTCACGTTCTCGGCGACGGGTGTCATGTAGCCCGACACCGTGCCCGCATCGGTGGCGGCCTGCTTCGCGGATTCGACAGCGGCTCCGGCGTCTCCTGCCGCTGCGGCCAGGCGCCCGCAGAAGTCCGCGCCCGACGCAGCCGGGTCGCATTCTGCAGCCAGAGCGCCGAGGCTCTGAGCGACCCCGCCGATCCTGGTGACAGCGTCGACCGACGAGGAGGCTGCCGTCGCGGCCTTGCTCGCGACCAGCTGGAGGGTCTGCACCAGCGTGTTCACCTCGCTGTCCGGCGCGGTGATGGCCGCCGCGCCGCCCACCAGGCCGTTGCCGAGCTGGGTCGCCCCGGCCCCGGCCTCTCTGGTCTTGGTGGCTATCGTGTCGAGACCGGTGCCCAGTGAGACGGCGCCGCTGGCGATCTGGTTCGCTCCGCCTGCCAGCTGGTCCGCCCCTGTTCCCAGCTGCGCGGCGCCGTCCGAGAGCTGACCCGATCCGTCTGCGAGCTTGCGAGCGCCGTCGGCGAGCTGGCCCGCCCCGTCGGGGATCTCGGCCGCGCCGTCGGCAGCGGCGCGTGCACCGTCTGCGAGCTTGTCGGCTCCGTCAGCGGCATCGCCGATCTGATCGCCGATGGTCTTGAAGCCGACCAGCACGTTGCCGACCGTCGCCTCGCTGATCATGGTCCCCATCGTCGATGCGGCGACCGACGCGATCTGCTGACTGATCAGCCCGTCAGCGACTCGGCCGTCGGGTGCGGTGGTCACGCTGATCTCGGCCTGCTCGGCCGTGGACTCGCCGTCCTGCAGCGCCGTGCCGGCAGAGGTGGCATCTGCCGAGAACGACCGGGGGATCGTCACGATGGCCTGATACCGGCCCTCGGACAGACCCTCGGAGGCGTCGTCCTCATTCGAGATCACCCACGTGAGGTTCGAGTCGAGCTCGTCGGATCCCTCGACGAGCCCCGCGGCGAGCTGGCGTCCGAGAGGGGTGTACTGCCCGTCGATCGTGACGGGCTTGTCGAGGTTGACGACCGCGGCCGTCATCTCCTCGAGCCGGTCGGTCGGGTCCTGAAGCGCCGCGACGAGGATGCCGCCGATCAGGGCCGGCAGCAGCAGCACCCCGATGAGCGTCAGCCAGGTGATGGGTTGGCGCGAGCGTGCGCGTTCGATGGGGAGCGTCATGCGGTCACCTCGGTCGGGTCGGAGGTCGGGAGTTCGGCGCTCTCGCGCAGGTCGGTGACGGATGCCGGGGCGCGGCCGGCATCGAGCAGCAGGTGCTGCCCGGCATCCGGATCCGGAGTCGTGAGCAGCACTGCGAGACCGTCACCCGCATCTCGCAGACGCGCGGAGAGCTGATCCCGGTCGGAGGCGGAGAGGCGGTCGAGCCCGTCGAGGATCACGAGCGCGGGCTGACCGCGCAGCGCCTCGGCGAGCTGTGCGGAAGCATCCGGCTGATCGAGCAGCACCACGCCGACATGGGCGCGTACCCACGCCGCGCGGCCGGGAAGCAGATGGCCGCTGACGCGCAGCCTGCCCGCATCCGGTTTCACCCGACCGGCCAGAACCAGCGCCAGAGTGCGCAGGGCGCTGGTGCCCGCACCGGTCACGATCAGCGACGCACCCGGCGCGAGGCGCAGGTGTGCCCCGTCGATTCCGGCCGCGTCGACGACGAGCTCGTCGGCGGCGACGACGCTGCCATCACCCGGCCATGCGTCCAGAGCGCGCTCGCGCTCGACCGCTTCGCCCTCGATGTCGACGTGGGGCAGCACCCGCTGCATCCAGCGGGGGATCTGCCAGGCGCGCTCGCCGAGGATCGCCATGACCGCGGGGATCAGCGTCATGCGCACGAGGAAGGCGTCGATCGCGATGCCCGCGGCGAGTCCGAGCGCGATGGGCTTCAGTGACGAGTCGCCCTCGGGCACGAATGCGACGAACACGGCGAACATGATGAGGGCCGCGGCCGTGACGACGCGCGCGGTGCCGGAGAAACCTGAGCGCACGGCCTCGACGGCTTCTGCGCGGCCGGATCCACGGGCATGCACGAAGTCCTCGCGCATGCGAGAGACGAGGAAGACCTGGTAATCCATCGCGAGTCCGAACAGCACGCCCATGAGCACGATCGGCATGAAGCTGATGATCGGTCCGGTGCGCGCCACGTGCAGGGCATCCGCGAACCAGCCCCACTCGAACACCGCGGCGACGACGCCGAACGCGGCGACGATCGACAGCAGGTATCCGATCGCGGCGGTGACCGGCACCCAGATCGAGCGGAACACGATCGCGAGCAGGATCAGCGACAGGCCGATGACGAAGATGCCGAACGGCAGAAGCGCGGCGCCGAGCTGGTCGGAGATATCGATCGCGACGGCCGTGAAGCCCGTGACCTTCAGGTCGATGCCGTACTCATCGAGCCATTCGTCATGATGCGAGCGCAGCTCCCGCACGAGGTCACTGGTCGCAGGGTCGTCGGGCGCGGTCTCGGGGATGATCTGCACGATGCCCGTGTCGGCGGTCTCGTTCGGAGTGGCGAGGGCGACCTCGCGCACGCCCGGGAGCTTCTCGACCTCGTCACCGAGGTCCTGCATGAGGTTCAGCGGGTCGGTGGAGGTGACGATCGTGCCGGTGAGGATCAGAGGGCCGTTGAAGCCGGGGCCGAACTCGTCGGCGGTGAGGTCGTAGCTGACGCGCGCCTCGGATCCCTTCGGGAGCACGCCCGCGTTGGGCAGCGCCAGGTTGAGGCTGAGCGCAGGGATCGCGACGATGCCGAGGCCGACGATGACCGCCGTGGCGACGACGACGGGGCGCTTCGTGATCGCGTCGACCCAGCGGCGCGAGAAGGTGCGCCGCGGCGCGTCATCGCGGACCGCGGCTTCTCCCCGCTGGTCGTCGTCGGCGGCGGAAGAGGAACGCGCGCGACGAGGCCTGCCGGCGACGCGGCCCTTCAAGAACCCGAGCAGCGCCGGGGTGAGGGTCACCGAGATGGCGACCGCGATCGCGACGGCGACCGACGCGGCGATGCCCATCGTCGTCAGGAACGGGATGCCCGCGAAGCCGAGTCCGATCAGGGCGATCAGCACGGTGATGCCGGCGAAGACCACGGCAGACCCGGCCGTGCCGACGGCGCGCGCAGCGGACTCCTCGGGATCGATGCCGTCGCGCACCTGATCCTGATGCCGGGCGACGATGAACAGCGCGTAGTCGATGCCGACGGCCAGTCCCAGCATGAGCGCGAGCAGGGGAGTGGTCGACGAGACGGTGGCGAAGGCGGTGGCGGCGAAGATGCCGGCCATCGAGATGCCGACGCCGAGCACAGCGGTCAGCAGCGGCAGCCCCGCGACGACGAACGAGCGGAACGTGACGATCAGCACGAGAAGCGCGATGAGCAGACCGATCGCCTCGGTGATCGTCACCGTGGGGATGGAGGTCGCGAAGAGGTCGCCGCCGAGGGCAGCCTGCGAGCCGTCGGGCAGCGAGGTCGCGAGCTCGTCGACCTCGCTCTGCAGATCGGCCTTCACACTCGCCGGCACATCGGTCGACTGGCCTTCGAACTGCAGGCGCACGATGGCTGCGGTCTTCTCGGCGTTGACCATGCCCGTGATGTTCTCGTCGTACGGCGAGGTGACGGCGAGCACGCCGTCGAAGCGCTCGAGGCTGTCGACGGTGTCTTCGATGTCGTCGCGGTAGGTCGCATCGGTGATGTCATCGCCGTCTGCCGCGACCACGATGAACTGCGCGTTCGTGCCGCTGACCTGTGGGAAGGTGCGCGAGAGCTGTTCGAGGCCGGCCTGCGACTCGGTGCCGGGGATCGAGAAGGTGTTGTCGGTTCCCGCGCCGAGCGCGACAGCACCGCCGCCGGCGACGCCGAGCACGATCAGCCAGGCGACGAGCACGCGCCACGGATGCCGGAACGACCAGCGTCCGAGCGTGGAGAGAAGGGTGGACACGCGGCCTCCGCAAGATCTCGATACACAGATGTATTGAATACGTACCTGTATCGTAAGGGCATCGGGAAGCCGGATGCTGTGCACCCGATGTGAAGGAGAAGCGATGACCGCGACACGCAGCCGCGAGAACACCCGCGCCCGCCTGCTCGACGCGGCCCAGCAGGTGTTCGCCGAGGTCGGCCTCGAGGGCGCGACCGTCGAGGCGGTGTGCGAGCGCGCCGGGTTCACCCGCGGCGCCTTCTACTCGAACTTCGAATCGAAGGACGAGCTTTTCCTCACACTCGCGGCCTCGGTCGGCGAGGCCCGGCTGCAGGCCGTGCGCGAGCGCGTCTCGACACTGGTCGGCGCGAACACGCTCGACGAGTGCGACCCGGCCGACCTCGTGCAGCAGATCATGGACTCCGGCGCAGACGACCGCGTCGGGGTCATGATGATGAGCGAGATCCGCATCCGCGCCCTGCGAGACCCCGGCTTCGGCGCCGCCTATCTGGCGCAAGAGGACGAGATGGTCCGCAGCATCGCCGCCATCATCCAGGAGATCATCGACGCCGGTCAGATCGCGCTGCGCATCAGCGCCGACGAGGCCGCCCGGCTCCTCATGATCGTGTGGGAGGGCATGACCGTGCGCGGCGCGATCGGCGGTCGCGACTCGGCCAGCCTGCGGCGCGCAGGCAGCGATGCGCTCGGCCGCATGGTCGAGCTGATGCGCAGCTAGACCGCGTCTCGGGCGCTGAGCAGCGCGTGGCAGCGGTCGACGCGCTCGAGCCACCAGGTCCGCCGGTCGGCAGAAGCCTCGAAGCGCGCCAGCGCGGTGGCATCCGGAACGACCCGTGCAGCCGACACCGACCCGCCGACCGGACGGGCATCGGCGACGTCATCGGCGAACAGCGAGGCGGTGCCCAGCCCGCAGTCGTACTCGAGTGCGGGTAGGGATGCCGCGAGCGCGGCGCCCTGCGACAGGCCCACCGCCGTGTCGAGCGCACTCGATACCACAGCGGGGAGGCCGGCCTCCGCCACGATGCCGAGCGCTCGCCGGATGCCGCCGAGCGGCTGCGCCTTGATGACGATGAGGTCGGCTGCGCCTGCCCGGGCGACGGCCAGCGGGTCCTCGGCCTTGCGCACGCTCTCATCGGCTGCGATGGGAATACCCATGTGCGTGACGCGCGTGCGAAGCTCGGCGAGTTCGGCGACGGTCGCGCAGGGCTGCTCGGCGTATTCGAGGTCGAACTCGGCGAGGGCGTGGATCGCGTGCTCGGCCTCGTCGACGTTCCAGCCGGCGTTCGCGTCGATGCGGATCCGGCCCTCCGGCCCCATCTGCTCGCGCACCGCGCGCACGCGGGCGATGTCGTCGGCCAGCACCTGACCGCGCTCGGCGACCTTGACCTTGGCGGTGCGGCATCCGCCGAATCGGGCGAGCACCCCGGGCACGGCGTCGGCCGGCACGGCCGGCACCGTGGCGTTCACGGGAATGCGGTCGCGCAGGGGCGCGGGCTGCTCGTGCCAGGCGAAGTCGACGGCGGCGGCCAGCCAGGTCGCGGCCTCGCCGTCTGCGTACTCGACGAACGGCGAGAACTCCGCCCACCCCTGCGGACCCTCGAACAGCAGCGCTTCGCGCACGTCGATACCGCGGAAGCGGGTGTTCATCGGCAGGGCGACCACGCGAGCCGTGGCGAGCAGGTCGGCGAGGGGTGGCGTCATGCGTCCATCATGCCCGCGGCGTGGCCATAACTCCGGAAATCCGCGACGCGAACGGCGGTTCCGGCCGCCGCACGCGCGGACCGGCGCGACTTCTCCGGAGTTGTGACGCAGCGACCGCGTCAGCCCAGCCGCTTCTGCAGTTCGCCGAGCCGCCCGGTGGCCTCGAACCCGAGGCGGATGTTGACGGCGAGCATGTGCTCGTTCGACTCGGCGTTGTAGGTGTAGATGCGCGGGGTGTCAGGCGAGTGCCGATGCAGCATCCGCAGGTTCTCGAGCTTGATGCGCATGCCGAGCCGGTGCCCGCGGTCTTCTCGCCGTACCAGGGTGCCCCACTGATAGGCGTTGCCGTCGTCACCCGAGACCACGATCTGCGTGTATGCCGCGATGCGGCCGTCGGTGGCGAGCGTCACGGTGCCGAACGACGTGCGCCCCTGGGCCGCCTGCATCGCCTCGTCGGCGCGGTAGTCGTCGACGTCGGCCGATGCAGCCTCGATGTCGAGCTCACCGGTCGGCGCCTCGGTGTCGAGAATGGCGTCGAGTGCCGCCCACTCGGCGACGAACTCGTCGGGCACCGGCCCGATCCAGCTGCGGATGTCGTATCCGGTCGCAGGGGCCTGGGCCGCCAGTGCGTCGATCACAGCCGGGTCGACGGGCAGGGTGAGACGGTTCTGCAGATCGCCGAGTGCGAGTGCGTACCCGTGCCTGCGGGCGAATTCGATTCCGGGCTCGCCCGCGCCATCATCGGGTGCGGATGCGGGCCATGCGGTCTCGGCGCGCAGTGTCGTGCGTCCGGATGCCGCGGCCTCGGCCTCGATATGAGCGAGCAGCGCCGCGCCTACGCCCCGCCGGCGATGCGCGGGCGGCACGGTGACGCCGACGGCTGCCGTGTGCAGATTGTCTTTGAGGGGGAGTGCGAGCGATCCACCGCCGACCACTGATCCGTCGCGCACGGCGATGTAGGTGCGGCGCTCGGTGGTGGCCGAGCGCTGCTGCATCTCGGCGCGGCTCTCCTCCAGCGTCCAGATGAGCGCATTCTCGCCCATGTCGGCGCGCTTCGCCTCGGCGTACGCATGCCACCACAGGTCGTGTTCAGCGGTGTCGAAGGGGTCGACGCGGTGAATCTGCATGGCGGTGCTCATCGCCCCAGATTAAGCGGGACCCGACGCACGGCAATGTGTCATTGACAATGGTGTGCGTCACACAATATGGTGACAGACATGAACGATACCGAGTTCGACGGACACCTGCAGGAGCTGCGGCGCGGCACCATCGTGCTCGCCAGCCTGCAGCTGCTGCGCACACCCGGATACGGGTACGGGCTGCTCGAGCAGCTGGCATCCGCCGGGTTCCCGACGGACGCGAACACGCTCTACCCGCTGCTGCGCCGGCTCGAGAAGCAGGGCTATCTCGACAGCGAGTGGAACACCGACGAGGCGAGACCCCGCAAGTTCTACCGCACCTCCGAGGCGGGCATCCGCCTCGCCACCACCTTGACTCAGGAGGTCGCAGCCATCGCCGCCGCGACCGCCGCACTCCGCGAAGAGGAGAACTGACATGACCGCCACGCTGACCGATCGCTACATCATGGCGACCGTGCGGAGCCTTCCCGAGGCGCTGCAGACCGAAGTGAGAGACGAACTGCGCGCATCGATCGCAGATGCCGTCGACGCGCGCACCGAGAACGGCGAACCGCTCGAACATGCTGAGCGCGCGGTGCTGACCGAGCTGGGTGATCCCGGGGTGCTCGCCGCGGGCTACGCCGACCGGCCCCTGCACCTGATCGGGCCGAAGTACTACCTCACGTGGTGGCGCCTGCTGAAGATCCTGCTCGCCATCGTGCCGGCGTGCGCCTTCGGCGGGGTCGCTATCGCCCAGGCGCTCAGTGGCGCGGGCGTGGGCGAGATCATCGGCGAGGCGATCGCCGTCGCGCTGTCGGTGATCGTGCACGTGTCGTTCTGGACCACCCTGGTCTTCTTCGTCCTGGAGCGCACCGGTGCCGACACCGGCGCGCGATGGAGCGTCGACCAGCTGCCCGACGAATCGCATTCGGGCACCGCCCGCGCCGATCTCATCGCCTCGCTGGTGATGCTCGCGCTGTTCGCGGGGCTGCTGCTGTGGGATCAGCTGCGCGGCTGGGTGCCGTCCGACGACGCGCCGATGTCGATCCTCAACCCCGAGCTGTGGCCATGGGGGATCGGAGCGCTGATCGTGCTGCTGGTCGTCGAGGCGGGCCTTGCGCTCGCCGTGTTCGCCCGCGGGCGGTGGACGATGACCCTCGCGTGGATCAACGCCGCCATCGCCGTGTGCGTGATGAGCCTCGGGCTCACTGCTCTCGGGCGAGGCGTGCTGTTCAACCCGCGCTTCGTCGACGAGGTGTTCCTCGCCAACGGCGTCGGCGGCGACGCGGTCACGGTGCTGGCCGTGCTGAGCGGCATCGCGATCGTCGGCATCACGGTCGGCGACATGGTCGACGGCTGGCGCAAGGCCGCCCGGTCCCGCCTCGCCGTCTGACCTTCGCGCGCCGAGACCTGCACATACCGCCGAGACCTGCAGCAGCAACCGCAGGTCTCGCCGGAAAGTGCAGGTCTCGGCGTTGGAAGAGGCGGCGGACGAGGAGGCGGTGGACGCGGGCGGGGCGTCAGCCCTTCGTGACGCTCTCGATCATGACCGGGGTCTTCGGGGCACCGTCGGGGCCGCCGTTCTCGGTGCCCGCCGCGGCGACATCGGCGACGATCGCGGTCGACTTCTCATCGAGGTGGCCGAACACCGTGTACTTCGGCGGCAGCTGGCTGTCGGCGTAGACGACGAAGAACTGCGAGCCGTTCGTGCCGGGCCCGGCGTTCGCCATCGCCAGCGTGCCGGCCTCGTAGGTCTCGGAGCCGTCGAGCTCGTCGGCGAACGAGTAGCCGGGGCCGCCCGATCCCGTGGCGCTCGGGTCGCCGCACTGCAGCACGAAGATGCCGTCGGTGGTGAGCCGGTGGCAGGTGGTTCCGTCGAAGTACCCTTGCTCGGCGAGCGAGAGGAAGCTGTTCACGGTGCACGGCGTCTTCGCCGCATCGAGCGTGACCTTCAGAGCGCCCACACCGGTGGTGACGGTGACGGGAACCTCCGCCGTCTCGACAGGCTCCTCAGCGGGCGCATCGACCTCCTTCTCCGACGGGCGACCGTCGGCCGGGTACGAGCAGGTTCCGGATGCCTCGCTCGCCGTCGACGACGGCGCGGGCGCCGATGCGCCCGGCTCTGCGGCATCCGGAGCCGAGGCGCAGCCCGTCAGGGCGAGCGCGGCAGCGGCGGTGAGGGCGAGCAGGGAGCGGCGGAGGCGGGGTGAGAGAAGCACGCCACGATCGTACGCGAGCGCGGTCGCGGAATAGGCTGAGAGCCGTGACCGCTGATTTCGTCTCCGACACCTTCGACCCGTCCGAGTGGACCCTCGCGCCCGGTGCCGAGGACTACACCGACATCACCGCGCACGTGTCGCGAGACGGCGGTGTCGCCCGCATCGCGTTCGACCGTCCCGAGGTGCGCAACGCCTTCCGTCCGCACACGGTCGACGAGCTGTACCGCGCGCTCGACATCGCCCGACAGGATCCGCGCATCGGCGCCGTCCTGCTCACCGGAAACGGGCCGAGCCCGAAGGACGGCGGCTGGGCTTTCTGCTCGGGCGGCGACCAGCGCATCCGCGGCCGTGACGGCTACAAGTACAGCGAGTCCACGACCGAGGTGCACGACACGGCCCGCGCGGGCCGGCTGCACATCCTGGAGGTGCAGCGCCTGATCCGGTTCATGCCCAAGGTCGTCATCGCGGTCGTGCCGGGGTGGGCGGCCGGTGGCGGGCACTCGCTGCACGTGGTGTGCGATCTGACGATCGCGAGTGCCGAGCACGGCCGGTTCAAGCAGACGGATGCCGATGTCGGCAGCTTCGACGCCGGCTACGGCTCTGCGTACATGGCCCGCCAGACCGGGCAGAAGATCGCCCGCGAGGTGTTCTTCCTCGCCGAGGAGTACTCGGCTCAGCGGGCGTACGAGATGGGCGCCGTCAACCGCGTCGTGCCGCATGCCGAGCTCGAGCGCGAGGCGCTGGCGATGGCGCGGACCGTGCTGACGAAGTCGCCCACGGCCATCCGGATGCTGAAGTTCGCCTTCAACGCCGTCGATGACGGCATGGTCGGCCAGCAGGTATTCGCCGGCGAGGCCACGCGGCTCGCCTACGGCACAGACGAGGCCGTCGAAGGCCGCGATTCCTTCCTGCAGAAGCGCGACCCCGACTGGTCGCCGTTCCCGTACCACTTCTGATCGATGCTGCCCGCTGAGTCTGTGACGCGGTCGCCTCGGCGTGCCGTTCGAGTCGCGATTCGTCCTCTTCTCCGGTTGTCGCTGAGAGCAGGTAAGGCCCGCCGCGGGGGACGTATCGCGACCTGGAGCACCGGAGAGGCGAGGTCGTGAGGCTGCACCCGGTCGACGGCGGTGATGCCGCCGCAGTTCGGGATGCCCTGCCCGCAGCCCTCGACGGGACCCGCCCGCTCGCGCTGGGCTTCGACCCCGCGCCCGGCGACGTCGTGCCGGACGGCACGGCCGTGGTCATCGCGACGTCGGGGTCGAGCGGCATCCCGAAGCGCGTCGTGCTCAGCGCCGCGGCCCTGCGGTCGAGTGCTGAGGCGACAGCGGCGCGGATCGGCTCCGGGCAGTGGATGCTGGCACTGCCCGCCGCGTACATCGCCGGAGTGCAGGTGCTCGGGCGCTCGCTTCTCACCGGCGTCGACCCGGTGCTGCTCGACGGGCGGTTCACTGCGGATGCCTTCGTGCGGGCGACCGCAGCGCTGCGCGCCGACGCCGACCGGTTCACGTCTCTCGTGCCCGCGCAGCTCGCGACCCTGCTCGACGCAGCGCCGTCGCGCGCGGATGTCCGCGACGCTCTGACGTCGTACCGGGCGATCCTCGTGGGCGGCCAGGCACTGCCTCCCTCGCTGCGCGAGCGCGCGGCGGAGCAGGGCGCAGAGGTCGTGCGCACCTACGGATCGAGCGAGACCGCCGGCGGGTGCGTCTACGACGGCATCCCGCTCGACGGGGTGCACCTTGCCGAGGTCGACGGCGAGGTGCGCATCAGCGGTTCGATGCTCGCCGACGGCTACCTCGGCGACCCCGGCCTCACCGCCCAGGTCTTCCAGACCGCGGACGACGGTACTCGCTGGTATCGCACGGGCGATGCCGGCACGGTCACCCCTGAGGGCCGTCTCGCCATCACGGGCCGCATCGACAACGTGATCGTCTCTGGCGGCATAAACGTGTCGCTCGACCGGGTCGAGAGCGTGGTGCGCAGCATCCCCGGGCTGGAGCAGGCCGTGGTCGTCGGCATGCCGGACGACCGCTGGGGCGAGGCATCCGTCATCGTGCTCGCGGCCGGCGCCGGCGACGTCGAGGCGATGTTCGCAGAGGCCCGGGCGCTCGTCGCCGCCGAGATCGGACCGCACGCGCGCCCCGCGCAGCTCGAGGTCGTCCCCGAGCTGCCGACCCTGGCATCCGGGAAACCAGACCGAGAGACCCTGCGGCGCATGGCCCGCGACTGAGCCCCGCTCGCCGGCGTCACAACTCCGGACGACTGGAGCCCGCCCCCTGGCATCACAACTCCGGAGAAGTGGCGCGGATCGGGCACGCCACCGGGGATTCCGGCCGATCCGGCCACGGTTCTCCGGAGTTGCGTCGCACGGCGCGAGCGAGCGCCGCCGCTGCGGCAGACTGTGCGCATGGCCGTCTACACCCACGGGCACCACGACTCGGTGCTGCGCTCTCATAACACCCGCACCGTCGACAACTCGGCCGCCTACCTCGCGCCGCACCTCTCGCCGGATGCCCATCTGCTCGACGTCGGGGCTGGACCCGGCACGATCACGGTCGACTTCGCGAGCCGGGTCGGCCGCGTCACCGCGACCGAGATCTCCGACGAGGCCCTCAGCCTCTCGCGTGTGCTCGCCACCGAGCGAGGCATCTCGAACATCGACTTCTCGGTCGAAGACGTGCACGCGCTGGGCTTCGCCGACGACAGGTTCGACATCGTGCATACGCACCAGGTCCTGCAGCATGTGGGCGACCCGGTGCAGGCGCTGCGCGAGATGCGCCGAGTCGCGAAGCCGGGCGGTGTCGTCGCCGCCCGCGATGCCGACTACGCCGGATTCATCTGGTTTCCGCTGCTGCCCGAGCTCGATGAATGGCTGCGACTGTATCGCGAGGCCGCGCGGCTGAACGGCGGAGAACCCGACGCCGGACGCCGCCTGCTGCAGTGGGCGCGGGCGGCAGGCTTCACCGACATCACCGCCACCGCCTCGACCTGGTGCTACGCCACACCTGCCGAGCGCGAGTGGTGGGGAGGGATGTGGGCCG
>Ga0308158_10002013_pt1 | contig 20068 bp, 15 predicted proteins | sample PhyBR2_FD_201038 | JGI IMG/M metagenome (GOLD analysis project Ga0308158, IMG submission 201038) | Phyllosphere microbial communities from UC Gill Tract Community Farm, Albany, California, United States - DLSLB.R2 | ecosystem: Host-associated > Plants > Phyllosphere > Unclassified | place: USA...
ACGGCTAGGCTTTGCACATGATGCCAGAGGCCGCTGAGCGCGAATTTGATGTTGTTGTGATCGGCGCGGGCGCCGTTGGGGAAAATGTGGCGGACCGCGTCACCCAGGGTGGACTGACTGCCGTCCTTGTGGAAGCGGAACTGGTGGGCGGCGAATGCTCCTACTGGGCCTGCATGCCGTCAAAGGCACTCCTCCGCCCGGGCACCGCACTGCACGGGGCGCAGACCACGCCCGGCGCAAAGGAGGCCGTGACCCGCACCCTGGAAGCTGCAGCCGTGCTGGAGCGGAGGAATTACTTCACCTCGAACTGGCAGGACGACAGCCAGGTCTCGTGGGTGGAGGACACCGGCATCGCCCTGGTGCGCGGCCACGGCTGGCTGACCGGGCCCAGGACCGTGGAAGTGGCTGGCCTGGACGGAACGCAGCATCTGCTGCGCGCCCGCCATGCCGTGGTGCTTGCCACCGGCTCGACCCCCACCAGGCCGCCCATCGAGGGCCTGGAGGATGTGCAGGTCTGGGGAACACGCGAGGCAACGTCGGCAAGCAAGGTCCCGGAGCGGCTGACCGTACTGGGCGGCGGCGTAGCCGGAGTTGAACTGGCCCAGGCCTTCGGGCGCCTGGGCTCCAGTGTCACGCTTGTGGCGCGCAGCGGATTGCTGGGCAACTTCCCTGAGGAAGCATCGGCGCTGGTGGCGGCAGGGCTCCGTGCCGACGGAGTGGAACTGCGACTGCATACCGCTACTGAACGGATCAGCCAGAACGACGACGGCACTCTCACCGTCAGCCTGGGCGGCGGGGCCACGGTCACATCGGAAAAAGTCCTGGTCTCCACCGGCAGGCATCCGGCGCTGGAGGGCCTGGGCCTGGAAAGCGTGGGCATCCAGCCCGACGAATCCGGGCATCTGACCCTGTCAACGGATGCCTCCGGCCTTGTCAGGGAAACGCCCGGCGATGAAGCCTGGCTTTACGCAGTAGGCGACGCCGCCGGGAAGAACCTCTTCACGCACCAGGGCAAGTACGAGGCCCGCGCCACCGGCGATGCCATCGCAGCCCGGGCCAAGGGTGAGCTCAAGGGCTCCCCCGGCGACTGGTCCCGCTACGCCCAGACCGCCAACCAGCACGCCGTGCCAAGCGTCGTCTTCACCGACCCCGAACTGGCCAGCGTGGGGCGCACCCTCACGGCAGCCCGGAAAGACGGGTATAACGCATCTTCCGTGGAACTGCCCATCCAGGTGGCCGGCTCCTCGCTGCACTCCGAGAACTACGAAGGCTGGGCGCAGCTGGTGGTCGATGAGGACCGGAAAGTGCTCCTGGGTGCGACATTTGCCGGGCCTGACGTGGCGGAACTGCTGCACGCAGCCACCATCGCCCTGGTGGGCGAGGTGCCGCTGGAGCGCCTCTGGCATGCGGTCCCCTCCTACCCCACCATCAGCGAAGTGTGGCTCAGGCTGCTGGAGAAGTATGGACTCTGACTTCTATTTGAACTGACCAGTCAGTTCGGTTAGCCTTAATGCAGACCTCTTCTGCGAAAGGCAAGCTTTGCTCTCAGCACACCAGCTCCACGCCAAAGGACGCCGGGACCCGCTGCTTCCACCCACCTCACTGACGGCTGCCCGCGGCGGCCTGCTGCTCGTCACCGGCGACCGCCAGGACCAGCGGACGGCCTTGTCCCTCCTGCTCAGCGGGAGGATGAAGGCCACGGACGGCCAGCTCGGCTGGGACGGCAGCTCCCGGACCAAACAGCTCCGCCTGGCCGCGGCCCTGGTGGACTCCCCCGGCGTCAATGAACCGGAGGAACACCTGAGCGTCCGCGACCTGGTAACCGAGGACCTGGCCCTGATCCCGCGCCGGTACCGGGGAGCGCTGCTCAGCGGCCCATGGCTCAAAGTCAACCGCTTCGAGGACATCGCGGACCTGTGGACAGAGCAGCTGGACCCCCGGCGGCGGCTCGAGCTGCTGACGGCCCTGGCCCTGGCCAACCCACGCACGGACCTGCTGGTGGTGGACTCCCCGGACCGCCACAGCGCGGATGAGGCCACCTGGCTGCCGCGCCTCCAGGAGTTGGCGTACGACGCCGGACGGCCGCTCGCCGTCGTGGCGGTAGTCAGCGCCGTCCCCGCTTCGTGGGACGGAGCGTCGGCCGCGATTGGCAATGCCCTCCCCGAGCCTGCCACGGAGGCGTCCCCCGGCAAACACGCTGCGGGGGCCACGCCAGAACCGGAAAACGAAACCACACTCGAAACCGAGGTTGCCAAGTGACTGTCCTGCGGCTGGCCCGCTCCGAACTGAAGCGCATGACCGGTGGGCTGCTGCCCAAACTGACCATCCTGGCGCTGACCATGGTCCCGCTGCTCTACGGCGCGGTGTACCTCTACGCGAACTGGGATCCGTACGGCCATCTCAACAATCTCGATGCCGCACTGGTGGTGGAGGACTCCGGTGCAACCGCTGCTGACGGGACAAAGCTTGATGCCGGCGCAAAGGTGGCCGACAGCCTGGTGGAAGGCAACGTGTTCCACTGGATTCCCGTGGCCAGCTCCTCCGAGGCGGACGCCGGAGTCAGGAGTGGACAGTACGCCTTTGCGCTGAAGATTCCCAAGGACTTTTCGGCCAATCTGGTGTCCCCCGGCAGCTTCGACTCGGCCAGCCAGGCGATGCTGAACGTCACCACGAACGATGCCAACAACTATCTCCTGAGCACCATCGTGGACAAGCTGACCACCGCCGTCCACTCCACCGTGGCCAAGGAAGTGGGTGAGGAGACGGCCAACCAGTTGCTTACGGGCTTCGGCACCATCCACTCCAAGATGCTCCAGGCCGCCGACGGCGCGTCGCAGCTGGCCGACGGCGTGGCCACGCTCAGGGACGGAACGGTCACCCTTCACGAAGGAACCTCAGCCTTGAGCAGCGGGGCGGACCAGTTGTACGCCGGCCAGTTGAAGCTGCGGGACGGGGCCAACCAGCTGACCGACGGCGCGGGGCAGCTCAGCAGCGGCCTGTCAGTCCTCAAGGACAAGACGGCCACGCTTCCTACGGACGCCCAGACCCTCGCTTCCGGTGCTGCCCAGGTCGCCGCCGGAAACGCGCAGCTGAACGCCAAGGTGCAGGACGTGGCCACCCAGCTCGCGGCCGCGGACCAGGGCCTCCGTTCACGGGTGGTTGAGTCGAACGGCAGGCTTGTCGCCTCAGGTGTTCTGACCCAGGATCAGGCAGACAAAGTTCTCGCAGACTTTGATGCCGCCGCGGCATCCAGTCCCGTGGCAGCCGCCAGGAGCAGGATCCAGACGGACGCCGCCCAGGTCCAGCAGCTGGCCGACGGCTCCGAAGCGGTCAGTGTGGGCGCGGCCCAGCTGGCAGCCGGCATGCCGGCGCTGAAGGACGCCATCGCACAGGCCTCGGCAGGAGCAGACCAGCTCCACACCGGGGCCGCCGCGCTGGCGGCCGGTGAGCAATCCGCCGTCGACGGCGCCGCCAGCCTTGCGGACGGAGCCCGGAAGGTCGATGCCGGGGCGGCGCAGGTTGCCGACGGTGCCGGCCAGGCCGCCACAGGCTCCCGCACCCTGGCGGATGAGATCGGGAAGGGCGCCGGACAGGTCCCCAACCCCGACGACGCGCAGAAGAGCAACCTGTCCCAGGTGATGGCCGATCCCGTGGCCGTCAGCAACGTGTCGCAGGCCAAGGCCGGCTCCTACGGCGCAGGGCTGGCACCGTTCTTCCTCACCCTGGCCATGTGGATCGGCATCTTCATGCTGGTCCAGGCGATGCGTCCCATTACACAGCGGGCGCTGGCCTCGAATGCGCCGTCGTGGAAGGTCGCCCTTGGCGGCTGGCTGCCCTTCCTTCTGGTCTCGGTGGTGCAGGCATCGCTCCTGACAGTGGTGGTGGACGTGGCGCTGGGCCTCAACCCCGCCCACCCGGTCCTGATGTATCTGTTCATGCTGGCGGCGGCCATGGCGTTCAGTGCGCTCATCCAGGGGGTGGTGGCTCTGCTGGGCTCGCCGGGCAAGCTGGTGGTGCTGATCCTCCTGGTCCTGCAGCTGGTGTCATCGGGCGGCACCTTCCCGTGGCAGACCACGCCGCAGCCGCTGCACGTGGTCCACCAGGTGCTGCCCATGGGCTATGTTGTGACCGGCATGCGGCACCTCATCTATGGCGGAGACCTGTCCATGATTGTCCCCACCCTGGTGGGCCTGCTGGGCTACACCGTGCTGGGGGCTGCGATGTCCACGCTGGCCGTGCGCAAGAACAAGTACTGGACGCTCAAGACACTGAAACCGGAGATTGCAGTATGACCACCGAACCGGCGGCCCCGGGCAAAGGGCTCCGGCCCGCCCGGACCAACGCCACGCGCCAGAAACTCTTCGATGCCTCGATGGAGCTGATCGGCGAGCGGGGCGCCGCGAGCGTCACCGTGGATGAGATCGCGGCGGCCGCCGGGGTTTCCAAGGGCACGGTCTACTACAACTTCGGCAGCAAGTCGGAGCTGATAGCCCAGCTCCTGCGCCATGGGGTGGACATCCTCAAAGCCCGGTTGCTCGAGGCCGCCGACAGTGGTGGAACAAGCCGCGATCCGCTGCTCGACATGGAAGCGATGATTGGGCAGGCCATGGATTTCATGGCCGAGTACCCGTCCTTCGCCCGTCTTTGGGTCAGCGAGAACTGGCGGATCCCAAGCGAGTGGCAGGGCACATTCTCGGTCCTGCGGTCGGAGCTCCTGGAGGTAATCGGCCAGGCAGTGGAGAAGGTGGCTGCGGCCTATCCCGTGGATGATTCGGTGTCGCGGGGCAGCCTGGAAACGGCCATCTTCGGGGCCTGCTTCGTGGTGGGCCTGGACCGCCAGACGTACAACCCCGAGCGCACCCGTGACCAAAGTGTTGCAGCAATCATGGCCATCATGCGCGGCTACGTCCTCAAGGAGCCTGCTCCTCGGGGATGATGGAGCACATGCGGCATACGGGGAAGAGCGGTAAGTTCGCGGTCATTTGCGGTGTCGTGGCCGCGGTGCTGCTGGTGCTCACGGCGATGACCCTCGCCGAACCGGTGTTCCTTGCGTTCGTGGGTGTCCTGGCACTGGCCTACCTTGCCGCGCTTGCGGAGGTCCTGATCCGTCGGCGGCGCCTTGCCCTGCTGGCCACAGGGGCCGGGACCGCCCTGGCGCTGGGCTTTTCCCTGGCGTTCCTGAGCACCTGGGAGCTGGCGTTCGACGGGCAGTCCTCCTTCCTGGGGACCCCGCTGCCCACCCGCGATCCCGACAACTACTTCATCGGCGCGGCCGGCGCTCTGGTGGCCACGTTCGGAGTCCTCTTCCTGGGCGCGCTGTGGCCGGGCAGGAGACGTCCAGCACCACGCCCCGCGGCACAGCGCGGCCCAGCGCAGCGCCCGGCAACGCAACGCCCCACAGCACAGCGGACCGGCACGACCGCACGCAGCCCCCGGGCTACCGCCGCCCAGGCTGCCACACCCCGGACTGCCGCATCCCGTGCGGGCGGCCAGGCAGCCGGTACCCAGGGACCTGCCGTTCAGCGGGCGTCGGCCTCGCGTGCCCCGGCCCGCGGGACGTCCTCTGCAGCCAAGCGCCCGGCGTCGTCCTCGGTGCCGCAGGGCAAGACGCCACCCAGGTCCGGCGGCGGCTCCAACTCCCGCCGCTGAGTGCGCCTGCCTGCCCGGGTGAGCACCGCCGTCGCCACCCCGCCCAGCAGGAGCACTCCGCCTGCCAGCTCCGTCGGCGACGGCACCTCGGCCAGAACAAGCCACGCAGCACTCATGCCCACCACGGGGACCAGGAGGGTAAACGGGACAACGGCCGACGACGGGTGGTTTGCCAGGAGCCGGTTCCAGATTCCGTAGCCCACCAGCGAGGCGAAGACAGCCGTGTAGAGTGCGCTGAGCAGGGTGGGCGCCTGAAGCGTTGACAGCGAATGCCAGACGGTGCCGGGACCGTCAACCAGCACGGACAGCGCAGCCAGCGGAAGCGGCACCACGGCGCCGGACCAGACCACCAGGCCCAGCCCTGAAGCGGCTTTGGCTTTCCGGGCGATGACGTTGCCGGCAGCCCAGGACAGCGCCGCGGCCAGGACAATGACCAGCGGCAGCAGCGGCGCCACCGCACTCCGTCCCACCGCCACGAGGCCGAGCCCGGCCACGCCCAGCGCAACGCCGGCCAGTTGCCGCCTGCTGGCCCGCTCACCCAGGAAACCGGCGGCCAGCAGGACGGTCAGCAGTACCTGTGCCTGCAGCACCAGCGAGGCCAGGCCCGCGGGCATGCCGAGTGCCATGGCCAGGTAGAGAAGGCCGAACTGGCCGGCGCTCATGAAGAGTCCGACGCCGGCAATGGCCTTCCAGCTGACGTTCGGCTTCCTGATGAAGAAGATCCAGGGAACAACCACCAGGACGAACCGCATAGCCACGAACAGGAGCGGGGGAAAGTTCTGGCCGCCGGCGTGAAGACCGAGGTCGATCGCCACGAAGTTCAGGCCCCACAGCAGGGCGACGAGGACGGCAAGGAGGGAGTCGCGCAGGTTCACGGTTCCCACTTTGGCAGCGTCCGGTATGAAGCACCAGCGCACATTTCAGTGCAGGACCATGTACGTTTGCTTCATGATCGACATCGGCTCACTCCGGGCCCTGGCCGCCATCGAACAGCACGGTACCGTCATCGCCGCCGCGGATGCCGTGGGGTACAGCCCTTCCGCCGTTTCGCAGCAGGTGAAGAAGCTTGAGAAGGAAGCCGGCTTCGCAGTGCTGGAACGCCGGGGACGCGGGGTCCTGCTCACCGAGCGCGGACTGGCCCTCGCAGCGTATGGCAGGCGGATACTTGCCGAACTGGAGGAGTTGGAGTCCACTCTGCTGGTGGACCCGGCGAAACCCAGCGGCAGCCTCCGCCTGACATCGTTCTCCACCGCCTGCCGCGGCCTGGTGGGTCCACTGCTGGCGCGGCTTGGGCAGTCGGGCGCCGCATTGAATGTCTCAGTACTGGCGGAGGACCCGCGTGAAGCCGTGGCCCGCGTGGCCAACGGGGACGCGGACCTGGGACTGGTGCACAACTGGAATTCCGTCCCCTTGGTCATCCCGGAGCACCTCACCCTGGAGTGGCTGTGCGAGGACGTGGCGGACCTCCTGGTGCACCGCAGCCACGCCCTGGCAGGGCGCCCTGAAGTCGAACCCGCCGAGTTGGTCGATGAACGCTGGATCAGCACCCCCGCCGGAGCGATCTGCAACGAGGCCCTGCTGCGGATTTTCGCCGACCTGGGGCGGCTGCCGGACATCCGGGTCTACGATCCCGATTTCGCGACGCATATTTCCTTTGTGGAGCAGGGGGTGGCTGTGGCACTCGTCCCCCGCCTGGGCAGGCCTGCACTGCCGCCGGACGTCGTCGCCATTCCGGTGGTCAACCCGGTTCAGGCACGGCAGGTGGGGCTTGTCCACCGCAGGACCATGACGGCCAGTCCGGGCATCAGGCACGTGGCGGGCCTGCTGCGCGACATCGCCCTCAGTGTGAACGGGGAACCGCAAACCGCGTGATCCGGGCGTCCTGCCCGTCAAGTTCGGCCCAGGGCTTCTCCGTTTCCAGGACCGTCAGGGCGTTGGTGGGAAAGCGGGTGGCCGCGTCCATGTAGGCGTCGTGGTCGGAGTCGCGGGAGGCGAGGTGCATGGCCAGGTCCTGCACGCCGGGCAGGTGTGCGATCAGCATCAATGTGGTCACGGTGTCCGGAACATGGTTGACCACGGCCAGCATCCGCAGTGCCGTGGCCGCATACAGGCCATCCTCAAGCTTGGGCGTGGGGGCCTTGTCGCCAAGTTCCGAGCACACCCAGGTGCAGGTCTGGCGGGTGCGCAGGGCGCTTGAGCACAGGATGAAGTCCGGAACGATGTTGTGCTTGAGCAGCCAGCGGCCGGCCAGCGGCGCCTCCCGGTGCCCCCGCTCTTCCAGCGGCCGCTCATGGTCGGCCACCCCGCCCGGCCAGTCAGCCTTGGCGTGGCGCATGATCACAAGGCGTCGAACGTGGTGCGAACTCATGGCCCAAGCCTAGCCCGAGCAACCGCGGCCAAGGACAGGAGGGGACAACCGAAGAAGCGTCAGGCCAAGCACTGCCCACAATGACGCAAGGACCAAGCAGCCACGGAGGCACAGTGCCCGGAGAGCCCCCGAACGCGCCGGAAGTGACGGTCACGTTGGCGCCGGTCGCTTGAGCGTAGCGGCACATCCCGACAGCGCCGTTGTTGCGTTGGGCCCACGCCACCAGGGTCCCCTGGCCGAGCTTGCGAGGCGAGGGAGGCGGCGGGGAGGAACGAGCGCAGGCGCAGAGGGATTGTGCCGCGAAGGCGAAAGCGACCCGTTCCAACGGAACAAGTCGCCTTCGTGCGTAAGGGATTTAGATCGAGTACTCCGGAGCGGCCCAGACAACAACTTCCGGGTGCTCGTAAAACCGGTACCCCTGGCCACGGACCGTGCGGACGGTGTTGGCGAGGCGGCCCAGCTTGGAGCGGAGGCGGCGGATGTGGACGTCAATGGTGCGCTCGTTGGGCACTTCTTCGGCATTGCGCCACAGCCCTTCGAGGAGTTCATCGCGGCCCACGGTGCGGGTGCCGTTTTCCACGAGGTAGTTGAGGAGCTCGAACTCCTTGAAGGTGAGGTTCAGGGACTCGCCGTCAAGGTGCACTTCGCGGCGGGCCAGGTCAATGAGAACGCCGGACGGGCGCGGCTCCTGCGACTGGGCAGGGCGGGGTGTTTCAGCGCGCTGGCGGTTGACGGTGGGGTCACCAAAGGTGGAACGGACGACGTCGAGCGCGGAACCTGGGGTGCCTGCAGGGGCTACGGCCACCGCTGCGTAACTCTCGGCCCCGGAGACCAGCGACTGGGCGTAGGCCCGGATTTCCTGGGCGAGCTTGGCGATGGAGGTTCCGGATGCTGCTGCCGTCTCTTCATCGATGCCCATGTAGAGAACGAATCCACGGGCCACGTTGTCGTTCGCCACCGGGCGGACCGGGTTTGACCCGGCTACGACAGGAGTGGGCGCAGTGACGGGTGCGGACTCGGCAGGATGCACGGCGCGCAACTGGCCGTAAGAGTTCGGGTTGTACCCCTGCGGGGCAAAACCCTGGGCAGGGAAGCTGCTTCCGGAGGTGGAGGGGGCGAGCGCCGGCCGGGGCCCGAAGCCGGGACGAAGGCCGGAGGACTGGCCCGCCTTGGCGGCGTTACGGACAGAGATGTGGACGTATCCGGATGCAACTGACATGGAATGCTTACCTCAATGTGAAATGGCCGTCTTCGCGGCTCGAATGCTGGCTTCCCCGTCAGGCGGACCGGGGAGGGGCGCCCGACGCTGGGCTGGGGGGCGAATGCCTAAGAACTTCAGGGGGTGGGAAGGTCAGGCGTGCATTCGACAACAGCGCATGTCGGCAGCAGCGGATGTGCTGGGCCAATATTCTGCGGCTGCAGGTGCTGTTGAGTTCTTGTTCACATTGGAAGTGTGCAGCGTAACAATGCCAACTTGCAAGTAACAATGGACCGAATCGTCCGCATCGTGAGACGAGTCGGGGATTTGTGCTGCATGTCACTATTTCGATGGCGGTAATTTTTGCGGGTCGCTATCCCGTCGGAGACCTCATATTTCGGTATTTCGCGAATAAAATTTGGGATATCGCGCTTCCATCGAACAGACCGGAAATTCAACCGTTTGACGTGGAATCGTCCGGATGGAGAAGGGGCGTGTCCAGCCGACGTCCTGCCTCCAGCTGATTTTTTTCGCATCAGTATGTTGCCGGAGGCAGGAGGTCCTGCCATCTCCCTGCCCGCAGGAGTCAGTTGGTGCTTGTCCCCGAACTGGGCGCGGTGCCCGTGGTGGACGTTGTGAGCTGAACGGTTTGGACCGTGTAGGTGTCCGCACTCTTGAGTGCCGTTACGCGGACCGTCGCCCCGGTGGCTACGTCGGACATGCTGAGTGTGCTGCCGGTGGAGTTTCCGCCACGCTGCCGCATCCCCTGGGTTACCTGCACGTCGGTGCCGACTGCATAGGTCCGGGAAAAACCGTCTTCGCTCTTGACGGTGATCGACGTGGCCGAGACCTCCGTGACCGTGCCCGTCTGGCCAGCCATGGTCACGTAGTTGGAGCCCTGGAGGACCACGTATTCAGAATGTACGGCGGCATTCAGGCCAGCGCCTCCCGCGCCCAGCCCTCCCGGTCCGCCGTCCATGCCGCCGTCGCGGCCGGTCATCCCACCGCCGTTCACACCGGCCTGGCCGCCTTGGCCCATCATGCCGCCCTGGCCGGACGTACCGTTCTGGCCTCCGCGGCCAAACTGGCCGCCGGCACCGGTGCGCTGGCCATTCGCCGAAGCGCCCGCGCTACCGTTGCCTGCTGCATAGGCGCCTGCACCGGCGCCTGCAGCTGCGGCAACGACCACCGCCACACCGCCCACCAGCAGGCCTTTCCTGGCGGTCCAGTTGCCTTTCCCGGGCCGGCCCGGGCCTTTGGCTGCGTTCTGCTGCGGTACGCCCCATCCGGCGCCGGCACTGGGAGCCTGTCCGTTTGGCGGCGTCGCACCCCAACCTGCCGACTGTGAGCCTGCGGACGGTGTACCGCCCAAGGGGATGGTCCGTTCCTGGGCGGCCTGGCCCTGCGCCTGCGCGTCATGACCTGCCGCGCCCTGGGCGCCAGCGGCCCGGCCGTTCCATCCGCCGGATGCACCATCGGGGCTGGCTGCGTTTGATGTCCCGCCCCAGACCGCGGCGGGCGGCTGCTCCCGTCCTTCTGCTGCGCGCTGCGGCTCGTTCTGCCCTGCTGCCCCGGGGACTGCGTTGTTGTCCTGCTGATCCATGGCTTTCTCCAAGAAGTTGAAACTGCTGGTGGTGATGCTGTTGTCCCAACAGGCTCTGACGGTTTCCTGTGCAGGGGCTGTGCGGCAGACCAAGGCGGCCTGTGACCTTCAAGGGAGCGCGTAAGGGGCCGCGGCCGTAGGGCAGCGCTTACCCGAACCACAGGTGGCTAGGCTGGAGCTCACAGCGTGAACACAGCAACGGCAAAGCATCGGCAAACCGACAGATCGGAGAGTTGTCCCATGGCATCCCCGCACCCCATGACCAACAACCTTCCCCAGCTCACCCACCCTGACGGTTCCCCCATCCGAGCCCTTGTGGTGGATGACGAGCCGAGCCTGTCGGAACTCATGAGCATGGGGCTGCGCATGGCCGGATGGTCTGTTGCCGTGGCCGCCGATGGCCCGGCCGCCGTGAAGCTGGCCAAGGATTTCCACCCTGACGTCCTGGTGCTCGATGTCATGCTGCCAGGGTTCGATGGCGTGGAGCTGCTGGGCAGGATCCGCGCGTTTGCGCCGGAGGTGCCTGCGCTCTTCCTCACCGCCAAGGACGACGTCCAGGACCGCATCGTCGGGCTGGCCGCCGGCGGGGATGACTACGTCACCAAGCCTTTCAGCATGGAGGAGGTCCTGCTGCGCCTGCACCGCCTGGTGCAGCGCTCCGGCGTTGCCGCCATGGACACGGCCGAGCTGGTAGTGGGTGACCTGGTGCTCAATGTGGACACCCGTGAAGTGACACGTGCCGGCGAGGAGATCCAGCTGACGGCAACGCAGTTCGAACTCCTGCGCTACCTGATGGAGAACCCCAAGCGTGTGGTGAGCAAGGCCCAGATCCTTGACCACGTATGGGATTACGACTTCGGCGGCCAGGCGAACATCGTGGAACTGTACATCTCCTACCTCCGCAAGAAGATCGAAGCCAACCACCCGCCGATGATCCACACAGTGCGCGGAGCGGGCTACGTCATCAAGCCCGCAGACTAGCCAAGGAACAGCATGTCCTCGCTCTCCGGTGTTCCCCGGCCCGCCGGCCGGTCCTGGTTCAACCCTTCCACCTGGCACCTCCGTACCCGGCTGATCCTGCTCTCCATGGCCCTCCTGGTGGCAATTTCCGGCGCGATCGGCGTGGTCAGCTATGCCTCCATGGATGTGGTCCTCACCAACCAGCTGGACGCGCAGCTGAAGCTGGCATCCCGGGGCCGGCCGCCGGAAGGCAATCCCTCAGGCCGTCCCGATCCGCTGGACGCGCGCGGACAAAGCGTGGGGACGCTCAATGCGAGGGTGGTGGGCGGACAGGTCAGCCGGGAAGCCGGCTATCTTTCCTCTGATGCCACCCGCATAGCCCTGACCAACCGGGACGTTGCAACCTTGCAGGCACTCCCCCACGACGGCGTGCCCGTGGACCGGGAGTTGTCCAATGGCGATTACCGCCTGATGGCAACCGAGACCGCATATGGGGATGTGGTGATCACCGGCCTGCCGCTGGCAATGAAGCAGAGCACCGAGGCTTCACTTGTGCTCACCATGGTCCTGGTGTCGCTCGGCGGCCTTCTCCTGATTGGACTGGCCGGTACGGCCCTGATCCGCCGGACCATGCGGCCGCTGGAACAGCTCTCCGATGTGGCCACCAAAGTCTCCAAACTGCCCCTGGACGCCGGCGAGGTCGCCCTTGCCGTGCGTGTGCCGCCTTCCGCAGCGCATCCCACCACCGAAGTGGGCAGCGTGGGCCATGCCCTGAACCTCATGCTGGACAACGTCTCCAGCGCCCTTGAGGCCCGGCAGCGCAGCGAGATGAAGGTGCGCCAGTTCGTGGCCGATGCCTCGCACGAACTTCGAACACCGCTGACGGCCATCCGAGGCTATACCGAGCTGATGCGGATGACCGAAACCCTGACGGACGATGGCAGGAAGTCGCTGGGCCGCGTGCAAAGCCAGTCCGAGCGAATGACCGCGCTGGTGGAGGACCTGCTGCTGCTGGCCCGGCTGGACGAGGGCAAGGAAACCGAAACCACAGACGTGGACCTGACCCAGCTGGTGGTCGAGACCATCAGCGATGAAAAAGTCATGGCGCCGGACCATACCTGGCAGCTGCAGTTGCCCGAGGAACCCGTGGTGGTGCGCGGCGACACCACCCAGCTCCACCAGGTGCTGGCCAACCTGCTCTCCAATGCCCGGAAACACACCCCGGCCGGCACCAAGGTTACCGCGGGGGTAATGCGCTCCGCCGACGGGAGCGTGGTGGTGACGGTGACCGACGACGGCCCGGGCATCCCTGCGGAGTTCCAGGGCAGCATCTTCTCCCGCTTCACCCGGGCAGACGCTGCCCGGTCCGGTCCGGGAGGTTCCGGTTCCGAGGGTTCGTCGGGCCTGGGGCTGTCCATTGTGGAATCCATCGTGATGGCCCATGGCGGCACCGTGGAGCTGGTCTCCCGGCCTGGCAGGACCGAGTTCGCGGTGCGGCTTCCCGCGGCCCGCACCGCAACGGCCTGAAGCAGCACCGCCCGGGCGCCCGTCCTGGGCGCCCGTCCTGGTGGTGACAATCCCTGGCCGCACTTACACAGGCGCAGCACAGGTTGCGCCTAAAGCCTTCAAATCCGGGAGCGCCACTCTTGATCCATGACGCTCACCGACTCCCCTTCAGGAACCCTGCAGGACGCCGCGGTGGCGCCGCCGGGCATTCCGTCCCGGGGGCGCGCCGTACGGCGGGCCCCCGTGGATACACACACCACCGCACCGGTCCTCGACGTGACCATCCCGGTCTTCAACGAGGAACGCGACCTTGAGGAATGCCTTCGCCGGCTTCACGCGCACCTGGTGGATTCCTTTCCGCACCGTTTCCGGATCACGGTCGCGGACAATGCCAGCACGGACGGCACGCTGAAGATCGCGGAGCGGCTGGCGCGGGAGTTCCCGGAAGTCGCCGTGGTCCACCTCGACGAGAAGGGCCGCGGAAACGCGCTGCGGAAGGTGTGGCTGGCCTCCCCGTCGCCGGTGCTGGCCTACATGGACGTGGATCTTTCCACCGATCTCGCCGCCCTGGCACCGCTGCTGGCGCCGCTGATTTCGGGGCACTCGGACCTTGCCATCGGCACCCGGCTCACCCGCAACTCAAGGGTTGTCCGCGGCCCCAAGCGGGAGTTCATCTCACGCAGCTACAACCTGATGCTCCACTCCTTCATGGGTGCGCGGTTCAGCGACGCCCAGTGCGGCTTCAAGGCCATCCGCGCCGACGTCGCCCAGCAGATCCTGCCCTACACCGTCGACAACTCCTGGTTCTTTGATACAGAACTCCTGGTCCTGGCCGAGCGGTGCGGACTGCGCGTCCACGAGGTTCCGGTGGACTGGATCGACGACCCCGACTCCAGCGTGGACGTGGTCCGGACCGCAGTGGCCGACGTCCGCGGAATGGCCCGCCTCACCCGTGACCTGGTGTACGGCCGGATTCCTGTTCCGGAACTGCGCGCAGCGCTGGCGCGGGGCCCGCTCCCCGCATCCTCCCGGGCAGACGAGCAAACGCCCGGCAGCAGCCTGTTCGGCCAGCTGGTCCGGTTCGCCGTCATCGGCGCCGCCTCCACCCTGGCCTACCTGCTGATCTTCCTGTTCTGCCGGGGCTTCATGGACCCGCAACTGGCAAACTTCCTGGCGCTGCTGATCACCGCGGTGGCCAATACCGGTGCCAACCGGCGCTTCACGTTCGGCATCCAGGGCGGGAACCCGGTCCGGCACCACTTCGAGGGCCTGATCGTGTTCGGCATTGGCCTGCTGCTCACCTCCGGCGCGCTGGCCCTGGTGCACAGCACGACGACGCCGGACCGGTGGCTGGAAGTGGTCACCGTAGTGGCGGCGAACCTGGCAGCCACCGCGGCCCGGTTCCTGCTGTTCCGCCTCTGGGTATTCCGTGAACGCACACCCCGCGGGCAGTCGGCCGCCGCAGGCGACAGCCCCACCACCCCCAACACTTCAGCCACCTCAACAGAAACGGCAGCATCATGACCTCCACCATCGAAACGGCGGGTGGCGGGTCCACCGCTGTCCCCCATTCCCCGGCGCGCGCGCCGGGCGTGGCCCCTCAACCCCCGGCAGAGCCCGCAGCGCCCGGGACCAGGGCGGCCCACCCTGAAGGGCGCTGGACACGTTACGCCTTCGGCGGCCAGCCCCGCTGGGTCCGTCCTTCAGCAGCCGCTCTCCTGGTGGCCACTGCGGTCCTCTACCTCTGGAACCTCGCGGCCACCGGCTTTGGGAACTCCTTCTATGCCGCAGCCATCCAGGCCGGCACCAAGGACTGGACAGCGTTGCTCTTCGGGTCCCTGGACGCCGGCAACGCCATTACGGTCGACAAGCCGCCCGCGGGACTGTGGGTTCCGGCCCTCGCAGGACGGATCTTCGGATTCTCGCCGCTCAGCATGCTGGTGCCGGAAGCGCTCATGGGCGTGGCCGCCGTCGGCATTCTCTACCTGACCGTCAAGCGGGTCTCGGGACCGGCCGCCGGCTTGGTGGCCGGAGGTGCCCTGGCCCTGACGCCCGTTGCGGCGCTGATGTTCAAGTTCAACAACCCGGACGCCATGCTCACCCTGTGCCTGGTGCTGGGAGCGTACTTCACCACCCGGGCCATCGAACGCGCCGGCTGGAAGTGGCTTGTTGCAGCAGGAGCCGTGATCGGCCTCGCGTTCCTCACCAAGATGCTGCAGGGTTTCCTGGTCGTTCCGGCGCTCGGGCTCGCCTACCTGTGGGCCGCGCCCACCACGCTGGGCCGTCGGGTGGCGCATCTGTTCGGTGCACTGGGCGGAATCCTCGTTGTGGCCGGCAGCTACGTTGCCCTTTTCCAGTTGACCCCGGCCTCGGACCGTCCGTACATGGCCGGGTCCACCACCAACAGCTTCCTTGAACTGACTTTCGGCTACAACGGCCTGGCCCGGATCACCGGGTCCGGCGAAGGCATGCCCGGCGGTGGCGCCGGAGGCGCTGCCGGTGGGCCGGGGGGCAGCTTCGGCGGCAACGGCGGATTCGGCGGCGCTGCCGGTGTGCTGCGGATGTTCGGGACAAGCTTTGGCGGCGAGGTCTCCTGGCTTCTGCCCGCCGCCCTGATCCTGCTGGTCGCCGGGCTGTGGTTCACGCGCCGCGAGGCACGCACGTCACCGGGCCGCGGCGCGCTGGTCCTGTGGGGCGGCTGGTTCCTGGTCACCGCCGCAGTCTTGAGCTTCATGAGCGGCATCGTCCACCCCTACTACTCTGTGGCGCTCGCACCGGCGGTCGCGGCACTGGTAGGCATTGGCTCGGTGGAACTTTGGCGCGGCCGCCAATCCTGGGCTGCCCGGATCGTCCTGGCCGTGGCCGTCCTCGGCACCTCGGTGTGGTCCGCAGTCCTGCTCGGCCGCGACGCATCGTGGCTGCCCTGGCTCCGCGTAACCGTCATCGTCCTCGGCGTCCTCGCCGCAGCGGCAATCCTGCTCCGCCTCGACGCAGTGCGCACCACCGGACGGTTCCGGCGCGCCGGTGCTGCCGCCGTCGTCGTCGTATCACTTCTTGCCGGCGGACTTGGGTCCGCCGCCTGGACCCTTGCCACCGCTGCGACCGCACACGCCGGTTCCATTCCGACGTCCGGGCCGGCGGGTTCGTCGGCGGGCGGCTTCGGGAACCGTGCCGCGGGCTTCCGCGGCGACCGCACCGGCGGCAGGGACGCAGCTGCAGGCGCTGATGGCACACCCACCGGCAGCAACGGGTTCGATCCCGCCAACGGATTTGGCGGCGCGGCCGACGGTGCCGACCCGACAGCCGGTGGTCCGGGTGGCGCTGGTGGACCCGGCGGTGAGGGAACGGCGGACGCCGCAGTGACCGCACTGCTCTCGTCCACCACCACCAAATGGTCCGCGATCGTCTCCGGCGCCACCCAGGCGGCAAGCCTGGAACTTGCCACCAACACCAACGTCATCGCGCTGGGCGGCTGGAACGGCGGGGACCCCTACCCCACGCTCGCGCAGTTCCAGGACATGGTGGACAAGGGCCAGATCGGCTACTTCATCCAGGGCGGCGGCATGGGCGGCGGCATGGGTGGCCGGGGCGGCAACTCCGAGGTGGCCGCGTGGGTCCAGGCCAACTTCCAGGCCGAGACCGTCGGCACCTCCACCGTGTACAAACTCACCAAGTAGGACGCGATGACCAGCCATTCCCCAACCCAGGCAACTGTGCTCCGAACCACCCCCGGGCACCGGGACCCTGCACCACGCACAGCCTCCGCCCGCGTCCTGCACGACCCCCAGGCACTCCGCCGGCGGCTTGAACTGGCGGCAGTACTGGCGGCCACCGCAGTGTTGTACCTGTGGAACCTTGGGGCCTCCGGTTGGGCCAACGCGTTCTATTCAGCGGCAGCCCAGGCCGGATCGCAGGACTGGGCTGCCTGGTTCTTCGGCTCCTCCGACGCCGCCAACTCCATCACAGTGGACAAGCCGCCGGCCTCGCTGTGGGTCATGGGGCTGTCAGTCCGGCTCTTCGGCCTGAGCTCCTGGAGCATCCTGGTTCCCCAGGCGCTGATGGGGGTGGGGACGGCATGGCTGCTCTATCTGGCCGTGCGCCGGGCCGCCGCACCGGCAACCGGTGATGCCCGGCTGGCGCACCGGGCGGGCCTGCTGGCCGCGGCGGTCCTGGCCCTTACCCCGGTTGCCACGCTGATGTTCCGCTTCAACAACCCGGATGCGTTGCTGGTGCTGCTCATGACCGCTGCCGCCTACGCAGTCCTCCGCGCCGTGCAGGACGACAGGCTGCGCTGGCTTCTGCTGGCCGGCGTGTTCCTGGGCTTCGGATTCCTGGCCAAGCAGTTGCAGGTGCTGCTGGTGGTTCCCGGTTTCGCCCTGGCCTATGCAGTGGCCGGGCCCGGAAGGTTGCCCCGCCGGCTGCTCCGGCTGGGAGCTGCCGGGGCGGCCATGGTGGCCTCGGCCGGATGGTGGTTGCTGGCCGTTGAGCTGACGCCCGCCGGCGTGCGGCCGTATATCGGCGGATCACAAAACAACTCCATCCTGGAACTGACCCTCGGCTACAACGGGCTGGGCCGGCTGACGGGTGACGAAACCGGCAGCGTGGGCGGCGGCAACGGCTGGGGCGTTCCCGGCCTGCTGCGGATGTTCGGCAGCGAGTTCGGTGGCCAGATCGCCTGGCTTCTGCCGTCGGCCCTGATCCTCGCTGGGGGCCTGCTGTGGGTGGGCCGGCGGGCCCCACGCACGGATGCCGTCCGCACCTCCGTCATCATCTGGGGCTCGTGGGTCCTGGTCACGGGGTTGGTGTTCAGCTTCATGGCTGGCATCATCCACCCCTACTACGCGGTGGCACTGGCACCGGGGATCGCCGGGCTGGCCGGCCTGGGCGCCGTCCTTCTATGGCAGCACCGGCAGCAGGCCGTTGCCGCCGCCCTCCTGGCTGCAGCCGTAGCGGCAGCAGGCCTCATGGCCTTCTACCTTCTGGGCACGACGTCCGCCTATGGCCCGTGGCTGCGCTGGGTGGTGCTGGTGGGAGGGCTCGCCGCCGCAGCAGGCGCAGGACTCACCAGCTTCCTGCGCCCGCATTCCCTCCAGCGGACGACGGCGGCGCTCGCCATCGCAGCGTCACTCGCCGGACCGTTGGCCTACTCCGTCACGACGGCGGCGACCGCCCATAGTGGAGCAATCGTCAGTGCGGGGCCTGCGCAGGGGTTCGGCCCCGGTGGTGCCGGCGCAGGCGGGCGCGGCGGCGCTCCTGGCGGAACCGGCGGGACCCGGCAGCCGGCCGGCCAGGGCGCCCGGCAACAGGGCACCTTCGGCGGCGCAGCACAGGGCGGAGCCGGATTTGGCGGCGGAGCCGGCTTCGCCGGTGCCCGCGGCGGCGGCATGGGTGGGCTCCTGGGCGCGCCCACCCCGTCGGCAGAACTCGTGGCGGCGCTGAGGGACGGCGCGTCCAACTACACGTGGTCCGCAGCAGTGGTGGGTTCCAACAACGCGGCCGGTTACCAGCTGGCGACGGAACTGCCCGTCATGGCGGTCGGCGGCTTCAACGGCACCGACCCGTCGCCTACCCTCGCAGGATTCCAGGACCTGGTGGCACAGGGGAAGATCCACTACTTCATCGCGGGCGGAGCCATGCGCTCCAGCACGGGATCCGATGCCGCTGCACAGATAGCGCAGTGGGTGGCGGACAACTTTACGTCACAGAACATCGGCGGCACCACGGTCTACCTGCTGGCGCGGTAACGGGCAGGCCTCCTTGCCTCTGCGCCTGCCCTGCGAAGACGGGGCGGGCGCAATGCGGCGCGCCCGTGCGCGTGACTTCCGTTACCTAAATGTGACTTTCGCGTGATCTTCCTGTACCGTCGATTGGGTGCGGTCCCCGTTCGGGCCGCATATCCCGGGTTGACGCCAAGCTCTGCCGCTTCCCCGGATTCCCGATTGAGCAACGGCAGAGGCGGGGGACCCACCGTCCCGGGCAATGAATGCCCTTGGGGTTAAGCCAGTACGTGATCTTTCCGTACGGCCGGATGCCCTCATCCGAACCCGACAGCTAACTCCGCAGGTGTGAGAGGCGATCAATCATGTCCAAAAACAAGGCAGAAGCACGCCTGCATGCCAAGGCTAAACACCGGGCCGCGCAGCGGGCAAAGAAAACCACCCTCGGCCAGCGCGCCGGGATCCTCGCAGCATCCTGTGCGGTGCTGGTGGGGGTAGGCGCAGCAGGCCAGGCAACCAGCAGCATGACTCCGGTGTCATCCACCGGGTCCAACTCTTCCACCGTTGCCTCCGATGCCCAAATGAGCATCGAGAAAAGCGAAATCCGTTCCAACCCGGCAACGAACCCGGCTCCGGCCGCCATCAGCGTTGCACCGCAGGCGGCCGAACCAGCGCCCGCGGCCGCCCCTGCGGCACCTGCTCCTGCGCCCGCCCCCGCACCGGCCCCGGCGCCCGCTCCCGCACCCGAGCCGGCACCCGCAGTCGCGGTGAACGATCCTGCCGGCGCCCAGGCCTACGCTGCCAGCCAGCTGTCCTCCTTTGGCTGGGGCCCGGACCAGATGCAGTGCCTGCAGACGCTGTGGACCAAGGAATCAGATTGGACCACCACGGCCACCAATGCCAGCAGCGGCGCATACGGCATCGTCCAGTCCCTGCCTGCCGAAAAGATGGCAACCTTTGGCGCGGACTACCTCACCAACTACCGCACCCAGATCAACTGGGGATTGGACTACATCAAGAAGAGCTACCAGTCGCCTTGTGGAGCCCTGAACTTCCACCTGGCACAC
>Ga0308158_10002014_pt1 | contig 20061 bp, 16 predicted proteins | sample PhyBR2_FD_201038 | JGI IMG/M metagenome (GOLD analysis project Ga0308158, IMG submission 201038) | Phyllosphere microbial communities from UC Gill Tract Community Farm, Albany, California, United States - DLSLB.R2 | ecosystem: Host-associated > Plants > Phyllosphere > Unclassified | place: USA...
GGGAGCAGCTCAGGGGCGATAGGGCCTTTGGAGCGCCATTCGTTGCGAGTCCACGGGTACTTCAACACGGCTGCTCGCACTGCGCGCGTAAGGTTCATTCCGCGTGGGGTCGCTCCGCAGCTGTCGAGTGCGGTGAGGATGCGGAAGCTCTGGGCGTTGCCTTCGAACCCATCTGGAAGACCCAGCATATTGCGAGCCACTCGGTCGAGCTCCTGTTCGCCGAGGTGCCCAAACGGCGGGTGTCCCAAGTCGTGTGCGGCGGCCGCTGCCTGAACAACTACGGGGTCGCAATCACCTAAGTCGGAGATAAGTCTCCTAGTTGTTTCATCAGTTGATCTCAAATTGATCGCGATGGAGCGCGCGACTGCCGATACCTTGAGGGAATGCGTCAAGCGGTTGTGCACGAGGGTTCCGGAACCACCCTGCGGGATTACCTGGGTCACCGACGACAGGCGCGAAAAATAGGGCGAGAAACGGATGCGTTCCACATCAACGCGAAACTCATCGTCGCCCGCACGATTCTGCTCAACGATAGCGCGGTCACGGCCGCCTGACTGATGCGTTTTTACTCTGGTATCCATCGTAGGAACTAGCCTAGGGGATCAACCGCTCAAGGCCGAGTCAATTAATGATTCGGTTGGCGAGTTCTTCACCGTGCGCAAAGGCGATGACCTGGTTCACTGCCAGTTCTGAGACCAGCGAGATGAACTGTCCAGTGTCTCCGGCCATGTGCGGGGTGATGATGCAATTCGGTGCGCTCCACAGCGCGTGATTTGCCGGCAGGGGTTCTGGATCGGTGACATCCAAGGCCGCATGCAGCCTGCCGGCTTGCAACTCCGGCAACAGGGCTTCGGTGTCGACGATGGGCCCGCGTCCCACATTGACCAAAAGCGAGCCGTCTTTCATTGCCGAGAGGAATTCGGCGTCAATAAGTTGCTCGGTTTCCCGGGTATGCGGCAGGGCAACAATCACCACATCAGCAGTGGGAAGGAAAGCCCAGAGCCTACCGAGAGAATAGATGGGGTAGCCCTGCTCATGGACTCGTTCAGTGCGGGCAAATGGCGTTAGCTCGGCAGGCTTGAAGGGCAGAAGCCGCGCACGGATTTCGCTGCCGACTCCGCCGGCCCCGAGAAGCACCACCTTTGAACCGTGCAGCGAGCCGGTCCACGTTCTGGTCCATTGTTGCTCGCGCTGCTGCTCTCCGACCTGCGGCAGCTGGCGCAGGGATGCCAGAACCAGAGCGAGGCAGTGTTCGGCGGTGGCGTCTTCCACGGCTCCCTTGGAATTGGTCAATGACACTTGTTCAGGAAGATGCTCCAGAACCCACTCGTAGCCGATGGAGAGCAGGTGGACATGCTTCAGCCCCTTGATGCGGGAGACCCTTGAACGCAGTTGAGGGTTGCTCGGACGTTCGGTAACCAGCACGTCGGCCGGCGGGGCGTCATTGGGGTCATCATCGATGTGCCAGAGGATCGGTTCGATTCCCGGAAGCCGCAACCGGTCGACGAGATCCTGCCAGGGGAGCAATACACGTAGTGCCATGCGAAGAATGTCCTTTCAGGTGCTATGACTATTGTGTCCGTTGGCTGGTAGCGATGAAAAATCTGGTGACCGGTCCATTGCTCCGCATCAGTTATTCCAGATTGCAGATCAAATAACTAGTAGGCTGAACCAATGGCTCACAAAGGGATTGTTGGAACCACCACGCTGATGGCGCTTGGCTGGACGGTGTTTGTCCTTGGCCTCGCCGCGCTATTCTTCGACCCGCTGGTCGGCGCGCTGTTGGCGATCGCCGGTGCGGTACAGATCAGCGGCGGCATGATCACCGAGGCGTTGAATAGGAAGCGGAATGCATTCGAAGTACTGCAAAACAGCAGAGAAGAAGAAATGCCCGCAATCGATTAGTAGCCGCCCGCCGCGCTCTACCGGCTCCGAGAGTGCATCAGGGGTATGTGGCAGGCTGGCGAATCGCTGATTTGACGCTGCTGGCGTACGATGTTGGGGCCATCGGGATCGGCAGCTGTTTTCTGACTAGCCCAGCAAATCGTCGATTCCCTTTGAGCTGAACCGAAACCGAAACCGGAAGCGGAACGCCGAACTTGCTTGCACGCTCGGCGCATTACCGGATACCAGGGGATCGGCTGGCTCGTGCCACGGGCAGAACCCGAAAAACGTGGCCAGGGCGCAGGAAGCAGCGGAACGTGACGATGCAGAACGGTGGCTGGCGTAGATCGAATCAGAAGCGGCACGTCTGCGCGAACAGTCAGGCCGCAAAAGTGACTAGTGGCAGCACCAAGCTTTGAACGTACGGTTGACTATTCGGACCATTCGTGACCAGGACACCCGGGGCCACAGTTTTTCGTTGGGGTGCGTCGCTCAAGGCACCACGCTGTCGTCACGACGAATCGAAGCGCAACGTCTTGCCCCGACGGGTAATTCTCGCCTCTCCAGACGGTCAACTGTCTGCTGGCCGATCCCTGGTCAGGTTGAAGATCGACTGCTCGACCTGCACGCGCGTCCGCCCATAGGGACCGCCCCACGCGTCAAGCAATTCGAGGTAGCGTCGGTAATCTGCAGTGGAAGTCGTAGATAGCTTGAAGGGTTGCACCATCGGCGTGCTGCTCGCGATCCAATCGCGGACACGCTTGTCGAGGATCGGTGCTACTCGCGGACCGCCGACTGAATCGACCATCGATGCGAAGGACAACCACTTCGTGAAGAAGGCACCGCCTAGGTACTTCGTTTTGCCCTCATTGTTCATCAGCCGGAAAGCCTCTGCTGCCCCGTCGTCGCGCACGGATGCTGCTCCGTCTCGGAGCCGGTCCTGGAGGTCAGGAACGATGCTAGCGCTTCTGTTGGAACGGCCCCTCGTGGCTGTGAGGATGGATCACGCACGAAACGGTCCATAACCGCCTGGTCCGCCCCAGATTACGACGGGAACGAACGCTGCCAGGACCCGGCCGGATTGCAGGTTGTCTAGCGCTGTTTTCCGGATGATTACCCGGTCCAGTTCTGCAGGGAGCAAAAGCAACGTTTCTGCGGCCTCGGGGAGGTCATGGACTACCTCCATCCATGGGATTCGATTCCACCTGAATGCGCGTTGGGGTGGGATTTCGTCCGAAAGTCTAAGCCTCAGCGCCGTGGGAATCGTAGGTAGGGTCATGTGAGTTCTCTTCGGAGCAAGCGATTCATCCCCTGGGAGGGAACGGGTCCTTCTTGCCGATCGTATCGGTGTTCCTGATGGTGTTGTTCGATTTGCGGTGGTCGCGGACTTCTCCGCCTCCGCTTCGCTCGGCAAAACCTCGTGCAGCGTCGTGTGCGGCAGCCTGTGTGTCGAAGCGTGCAGCAGCTTTAGACGCGCCAGCTCGTTTGGCGCTCCAATCACCGGTGTTCTTGTTGAACTGAACATCGTAGTCGGCCATGGTTGCGACTCCTTTCTTGTAGGTACTTATAGGCTAATTTGCTGTACCGACACTTTGGCGTTCGCGTTGACCGGCGCACTCCGCAACATGCTCAAAACGCTTCGGATGAGATCACTCACTACCGCGTTTTCGGGTGCGCGAGATCGAAATACCCAGAGAACCCAGCTGTAACACTAGTTTCGATTCGGTGCTATTATCGTCAGCGATGGGGGAACCCACCGTCTGTGGGATGACTGTTTCCTTCAGGTGTGCTTGCTGTTCTTCCTCCTGAATGCTCGACAGCGCACGAATCTTGCTTTCTAGATCATCTACGGCTTTACACGCCATAAGAGAATTGACGGTTCCCTTTGAGAAGTTGGAAAGCGCTAATGCATTAGGTATGAGCCAAGTCGCTGCGAAAAGGCATAGCGCTTGAAACGCATGGTTTGAGTAGTCGCCTGAATAGAAGAGCAAGGCCTGCAGGAGCAACGGGACTGCTACGAAACCTGCAGTCCGGATGAGGGCACCTATTCGGCCATTTCGCGGATTGGCGGTCAGGCTCTGATTCGCGATTTTCTGCCAACGCTTCGACTTTATCGGAGCTGCGAGTAGCCCTGAAATGTAGTACTGGAAGAGGGCCAGTAATGTTGCGGCACTGGCTGCACTCCAGAAGTTGGAGAAGGGTTCATCGCCTGAAGCAAATCGCGAAATCCGCGAGGTTATTGTGGCGATCATTCCAGCTGCGGAGCAAACTATGACCGCTGTCGCGAAAAACCAAACCAGGGTCGGCGCCAGTCGTCGGTGAGCTCTAGTGCTTAGCAGGCGTTCCTGTAGGGATTTTGATTTCTCAGACAATTGGTTGATCTCTTCAGCCCGGGCGATTAGCTCCGCCTTGGCAGTTTCTGCGCGGTGCGGGTTCAAGAGGGAAACCGCCGCCTTTTCGGCCATATCGTTCAGCAGAAGCAAGAAGAACAGGATCATGATCCACAAGAAGCTAATACCTGCCTGCATGGTAAGAGTTGCAGTTTGTTCTGAAGAAGTGACCAGTCCGTAATCGAGGGACTTGCTTAGGAGTTCCAACGCATAATTGGAATTGGTCATTGACACCAGCGAGCAAGCGATTGCGAATGCGAGCATGGAGGTATTGAACCAGCAGAAACCCTGGGCAAGGTTGCGCAGATTCTTTCTGTACTCGTACGGCAAGAACTCGTTCTTAGTTTGCTTACTTAGTGATAGCGCGCTGAATGTTAGACCGAGCATTGCCAATGACGCAGCGAAGATCCCGATGGAGAACGTCTTAGTGAATTCCGAAGAGATGTTCCCCAGCGCGGCAAAAACCATGAAGAGGTCGAACTGCCCCGCGGGAGCGATCGCCAAGATGCCCGCGAGCGCCCAGCAGATCACGCCAGTCGTCAGCATGAAGATCAACATGGTGTCGCCCCGACCGGTGGTGCTGTTTGGCACGTCACCGGACGCGCTGGATCGGGTTGGTTTTGTGCTGGATTCCTTGAACGTCATTGCCGTCTGAATTCCTATTCTGCTTAAAGTCTTTGAGTTGAGATGAATCACCGGGAAGTACAGCGTCTCGACGTCAGAGCACGGCAGAACGGATTTGCCGATGCGCGGCCGCAATTCGCATCATCCCGTGCTCGACGGGCAGCGAACTGGAATGTGCTGCGCCGGTGTGGCGAAAACTTTCGCGATGCAGCCGACCGGGATGAGTTGGTGCCAAACTCGTGCATTCGTCAAGCTCTCCGTCCGGCATCAATCCACGACACAACTATTTTCGCGGGTAGCACTAACGGTGTAGGGGCCCTATTGTCTGAACGGCCGGAATCACGCAAGTCGTTTACTCGCCATTCTTCGCCAAACCCATGATAATATTCGATGGAATTAATATTTGCTGTTCAAGTGTTGTTGCATTTCGCCGCCTGAATGATTGGAACGACTTTGAAGCTGTCCCTCTTGGCTGTGCCCATGGCGCTTTCCTTGATCGCAGTATCGCCGGCATCACCAGCAAACTCACCCGCTGGGGTGAATACCGAGTCCGTTCAGCAGTCGATCACCTCGCGTGCATTGCTCGAGTCGGAGTTCTTCCCCGACGATTCGTCTGCAACCACGAGATATGTTGAAGCCGATTCACCGCAGGACGCTGTGGCCAAGCTGGACAGATTGGACCAACTGCGCGCCGCGGGGATCAATGTGGCGACCATGGCCAAGGTCAATTACGGACCATGCAAAATCGTTGCTGAGGGTTTTCACGCGAGAAAATCCGGTGACTACCAAGTGGGTGGTTTCAAATCCACTACTTACTGCACCAAGCGCGTGTCGAAGATAACTCATTCATCCCAGGCGCGGCACAAACGCCTGATTTGGTGGATCAAGGGTGGACTCGATATCAGTGACTCGCCGAAAATTGTGAAGTCGGGATATTACAAGAAAACCCCTTATGCGTCGGTCTTCGCGCAGAAGAATCATTCCATTTCTTGCAAGTCAACCAAGGGGACGACCTGGTCAGGACGTACATTGGGAACCATCGACTACAATGGCAAAACGTATTACGCAGATGCGTGTGCCCCGATTCAGAAGAATGTGCCATGCCGTCCCTGAAAAAGATAGCCGAGGACATGAGAAGCCACTTGCGCGAGAAGACACCAAGTGAGCAGGAAATATTCCTGGTATACGGCAAGCAAAGCAGTCCGTATCCTGAGCTCGACTATATAGAACCGATCATCGCAATCGTGGTTGCGGAGAGCGATTGCTATGCACTACAAGAAGCGTACAAGGACGTGGCAGTAAGCTGGGAAACCAGAGCGGTTTACGGTTCTGCGCACCACTTTGTCAAAAACGGGGACTTACTCTACCTAGCTCATTCCACCCTAGAGCCTTACACCGAAGGCGCTGACGGCAATCCGGTTTATGGCATTATGCAGTCGCCTAGCCCAACAGCCGTCTACTGCCGGCGGGATCTAGCCGAGCAGAAAGCCTCCGACTACCATCTGCAAGAGGTATTGGTCGGTGACGTGAATCTTCGTGGTGTGGGGGAGCTCCTTGAAGACTAGCAGTTTCGGTGGGACTCAATCCGGCAGGGATGACCGGGGAAGGATTCTAGAGGCGCTGGGAAGCTGAGCCCGTGGCCGCTGAAGACAGCTTTAGCCCAGAGTAATCGGGCTCGAGATTGCAGCCTTTCCGCGCCACTTTCGTGCTCACTTCGAGCGCGTGTTGGTCCAATATTCACCGGCGCTGAAATACTGTCCTCCGGCCTCGGGACTTGCCAGCAATCGAGAGGCCTTCGATTCCCTGCTCAATGTCAGCCTGTCATTCTGCTCTGCTGACTGAAATCTGTAGCCGGACAGGGACTCAGCGAAGGCTTGATTCTTGAGGGGCCGGGCCGAAGGGTGGCCAGCTAGTTTTGACGACCGGGCTCGCACACCCACGACTGCCAGCTCATCCGCCTTGTCGCCGATCGCCCACAGGTTCCAAAGCGATTACAAGGTCTCCTCAATCAGTGCCGGTTACGACCTGTGGCAGGTTGAAACGGAGCTCCGGTGACAGAACCAAAACTGCGGTCCAAATCGAGTTCCCACCGCAAAAAGGACTCTATTGATGCTCAGATTCCTGACGATTTTTAGTCTGTGGTCGAGACCTTGCTAGTGGGTCGCTAGGCAACAGTAGGAGGCGGGGATGATCAGGAATATTCCATAGTTGACTAGGCTCGCAGAGAGCTGGTTTTATGTGAAAAAATTTCTTTGTGAATCTTCGGATAATGAGCTAGATTTAGCCTAATCATCAATTTGTTGGCACGGGCCAGAGCGGCTTTAGTAATCATTGCTAATCTATTCTGTTGTGGGGTTCTTGTGCCGATTCGCACTCATTGAAGCAGGATAATTGAAAACTAAATTAAGCGCGGCGGTAATGTCCACGGCACTGATCACGGGATTGACGCTTAGCGGCCCGGCAGCAAATGCAGACGTGATTTCGGGTGAGGTCATCTCAACCCCAACGGAATCGTCAACGTCACCGGACGCACAGGCGGAACCAGTTGCGTCTCAGTCTCCTGTAGCGGACTTCGTTGAATCAGAGGAAAGCATCCTTCCAGCTGAGTCAGAGACGATGCTCGATGTCGACGAACCCATTGAGGCAGAAACTTCGGAACCTGCCGTCGACCCGGCAACCGAGTCCTCGGCTGCTCCAACTGCTGTTTCCGATGTGGACGAGGAATCAGAACCCACGGTGACGGAATCAGCTGCTTCGGCAGAACCTGACGCTGCATCTGAGCTCACTGCTGAAGTTAGTGAGTCCGCCGAATCCACCGATACGACAGTGGATGTCGCAGTCGAGGGCGAAGATCCTCGTTGGGATCAAATTGATGCGCTGATGCCTGAGGGCAGCGAGGACTGGGACGAAGCCCAGTGGGAAGCTTTCGAGCAAACTGAAGCAGGGCAAGAGATGAACCGGCTTCTTGATGAATTGCTTGCTGAAGATATCAGTTGGGACGAAGAATTCGAGCTTTCAGATGAAGAACTGGCTTTCTGGGAGTCCATTACCGAACTTCTTCCCGAGGAAAGCTTCGACTGGGACGAAGCGCAGTGGGAAGCTTACTTCAGCACCGACCAAGGCCTCGAACTGCTTGACCTGATGCTGCCATTCATCGCCGAAAGCATCGAAAGCGATGAAGACGCCGCTGAGTTCCAGGCGTTCCTCGAAGAAGTATTTGCCCATGATCCCGAACTGCGAGCGTACTACCTTGAGCTGTACTTCGGCATCGAGGCTGCTCCCGAGGATAACGGTACCGACGGAACCGCAACTGAGGAAGAAATGGTTCCGTCCCAGACCGAATCTCCCTCGGCCAATGCTGTCATGGAGCCTGCAGGCCAGGTAAAACCAGCATCTTCGGACAAGAAGGAAGAGCCCAAGAAGAGCGCCGACGCCGCCGCACCAGCACTGGCGAACACCGGTTTTGACGGTGTCACTGCTGCCGGGGCGGGGCTACTGCTGGCTCTGGCCGGTGCAGTCGTTGTTGCCCTGGGCCGCCGGAAATCGGCCAAGCACTAGCTCGGCGAGATACTACCGGCGAAATGCCAATTGAAGCTGTTCGGCCACCGTCTTTGAGGCGGTGGCCGAACTGCTGAATAGGGTTTGTTGGTACCGCACGTCCGGCTACCTATGAAGTATTAAGATCCACGGTCCATGAAGTGGTGAGTTTCGGTGTCTAAGAAGTCACGAGATTTCACACCATCTGTCCGGACTAGAGGTACCGACTAACCGCATTTAGCAATTGGACTACTTTTCGGGGACCCAACTAGGTGTATCGAGGCATCACTTTTTGTTTTTAAAGATGCTTTTAAATACTCTCTGAAAAATGTCGGTACCTTGGCATAAAGTAATTCCATGGGTGTACTTCATGCAAAATTCAAGAAACGCGACTGGTTCAATCAAACCGGGTCGGCAACAGGGCCCATAGAGCCTAATGCGAGTTGGAACGAGCCAAGCAATAGAATGAATTTCTTTAGCAAACACAATTTCGTTTACATCGACCAACCCGTAGTCGGAAAAGAACGATTCTTATTCGGCTCACCTCCCCAGGGAACTCGTGGATCTGCTCCTTCGGTGAAGGTCATGCGTCGCTCTTTTTCCTTCATTGGATTTTCCGATCACATTTCAAGTCTTTATATCTCAGCACATTCGCCGATTATCGAGTTATCAGATGACTCCGGCATTCCGACGACGCCTGGAGGCGAATCATGAAGCACGTCAACTACTTCAGAAACTTCCTTGAGAACACCGTAAACTTGCCTCAGTCGAAGCTCGACCTGCTCAGTTCCCGGGTTGACTCGATCTACAACTGTCTCAAGGCTGACCCAGATGTGGGTCAGGTAATTAAGAAGAAATTACCCCAGGGTTCTTGGCCCCAGCGGACCATCATCAAGCCGGTCAATGGGAACGCTTTTGACGGTGACTTCATGATCCAGATGACGGAGGATCCAGATTGGGCATACGACCTGAAGAAGTACGGTGACGCCATCTACAGAGTGCTTCACACAGCCTCGCCGTACAAAAACATGCCGCATGGACGGAAGTGCCGGTGCGTCTACGTCAACTATGCCGAAAATGCGATGCACGTCGACATCGTTCCATTCGTAGTGCGCTCTGACGGCACCCAGTGGATCATCAACCGTGATAACAACATCTGGGAGCGCACAGACCCCGACGGATTCACGGAATGGATGAAAAAGAAGGACGGCATCGCAAGCAAACACCTGCGCGAGGTCATTCGGATCATGAAATATTTGCGAGACCACAAGGGCTCTTGGACAGGTACCAAGTCGATCCTCCTCACAACACTATTGGGCGAACGAGTCGAGGAATGGCGTAAGGTGTTCGACACCGGCTACTACAGCGACCTCCCGACGGCCCTATTACACATCGTCTCCGACCTCGACGAGTACCTCCAGTCCCACCCATATAAGCCAGTCATCATGGATCCGTCAGGCTCCGGAACATCATTCGACCATCGTTGGACTCAAGAGACCTACGCACACTTGCGTAAACGAATTCATGTACACGCAGCGGAAATTAAGGATGCGTATCATGAAACCGATCTAGACGAGAGTGTCAAGAAATGGCAGGCGTTGTTCGGATACGGATTCAAACCACCAACCAGTTCTGAGGATTCCAAAAGCGAGGGAATCGGAAAGTTCAGTACCGTATCTGCCGTGACAGCAGCAACTACTGTGTCAACAATCAAGCATTCTGGTCGCGCAGGGTGAGTTCGAAGCGCATCAGCGAATGGCAGACCAGAGTACGCAATGACTTGCGTACTTTCGCTTTGGAATACCCAGGCGAAGTCGAGCAGGTCGGCGAGCCTCGGTACAAGGCTGGTGAGATGCTGTTGCGTCTTCGGGTATGCACTCGTGGACTCAAACATGCAGAAGGCGGTCTTCGTTTGCGCCAGTACGAGGACTTCTTTGTTACCGTGGGCCAGTTTGACGTTTCGCCTCCGAGAATTGAAGTCAACCACCTCCGATTCCTAAACCACGCTCATGTACTCCAAGGTACGAGACTCTGCCTCTATCTGGACCCGTCCCGTGAATGGGATCCCTCTGGCGGGTTCGGTGGATTCATCGACCGACTCATGGAATGGCTCAGTGACGCTGCCGCAAGGCGCTTCAATGAACAAACCGCTCTGTATCATGCCGTTGGCGGAGTCCTGCACGAAACGGAAGGTTCAACCAGTGTTGTCGTACGGGACTCCATCCCCGCCAATGGTCTCATCCAACACAGTTGGCTCATTCAACGGACCCCGATGCGATTCGACCTGACCTTTGAGCGGCAACTCGCGCAGGACGCATCCTTTTCATCTCCCGTCGAACACGTACCGCTCATCCAACTTGATACGGCGCTCCCTCTAGGTGCAGGCAGTAGTTTGCATTCTCTATTGAGCCTCATCGAGGACCCATATGCAGGGCATTCGGCTTCCGGTGACGAGTTTTATGTCAAGCGCTTTTCCACAGGGTATGCTGCTCCACTGCTGTCCACGCTCGTGGCAAGTGCAATCCGCAAGGTGAACGGTACGCCTCAGCGTCTGGTGATCGCTGTACCGCATCCGACAGGAGGGCCACCGCACCTATTAATCGCTAGCATCCCATCGATTGGTGCTGATCAAGTGCGGGCTCTGGCATGTACTAGCAGAGGAAAGAACTCCAGTATCGATATCGATCCGGCTGCAATTAATTCAACCATAGAGCTTGACTGGCTTACTGTCTCAGATGAACGTCCAGAGGTTACAACTCGCCGCGACTCAAGACGTCCGGTGTCCTCTTTCATAGGCAAGTCTGTGCATATCTGGGGTTGCGGTGGTCTTGGATCTTGGATTGCCGAGTTTGTTGTTCGAGCTGGTGCCACGAAAGTCGTACTTTGCGACCCAGGCAGGATCACAGGCGGGCTCATGGCCAGACAGAACTTCCTCGAAACGGACGTTGGTATGTCCAAAGCGGAAGCACTTGCCAAACGCCTACATTCAATTAGCGATGTCGTTGAAGTAGTACCACGGGCAACACACTTTCCTGACGCTTCGGATTTGGTCGATGCCGATGTCATCATCGATGCCACCGTCAGTATAGCGGTGGGTAGAGCGCTCGACGCTGCAGCTCCGGCGGCGGGACGTCCACTCTTTGCACAGGTAGCTTGCGACGTGCGTACCGGAACGCTAGGCATCCTGAGTGTCTCGATGCCACCGGAGAGCGCAGGTTGCCTAACAATCGACCAGCAGGCAGGACGTGTAGTGAGAGCGGATGGAGCTCTGGAGCCCTTTCACGAATTGTGGGGTTCCGCAACCGATGCTGATGAAATTATCCCAACCAGAGGCTGTTCTACCCCCACCTACCACGGTTCAGCTGCCGACATGAGCGGCATCGCCGCGAGCCTAATTAGCTTGCTGGGCTTGCACCTTGGCTCCAGCGAGCCTGTATCCGGCACTCACCTCATCTCCCTGCCCCATGGCGAAGCGGGGCCATTACGAAGATTCGTGCCTGTATCCCGCATCAAAACATCGGGCGAAGGCGGAGCTCTGTTGGAATTTCGAGGAAGTGTCGAGAAAGATGAACTGTCTAAAAATCAAACGGGAGGAACACATTTTGAGTCGAAATGATGCGCGGAATACTACCGTCAAACGCGGAGGCATTAAAGACTCGGTGCGCAACGCGCTTTGGGCACGGACAGCTGGACGTTGCACGTTCTGTAACCGTCGTCTACTCGGGGATCAACGAACGTACCTGCACTCAGTTCTGTTGGCGGAACTGGCTCACAATGTCGGCGCTATCGCCGGAGCTGGATCGCCTCGTAGCGCAACTAACAGGGACGTTGACGACACTGAGGCAGAAGAGAACCTACTTCTCCTATGCCACGATTGTCACAAGATCATTGATAACCCGGATCACGTTGGCTTTTTCCCGCCAGAGAAACTTCGAGATATCAAGGAATCCTTTGAGCGAAGGATCGAGATGGTCACGGACGACGGTGGTCTAACGCGAACTGCTGCTCTTCGAGTTGGTTGTCTTATACGTGGGTCATTTGCGATGGCATCCCGGCGTGAGGTCGGCGAAACACTGCTCGCGGCCAACTATCTGGGCCTAGTTGAGACCCGACGCAGTGGTGACTTCGCTTGTCGAATTAGCGGCTCAGTTGAGGGGCGTGGCTTTTGGGATGCTGGGCAGCAATCGATCGATGACGTACTCGCGCAGGTTCAGCAAGCTGTTGATAGCGGGGACGTTGAACATATTTCTGTTTTTGCGATCGCTCCCGTACCACTACTTGTTTATTTGGGTTGGCATCTTGACGATAAAACACCAACCCGGCTCTTCCAGAAGCACCGAGACCAGTTCATAGGATGGTCGTGGAGAGAACAGAGCGATCCAGCTGACTTTGAGATCGTGGCCTCTCAACAAGATGAATCCGCCGAAGATGTCATTCTGATTTGTGCATTGACAAGCGAAGTGAACCGGGCCGCGTTGCCGCCCGAGGTATCCGGTTTGCCGACCATAGAAGTGAGGCCTATTGACTCGCTGACTGGGCCGATTCTCATTTCTAACGAGCGATCACTCACCAACTTTGCCAAGCAGTGGCGAGAAGCGCTAGCTTTGGCCGAAGCGCATTTCCCGAACGCTCGTCGATGGCACCTGATAGCTTCTGCACCAGTCACAGCAGCGATTGAGGCTGGGCGAGCGGTAGTTCGAGACATTCATCCACCCGTGACGATCTACGAGCGCATGAATGCCGGTTACGAAGCAGTCATTACGATCAATAACTAGGGAGTGTCGGGGAACGATCGGCGCGGACAAACCGAACGCATTTGAGCGATGCGCTGGGGCGGATTCGCGCCAGTAACGTCATGCTGTTGCCGGCTTTCAGATAACGCCAAGGGGTCAGATTGTGTGTCGCATAGTTCAGTTCTAGCCGACGGTCGCAGGGCTACTCAAGTACGTTCTCGGCTAGCTCCAGAGTTCAGACGTCAATTACGGACAAAAGCAGCCTCCTAACGGTGCGCCGATCAGCGACACCCGTTATCTTTTTGATAGCCCCCAACAAGAGGATCATGGGGCTGTCGGCCGACCAGCCTCGGCATGGTGTCTTGCCCCTGTCTAACCAATGATCCGGGGGGGTGCCACCGAGGCTGGGAGGGCAGTGAGGTGATTGCTAATTAGGGGCACGACGCCACGCACCACCGGTGCACGGACGTCAGTCATAACGTGGATGTAAGACTTTGCTCCCGCAGGTTGGCCGACCAAATGAGGGACCAAGCGCAAAGGAGCCAGCCTCATGAAAACCGACGACATCCAGATCTTCCTCGGACTCGATGTCGGCAAGACCGACCACTGGGCCTGTGCTGTCTCCACTGACGGCACCAAGATCTGGAACAAGACCCTGCCCAACGACGAAGCCAAGCTCACCAAGGTTTACCAAGAACTCTGCGCCAAAGGCACCGTCCTGGTGGTCGTGGACCAACCCGCCACCATCGGAGCCCTCGCTGTTGCCGTCGCCCAAAACCTCGGTATTCCGGTGGCCTACCTGCCCGGACTTTCGATGAGGCCTATCGCAGATATGTATCCTGGCACGGCGAAAACAGACGAAAAAGATGCCTTCATCATCGCTGACGCGGCCCGCACCATGCCGCACACGCTACACAGCATCCAAGTCTCCGACGAGGACGAAGCCACCCTGGGCATGCTCACAGGCTTTGACCTGGACTTAGCCCGTCAGATCACTCAAACCAGCAACAGGATCCGCGGGTTGTTCACCCAGATCCACCCGCCACTAGAACGAGTAGTCGGTCCATGGCTGGAGCATGATGCGGTGCTGGAAGTCCTCGCGGCCTGGCCCACCCCAGCTCAACTGGAACATGCTGGCAAAGCTCGGATCGATGCGAAGCTCAAGAAGCACGGAGCCCGCCGCCACACCGCGTGGGCTTCAACCATCATCGCGGCCCTAGATGAGCAGACCGTCGTCGTGGTCGGCACCGACGCCGCAGGTCTGGTCATCCCGCATTTGGCCCGGCAACTGATCTCGTTGCATGCCCAGCGCGTGGACGTGGCCACACATTTGGAGGCCATGGTGGAGGCCCACCCTCTTTACCCGGTCCTGACATCCATGCCCCGGGGTTGCCGTCAGGACCGCTGCGATCATCATTGCCGAGACCTCCGGCAAGACCTTCACCAGTGCCGCATCGCTGTCTTCTTACGCCGGCCTGGCACCAACCACGCGCCAGTCGGGCACGTCGATCAAGTCCGAGCGCGTCAGCCATTCAGGTAACAAGAGATTGAAACGCGCGCTCTTCCTCTCGGCGTTCGCCTCGATCAGGTTCGATCCGACCAGCCGGGCCTATTATGACCGGAAACGGGCGCAGGGCAAACGCCATAACCAAGCTCTGATCGCGTTGGCCCACCGACGCCTCACAGTCCTGTTCGCGATGATCCGTGACGGATCGCTCTATGACGTTCCGGAGCTGAAAATTGCTTGACACAGAACATAGGGGCACCCCCCGGGGCATGCAAGAAATTAGCTATCCAAGCGGGAATGCTCACCCAAACCGTGCCACGTCCGGTTGTGGTAAACCAGTCCGTTGCTGGGTTGGCCGGGTTCGCTATCTCGTTCAATGTGCGACTCAAGGGCGCGCGCGACAAAAACTGTGGATGTTCCTGCCTGAACCCGCTCGATGACAGCGCAACGAACCCAGGCCCGGACGCCATCAAAGACCGGTTCGCCGGTGCTCAGCCTTGACCACGTTTGCTTCTGTGCGAAGCGGTCGATCCCACTGGTTGCCCCCAATTTGGCCACCTCGATGTCATGCGCATCCAAGCTGTGAACGACAAGAGAAGTTGCGCCGGTGAGTACCTTGGCCGCCGAGGACAGCGCAGAAATCGAGAAAACGAGCAATGGCGGATCAACGCTGATCGAAGCCACGGACGTTGCCGTGAGGGCAACTGGTCCGTCGCCGGCATCGGCGGTTATCAGGCTGACGCCACCGGGGTGCCCGCGGAAGATCGCTTTGAAGTCTTCCGCGGGCAACGATGGTGTCGCTGATTCTGTCACTTCAGACGCGGGCACCAACAAGCTCCTTGCGCAGGATGCCAGCTCCTGCGCTGAGCGCACTGAGCTTGGCCAGGGCCACATCGCGGCGGAACGGTGCCATGCCGCAGTTGGTGCTGGCAATCAGCTTGTCGGCATCGACAAATTCGAGTGCGTTGCGCAGAGTCTGCGCCACTTCCTCGGGTGTCTCCACAGCGTCATTGGCCACGTCGATAGCTCCGAGCATCACTCGCTTGCCACGGACCATTTCGACGACCTCAAGCGGGACATTCGAATGGTGGGACTCCAGCGAAACGGTATCGATGGAGGAAGCCTGCAACAACGGGAAAGACTTCTCGTAGTGGCGCCACTGAGCGCCCAGAGTGGCTTTCCAGTCATTGTTCGCCTTGATGCCGTAGCCAAAGCAGATATGGACTACGGTCTCGGCTTTGAGTCCCTCGCAGGCCCGCTCCAAAGCGGCGATGCCCCAGTCGGCCACCTCATCAAAAAAGACGTTGAAGGCAGGCTCGTCGAATTGGATGACATCCACTCCGGCGGCTTCAAGCTCGCGTGCTTCCTGGTTCAGGATCGTCGCGAATTCCCAGGCCAGCTTTTCGCGGCTGCGGTAGTGCGCATCGTACAAGGTGTCGACCATGGTCATTGGGCCAGGCAGGGTCCACTTGATCTGCTTGTCGGTACAGGAGCGCAGGAACTTAGCGTCCTGAACGAATACTGGCTTTTCGCGCTCTACTGCACCGACGACGGTGGGGACGCTGGCGTCGTAGCGGTTGCGGATGCGCACTGTCTCGCGCTTCTCGAAGTCGACACCGCTCAGGTGCTCAATGAAGGTCGTGACGAAGTGCTGGCGGGACTGCTCGCCATCGGAAATGATGTCGATGCCGCGCTGGGCCTGCTCGAGGACCGCTGCGCGCATGGCGTCCTGCTGGCCCTCGCGCAATTGCGCGCCCTCAAGCTTCCAAGGGGACCAAAGTTTTTCAGGCTCGGCGAGCCATGACGGCTTGGGCAGGCTGCCGACAATTGACGTGGGGATAAGCGGGGAAGTCATAGAGGAATCTTTCTGGATATTAGGCGACAGGAGTCGGGTAGGAGGATGACCACTGATCTAGCAGTTCGCGATTTGGGGCGATGAAGTGTTCCTCGGTGAACTTGCCCTGGATCTTGCCCAATTGGGTGCGTTCTTCGCGGTCATAGAAAACGCGGGTGGGAGAGAAGTCCTCGGCGCCAAGGCTCGGGTGGTACACGGCGGGAGCCGCCGAATTGGCGTTGTAGATTTCCGGGCGGTAGATCTTCTGGAAGGTCTCCATGGTGCTGATCAGGCTGATCAGCTGCAGGTTCGTGTAGTCGTTGAGCAGGTCTCCACGGAAGTAGAAGGCCAGCGGGGCAACGGCGCCCGGCGGCATGAAGTAGCGAACGCTCAAGCCCATCTTGCCGAAGTACGCATCGGTGAGCGAGTTCTCGTCCTGCTGGTATTCCAAGCCAAGCACCGGATGGCTGTTGCCAGTGCGGAAATAGGTCTTGGAGGTGGAGACGCTGATGCAGACCACCGGCAGCTGGGCAAAACGCTCACGGTATGCCTGTGAGTTCAAAAAATGCTGGAAGAGCTGTCCGTGGAGATCGCCAAAATCTTCGGGAAGCACCGGAGCTCCGCTGTCATTACACGATGCTGGAAGCACCACGCTGAAGTCGTAATCGCGGACATAAGAAGAAAAATTATTGCCGACCATGCCCTGGGACCGAGTGCCGGTGAGTTTATCCACGATCGTGGTTTCAAGCACTTCTAAAAGAGGAAATTGCTGGTCGGTATTATCGGCAGAAAAATGCACATTTGCGGAAATGATTTCCAATTCAAGAGAATAGCGGTCGCCCTGGGGATTGTCCCAGTGAGCCAAGGAATTGAACCGGCGGTTGATCATCGTCAGGGCATTGCGCAGGTTCTCTTCGCGGCGCTCTCCGCGTGCCAAATTAGCGAAGTTTGTCGTGGTGCGCGAATTTGTCGAAGGGGAGTAATTCTCGTCGAATCTGGTGGTGCTAATGCTGAAATTTAATGCGTCTGCCATGATGGCCAATCTGTATTTGGGAGGCCTGGGCAGGCCGAGGGGAAGTCGTTGCGTCAATCATGCAGGGTGATTCTTGATATCAGGTAACTCGATATAACTATGGATTCATATAGACTCTGGCTATGGTTCAGGGAACAAATGGCTTGACGCTGCAGCAGCTGCGCTATTTCGTGGCGGTAGCCTCCGAGGGGTCCATCTCGGCTGCCGCCGACTTGATTTACGTCGCGCAGCCCAGCATGTCGGCGGCGATGAAGGAGCTCGAATCGCGGGTGGGGCGCACCTTGCTGGTGCGCTCGGCCAGGGGAGTGACGCTCACCGCCGAAGGCGCAGAATTCCTCGGCTATGCCCGGCAGGTCCTGGAGCAGGTGGAGCTTCTTGAGCACCGCTACCTCGGCCGGCCCTCCGCCAGGCGCCTGCTGGGCGTCTCCACCCAGCACTACTCCTTTTCGGTGGATGCCTTTGTCCGAATGGTCCAGGCGAGCGGCGCCGAGGAATACCAGTTTTCGCTCCGCGAGACGCGCACCGAACAGATCATCGAGGACGTGCGCACCCTGCGCAGCGACATCGGGATCCTGTACCGCAACGACTTCAACCGGAAGGTCATCGACAAGCTGCTGCGCGAGTCCCGGCTGGCCTTCCACCCGCTGTTCCTGGCCGATCCGCATATCTTCATCTCGCGCAGCAACCCGCTGGCCACCCGGGACCAGGTCACCCTCGAAGACCTCGAAGATCTGCCCCGGCTGACCTTCGATCAGGGCGCAAATAACTCGTTCTACTTCGCCGAAGAGGTCCTCTCCACGCGCTCAAGCCAGCGGGAAATTCAGGTCTCGGACCGCGCCACCATCTTCAACCTCATGATCGGCCTGGGCGGGTACACGATCTCCACCGGCATCATCAGCGACGAACTGGATCCTTCCATCGTTGCCATCCCGCTAGCGATCGAGGAGCGCATCGAGATCGGCTGGATTGACCACGCCGCCATCCCGCTCACCGACCAGGCCCAGCGCTACCTGCAAGAAGTACGAACGGTGGTCGCCAGCTTCGGGGTCGAGGTGCTCGGCTGAGCCGCCAGCAGCGTAACTCTCGGTCATCGAGGACCGTCCCATCGTCATAAACTTCGAGAAAAACATCTACATCTTGCTGATTGCGCCTCAAAGCGCGCGTCACAAAGTGGTGCCGACCACCGCGTCATCATGACGAGGCGACGACATATGAAGCGCGGCGGCCTTCTGTGAAGCGTAGGGGCTCAGGCTGCTTGCTTGGTTCGCGGCCGATGCCCAACCATGGAGGAACAACAAACCATCAAGAGCGACTAAGAGATCTGGCTCGTTGACGTCGCAGCAACCATCGGGAAACCGAAAGGTGCTAATGCCAGGAACGATGGAGCAGTTCCGAACGCGCTTTCGCGCTGTGCTTCGTGCCTTTGCACGATGCCTAATCGGTGCACTCCCTCGCAGAGAATCGAGGAGGAGCCATGAGCCAGGAAACCGACGCGGTGCACGCAGGGTACCGCCCGAGCGGAGACTTCCGCCCGATGCTGCCGCCGCTGCACAATTCCGCAGCCTACCAATTCGCATCGCACGCCGAAGCGGTGGAGAAGTTCGCGCTGCGCCAGGCCGGCTTCACCTACTCGCGCACCGGCAACCCCACCGTCTCGATTCTCGAACAGCGCGTGGCCGCCCTGGAAGGCGGGGCCCACGCGGTGGCCACCGCCACCGGGCAGGCCGCCGTGGCCCTGTCCCTGCTGGCCCTGACCCAGGGCCCCAAGCACATTGTGGCCTCTTCCTCGCTGTACGGCGGCACCGTGGACCTGTTCACCGACACTTTCGCCGACTTCGGCATCCGCATCAGCTTTGTCGACCAGTCCGATCCGTCCGCCTGGGCCGCTGCCATTGAGTCGGACACCCGGGCGTTCTTCCTTGAGTCGGTCTCCAACCCGCTGTGCACCGTGGCCGACCTGCCCGCCATCTCGGCCATCGCCCACGAGCACAACATCCCGGTGGTTGTCGATAACACCCTGGCCACCCCGCTGAATGTGCGCCCGCTGGACTTCGGCGCCGACATCGTGGTCCACTCAGCCACCAAGGGCCTGGCCGGACACGGCTCGGTCTTGGGCGGAATCGTCGTGGACTCGGGGAAGTTCGATTTCTCCGACACCGCGCGCTGGCCGCAAATCGCCGCCCCGCGAGTCCGCCTGAACAACACCTCCCTGCTCGAACGCCACGGACCGGCCGCCTACGCGATGCTGGTCCGCTCCAAATTCCTGCACGATTTGGGCCCGACCCTGGCCCCGGCCAGCGCCCAGGGGATCCTGGCCGGCATCGAAACCCTTCCGGTACGCGCCGCCCATGTGCAGCGCAGCGTCACCACCCTGATCGAAAAGCTCTCGGAGCACCCGGGCATCGTGGCCATCCACCACCCGTCCCTGCCTACCCACCCGAGCCACGAGCTGGCCCAGAAGATCACCCCGAAGGGCACCGGCTGCGTGGTGGCCATCGAACTGGCCCACCCGACTTTGG
>Ga0308158_10002016_pt1 | contig 20054 bp, 16 predicted proteins | sample PhyBR2_FD_201038 | JGI IMG/M metagenome (GOLD analysis project Ga0308158, IMG submission 201038) | Phyllosphere microbial communities from UC Gill Tract Community Farm, Albany, California, United States - DLSLB.R2 | ecosystem: Host-associated > Plants > Phyllosphere > Unclassified | place: USA...
GAAACCGGGTCCGAGAGCTCGATAACCACCGCAATAGACCGGCGACCTGGATTTAATTAGGACACATATGGCGCAAGGGGCCGAGATGACCTGTTTGCTACTCTCCATGCCTTTTAGCACAAGCCGATCTCCGTCGGCGGGTAGAACCCTCCGTGACCAGGCGCCCGGAAGTCAGGTTAGGGTGTGGCCGAACCAGACACACTGCCGGATGGGGGAGGACCGAGCATTGGGGCGATGGCGTCTGCCTTGTAGTGGCGGAACACCGGGGGCGAAGCGCCTAATCCTCTAAAGGCTTTGTCTGCAAGTTCTTACTGCGGCGATGTATTGGGCTTGTTCGCGGGGTTGCCGCGAGTTCGAGGTGGGCCGGGTTGTCGCGTGGTGCTCGTCTTTAGGGCCGGTAATCGGCCTGCCAGTTTTCAAAACTGGACCTTTATTTAAAGACCAGCTATCCAATAGCGTGTCAAGACAGACCCCACATCTTGTGTATCCCAGCGCATCAGGAGAAAGACCCGCCATGACCTTCGTAGTTACCGAACGCCCGTTTGCCCAGGTCGACGTGTTCTCCCATACCCCATATCTCGGGAATCCGGTCGCCGTCGTGCTTGAGGCAACGGGACTCGACGATGAAGCAATGCAACGCGTCGCCAGATGGACGAATCTGTCGGAGACGACCTTTCTGCTGCCGCCCACGACACGGGAGGCTGACTACCGGGTGCGGATCTTCACCCCGGGAGGCGAACTCCCATTCGCCGGTCACCCCACGCTCGGCTCCGCCCATGCTTGGCTTGAGCATGGTGGGACGCCGCGACGAGCTGACCGCATCGTCCAGGAATGCAAGGCGGGACTGATTGACGTGCAGCGCGGCGAGGGAATCCTTTCGTTCGCCGCACCGGCAACCCAGCGCACCGGTGACCTGGACAGGGACTATCTGGCGCAAACCGTGGCGGCCTTCGGCATCCGCCATGACCAGGTACTCTCCCATCAATGGGTGGACAACGGACCCGGTTGGGCCGTCATCCGTCTCGCCACTGCCCAGGAAGTGCTCGACCTTGAGCCTGATCTCTCGCAGATCCCAACAGCCATGATCGGTGCGATCGGCGCCTATCCGGAGGGTTCGGAACACGCGTTCGAGATGCGTACCTTCGCCCCGGGGGTCGGGGTAGCCGAGGACCCCGTATGCGGCAGCATGAACGCCTCCGTCGGGCAGTGGCTGACCCGTGAGGGCGCCGCACCCAGCAGCTACAGGGTTTCCCAAGGCACCAGGCTCGGGAGGGCCGGTGACATCACGATCACCGCCGATTCCGACGGCACAGTATGGGTCGGCGGAGCGACGACCACGTGCTTCCGCGGCACCGCCGTCATCTGACGATGCCGGGCTCGTCAAACAACGAGTTGAACACCAATCTTGCCCGCACCTCGCGGCGCTCTGGGGATCGCGATCGCGGCGCTACTCGTGGCAACGTTTGTTCTGGGCAGGCAATTACATCGTGGGCGGGGGCAGCCGAGACTATTGACCCCTCTCAGGCTCGTCCTGCTGCGCTGGGCCCTCGCACTGGTCCCGCTCCTCGTCGTCGCCCGGCTTGTCGAGCGCCCGCAGTGTGGCGGCACGTGCTGGCCGCATGGCCATGGCTGATCACCCTCAGCGCATTCGGGCTACTGGGCTACAATCTGCTTCTGTACGCCGCGCTCGAGCATGCCGACGCGTTTAGTGCTTCCCTCGTCAACGCCTCGCCTGGACCGCCTACACGATCACCGGACGCTTAGCGCCGGTGCTACCTCCGGTCACGTCCACTGCCATCCAGTCAGCGATCACCATCGCCGTGCTTACCCCCTTCACATTTACTGCCGCATTCACAATCCTCGCCGGCCACCCCTACACCGCGGCTGCAGATCCTCGGCGGCATGACGTCATCGCCGGTATCATCCTGACCAACACCAAGGCCCTGCAGGGCGGACGGAGGCCTGAAACAGCGTCCATTCCGGCCCCACTGGTTGTCGGATTCGGGTGGGACTCAAACCCGGTAGATTTCCTAGCCAAGACGTAGGGTCCTATGAACTCTCCCCGTCCACCCCGCCCCGCCTGCGAAGAAAATATAGTGGTCAGCTAGACGATAGCTAGCACAACGTGGCGGCCCAGGCGAGATCGTGGAAGGTCACGGGAGATACATCGCCCGGAGAGCGTCACAGGGTGGCGGCGGCCGGGTTCCAGGCTGCTGGCAACGGCGTCGGCTTCTCAATCGTCGACGCGACCTTAACTGCTTCTCCGCTGTCGGCCGACTCGGACACTGCGATCAGGACATCGAGTACGTGCGCCGCGATCGCTCCGCTGGCGCGCACCTCACCACCATTGCGCAGGCTGCGCGCCAGGTCTAGGACTCCGGAGCCGCGTCCATAAGTTGAACCGGCGGCGGCGATCGTCGTCGGCTCCGCGTCGCCGAAGCGCCAAAGTTTCGAATCACCATCGAATCCGTTTGGATCGGGCAACACGAGCGTGCCCTCAGTGCCGCTGATCTCGACGAAACCCGCGCGGGGAAGTGCGTTCTGGAAGCTGAACGTCGACTGTGCCGACGGCCCATCCCTAAAGGTGATCAGTGCGGCGTGGTGCGTGGGTACTTCGACGGAAAACTTGGTGCCCTGCCGCGGACCGCTCCCGATGGTGCGCGTGCTGAGCGATTTCGAGGACACGGCGCTTACTTTGTTGGCGGCACCGAAGGCGTGCACGAGCGTCGTGATGTAGTACGGGCCCATGTCGAACAGGGGTCCGGCTCCACGAGCAAAGAGGAACTCCGGGTTTGGGTGCCAGGCGTCAGGGCCAGGCACATGGAACATCGTCGTCGCCGTGAGCGGCTCGCCGATGTCGCCGCGGTCGATGGCTCGCATCGCGGTCTGGATTCCGGCGCCGAGCACCGTGTCGGGCGCACACGCGACCTGCAGTCCGCAGGCGCGGGCCGCGTCAAGGAGTGCTGCACCCGATGCCTGATCAAGGGCGAGAGGCTTCTCGCTCCACAAGTGTTTGCCGGCGGCAATGATCTGATGACCAACTTCGGCATGGACGGCCGGGATCGTGAGATTGACGACGATCTCGACCTCGTCGATCGCCAGTAGCTCGTCAACTGTCCCGTGGCCGGGCACACCGAATGCCTCGGCTTGAGCACGGGCACGGTCGGCGTCAAGGTCTGCGACGAAGAGCACCTCGAGATCGGGAAACGACGTCATATTCTCGAGGTACGTGCCAGAAATGACACCGGCACCTATGACACCGACGCCGGCCTTGCCGGTCCGCCCGGCAACATAGGCGCCGGTCACTGGTCGTTCTCCGCAAGCCACGCGAAGGATTCAGTAATGCCGTCAAACACGTCACCGGCATAGTCGTCGAACTCGACGACCCGTAGCGCGTGGGGGGCCGCGGCCAGGATGGCCTTCACGTCAACGTCCCCCTGTCCAGCGGGCGTCTGCTCCTTGAACGCCGCGGCCAGCGCCGGCGGCACCACCAGGGCGCTCTTACTACTGGGCAGGCTCGTGGCGATGTCGCCACCGGCCTTGCCGTCCTTGATGTGCAGGAACTGCACCCGCTCACCGAGCGAGCGGAGCAGGGCCGGGACGTCGGCACCACCGACCGTCGCCCAAAAGGTGTCGAGCTCGAGAACCGCCGCTGCTATGAGTTGTTCTGCAAACAACTCATAGACAGAACGGCCATCCACCTTATTCGTGAACTCCCACTGGTGGTTGTGGTAGCCGAACCGGAGTCCACGCGCTGCCGCCTGTTCGGTCAACGTGTTGACACGCTCAGCGATCACCATCACGTCGTCAGCGGTTTGCCAACGATCGCTCGGGATGAACGGGTCGATGACTGTGCCGATGCCGAGCTGGCTTGCAGCGTCGAAAACGCGCGCCGGGTCGGCGGAGTCAATGACGGGAGCATGTCCCGTCGGCGCCGTGACGCCAGAGGCGGAGAAAGCCCGCTCGAATTCATCGGCGCGTTCGACAAACGAGTACGGTTCCACCATCGTGAAGCCAATCTCCGCGACGCGGGCTACTGCACCCTGCAGGTCCTCAGCGAGGGCATCCCGGACGCTATACAGCTGGACGGACGGTGGTGTGTGTGGCATACGGTCTTCCTGGTTTGGGTCGTGAGTACTTCCGGCTCACGACTGGGATGGCACATAGGAGGTCGGAGGGATCAACGAGCAAGAATGCGTTGCCGGACAAGCCAGCACCGGGACTAAAGGCGACAACAATGAGGGGATGACGTTTCCCGCGCGCCGTGACCCCTTTGATGCTCTATCGCTGTATAGGAACGACACTCGTTGTGGTGCGTGAGTGTGACCGCGCACCACAACGAGTGTCACCGGCAGGCCCGTCGCACAATCAGCTCTTGGATCACGTATTTCCCTTAGCTGATGGCTCCTCTGCTGCGCCGTTTTTAAGGACTAAAGGAGCGAGTCGCTGGTGTTCGAGGGTTTGCCGATAGGTTGCTTGGGCAGCTTGCCGAGCGGGTTCTTGAGCGGTGTCGTCTTGTCGACGTAGTTCCGCAGGGCATCACGAACGGCGAAGTACGCCGGCTTGGGGTTGTAGTTCTCATCGAACATCAGCGGTTTCGATCCCGGGAGCCATGTGTAGAGGTGCTTGTCCGTGAAGCCCCAGAGGCTGATTTCCTTGATGCCGGCGTTGAGCGCTTCAGTGACGATGTTGCCGTAGATCTGCGCCTGGGAGACGGGGTCGTAGGTGTGTACGTCTAGTTCCGCAATAGAGACTTCGAGTCCCAGGCCGTGGAAGAAGTTCGTCATCTCGGTGATGGCTCCGGGCGGAGGCCCCTGGAGTGTTTCGTGCATCTGCAAGGCCACGCCATTGATCGGCACCCCGTCGGCGACGAGGCCGGAGACGAGGTCGTACAGTTCCTGCCGCTTCCCTGGGAGTGATTCCACCAGGTTTTCGTTGAGGAACAGCTTCGCCTTCGGGTCCGCGTCATGCGCGATCCGGAACGCTTCGGCGATGTAGGCCGGGCCGAGGGCGTTGTAGAAGTCGTTGTGCTGAAGGCCCCCACCCATCGTCTCCAGCGCCTCGGTCACGACGTCCCATCGGTCCATCTTGTTCTTGTACCGCTTCATGATTGTGTTGAAGTGCTTGACCATGGCGGCGCGGAACGCGACCGGGTCATTGATCTTCGACACAAGGTAGTCGGGGTTGCAGCAGCCCGAGATGAGGCCGTGGCCCTTGACCTGCATGTCGTTCGCTTTACCGAAGGCCGCGAGTCGGTCGAGGCCCTCGAAGTCGAAGATGCCCTCTTGCGGCTCAACGAATTGCCATTTCATGTCGTTCTCGGGGGACAGGCTGTTGAACTGCTCGGCCAGCACCTCCGCGAACTGAGGTTCTGCCAGATAGTTCGAGGGCCGGCCATCGGCCGTTGATGTCATACCCTTGATCGAACCCGATCCGATGATGAGGCCAGCCTTCGCGGCCTCCTCCCGGAGCGAGCCGATGCCACCCTCGGCCCCTACTGCTGGGAGCGTGTCTGAGGTTGGGCTTGGCGTCGTCGTGGCGGTTGCAGCCTGGGGGGCGAATGCCGACATCGTCAGGCCAAGGCTGACTGTGGCGAGCATGGCTAGAGTTTCTCGCGTCTTCATTGGGGGCGAATTCCTTCGAGTAAGTGACTGCCAACAGCGCTCTCGGCCGCGAGGTGACTGCTCGAAGTACGAGCCAGCTTCCGGTGCGCTGGGATGGTTTCTGACCCAGGGGTGGGGGCAGCGGTGCCATTCCGCCGCGGCCGGGTAAGGCTGCGGCACCGAGTTCTGCTTCGGTGGTGAAAAGGTAACCCGAAATTGTGACGAGTGCAACAATTTCTTTTATTTGCTTTACCAGCGCAAGCTAATTTGAAGCCCTGAACACCTGCGCGGGGTCCTTGTGCTCGGGGCGCAGGGGATCAGGGGATCAGGGGCCTGGCCGGAGGATGAGGCCCCTGACCTGTCCACCGAAGTTCAGGACGGGACCTGTGAACCGCCAGCTGTCTGTGTCGTCGGGGTCGGTGAAGTCGTATCCAGTCGTGCTTTCCGGTTATGCCGGTGGCCTCTGGGTTTAGCTGCGAGCGTCGTCGTGTCGCTGGCGGATCAACCCGAAGGGGACGGCGGGATGAGCGCGCACGATATATCTGCCCGTCGCGATCCGTGTCACGAGGATCCCTGTCCGGTGCTTGAGCGCGGCTTTCAGCACCACCGATATCGCCTCTTCCAGCGCGTTATCCACCTCAGAGGCGTCCTTGACCTGCACCTCCAGCATGCCGGGTTGTTTCAGCTCTCCGGTCTTGATTTCCATGTGTTCCTTTCACCGCACCGCAGTGCGGCCGTGCGAGGCGAAGCGGGGGTGCTAGGGCGGAAGCCGGCCCAAGCCTGACGGCAGCATCCAGCGATTGCAGGGGAGCCGGGGTCAAGAGCCCTTGGACTGATGGGGCGTCTGTATGAACAGGCACGTGGCCCGAGGGAGCCGTTTACAGAAGCGCTTTGTGTCCGGCCGGGTAAAGACAGGTATCGGCAGCGAGGCCAGCGTCCGGAGCGACGTCCCGGACGTCATCCATTGCCTTTGGCAGCGCGATTGGCAACCGTCCGACCGGTGTAACTTCGCCACTGAGCACCCGCAGTAGTGCCGAATCGGAAACTCCAAAACTCGCCGTGAGCGCGGATGCGATCGTTGAGAACGGGGTAAGGATCGCGCCACGGTCAAGGGCGACATCCACGATCAGCGGTATGCGGGAGGCGATTGCATTCAGTCGGTAGATAAGGCCGGGCCGGAACTCGAGCCCTCCCTGGTGGAAGAATGATTCGAGGAAAAGGTCATCTCTGGCGTCGAATGGTGCGGCGATTCTGATAATTGCCAGATCTGCTTCATCCGGTGTGGGGACGATGGTTCCGAGCGTGCCGGCTATAGCGGGATCGATTCCCTCTACGTAGAGACGTTGGCCCGGCGCAACGGGAAGGGCCGGTTCAGTTCCGTGGAGCTTGTTCTCGAGGACACAAACGGAGCGGGATTGCGCCAGCTCGCCCGCGGCACGGTGTTCCGGGCAGCCAACGACGCGGGCGGCTAAATCTTCGTCGACGAAGGGGTTATCGAAAAGCCCGAGCCGGAACTTCACCAGCAGCAGTCGTCGAGCCGACGCGTCGATCCGGGATTCCGCGACGAGACCTTCATCGACCAGGCTGCGGAGGATTTCGACGCATTCTTCGCCGCCGAACTGGTCCGCTCCTGCTTCAAGAATTTTCAGCATTCGGCCTGGGGCGTCAAGGTGCTCTACTCCCCAGGCCCTGGCGGGCAGGACCTGGTCGCCAATAACGTTGTCGTTGACGAGCTCCCAGTCCGTCACAATGACACCGGCAAAGCCGAGTTCTTCGCGCAGAAGCCCCTGAAGTACCTGGCGGTTATAGCCGAAACCTACTTCTTCCACCGGTTGCCCGTTTATTTCAAGACCCACCGGCATCCCGTAGTACGGCATGATTGCCGCGGTGTCATGCGCGATAGCAGTCCTGAAAGGTGCCAGGTGGTCTTCGAACCGGCCACCGGGGTATACCTGTTCGCGTCCGTAGGGGAAGTGCGCGTCCTCGCCGTCCTTTTGCGGGCCCCCGCCCGGGAAGTGTTTAGTCGTGCAGGAGACGCTTCCGGGACCGAGCGTGGCGCCTTGGAAACCGGCCAGGTAGGCGGCCGTATGGTCTATGACCCGATCCAGGCGGGAACCGAAAGTTTGCAGTTGGCGTCCCCATCGGGGCTCCGTGGCTAAGTCGATTTGCGGGTGAAGCGCCGAACGGATCCCGACCGCAGTGTATTCGGTGCGGGCGATTTCGGCGAAGTGGCGGGTGGTTTCGGGCTCGTCGATTGCGGCCAGCCCCAGCCCTTCCGGCCATTGCGAAAACGGGCCGGCGGAAAACCCGACGCCGACATTTTCGGCGAATGCGTGGCGAGGGTCCGTTGAGATTGTGACGGGAATTCCGTGAGGAGATCGAGCTGCGAGTTCTTGCAGCGCGTTGTTCCACCGGGCGGCTTCGCGTGCATCGTCAAGTCCGTGAACGTTGAAGTGGTTCATGTTCTTCCCTAAAACCACCACCGATGTTGGTGACTTGCTGATGTGCCCTGCTTCTTCCAGCAAAGAGCCGCCAGGTCCTGACTCGATGACGGTCTGAAACATGAGACCGATCTTTTCGTCCAACGAGAGCCGGGTGAGCAGGTCTTCGGTGCGCTCCTCGGGTGTTCTCCGCGGGTCCTCAAAGGGGTCCATGATCCCGTTCCCATTCAAGTCGCGGTACCGGATTCCGTCAGGTGTTGTTGCCAGCTTTAGGTGGGTCATGTGGATCCTCTCCTGGAGGGGCGGTTTGATTTTTCGTTTCGGCGACGACGCGGTCGAACGCCGAAATCGGAACCAGTTAGTGGCCTTTAGTGAGAAGGCGCGGGCAAGTCCGGCCGTGTCTCTTGACGCTCCGATCGTGGGAATGGGCTTCGCTACCCGTCCCGCCAGGATTTCACCCAGACCTCTGGCAGCTGTCCCGGGCGATCCACACGTACTGCCCGGTTCTGGCGTGCGTCTGGCGTCATTCATGGAAGGATCTCCTCGTTGAGGGGTTCACGATGTCCTCGCGACAACAGAAGTGGCAGCGCCCACCTTACGATGAAATTGGAACGACTGCTACATTTTTCGGATTGATAGCTCCGCCAAGGCCGCACTGATTACCTGGCACTGGAACCGGGGGAAAGAAAGGTCGGGGCAGACTACCTGGCTACAGACCGGTCCTGGATGCGGGGGAGATCCTTCACGGATTCCGGAAGGGCCCATTCGAAGAACGCCCTCATGGATCTGGTCATGTCGGCGGTCGGATCGATCAGCCATTGCAGCTGTATGCCGTCCCAGGTGCCAATGAGCAGGCGGCTGAGAGTGTGGGGGTCTCGGGTTGGGCTGATTCTGTCTGCGGCCTGGTCATAGGCGAAGGCGGCTGAAAGTTCTTCCGTCTTGCGCCGGTAACGGGCCACGAACCAGTCATGCGCGGGATGCGTGGGGGCGGAGGATTCCGCTGCCAGAATGGCGAAGAGGCGCAGCAGTTCAGGCCGCTCGAGGCTTGACTCCACCCGCTCCAGCGTGGCGGACGCGACCCCGCGCTCCGCACAAACGGCATCGAAGTCGAACTCTTCGTTGCCGGAAGTGGTCCTGTCGGCTCGCTCGAGCACGGCCTCGAGAAGCTCATACTTGGACCCAAAGTGGTGGACGATGCTGGTAAGGCTGAGGTCGAGGGAGCGGGCGATGTCCCGCAATGAACCGCCGTGGTAGCCGTGCGTGGCGAACACAGTTGCGGCGGCATCGAGGATGTCACTCGCTCGCTGCGCCGACTTCGCATACGGACCCCGGGCGCCGGGGCTCTTCTGTTCACTCATGCTAGTGACCTTACTAACTATCGCCCGGCGCCTTGGACAACACCGAGCCTTTGAAACTCGCTAGATAAAATTGTAGCAACTGTTCCGTTTTCGTGTAATGATGATCACGATCACTACGGCGACCCGGTTCCGGGCGCCCCATGTCACAAGGAGGTAGACATGCCTACACCAGCAGCAACATTTAAGCGGCGTACCTTTGTCGCAGGCTCGTTCATCGCGGCAACCGCCCTACTTGCCGGCTGCACCGCCGGCGGCGGTGGCGCCAGCAGCCAGTCAGGGGAGACCACTTTGACCGTCATGGTCGGAGCCAAGGATCTCACCGCGGACCAGGTTGCTGAGTTCGAGAAGAACAACCCTGGCATCAAGATCAACCAGGTCCTGTTCGATGCGACCCGACTGAACACCATGCTTGCTTCGGGCAATCCGCCCGACATTACTGTCGGCGCCGCCGTCGGCAGCGCCAACTTCAACGCGCGGGGATTGGCTACGGACCTCACCCCGTATCTGAAGAAGAGCGATGTGCTGAAGGAAGACGACCTTCAGCCCGTCAACGACAGCTTCCGCTGGAACGGTACCAAGAGCGGCGAAGGTCCCCTCTACGGCATCGTCAAAGACTGGAGCCAGGACTCGACACTGTGGTACAACACCGCCCTTTTTGACAAAGCTGGTGTCCCATACCTGAGTGACACCGAGGCGACCAGCTACGACAACCTCCTGGAGATCGCCAAAAAGCTTACTGTCACCGAGGGCGCAACAACGAAAACTTTCGGACTGGGCGTCGAATGGGACTGGTCCCTCTCCCAACCGATGTCGGCGATGGTGATGCAGCAAGGTGGGCAGCTGTACAACGAGGACCTGACCAAGATCGACTTTACCTCGGCCGCTGCCAAGCGCGCCTTCCAGTGGTACGTCGATTTCGGGAAATCAGGGGTAGGCCCGACGTCCCTGAACCCGCTTCCGGACGGCTCTGACTACTCGACTTTCGCGGCACAGCGCATGGCGATCAGTCAGGATGGCTATTGGTATGGCGGCAACTTCGCCGCCCCCGATGCGCTGAAGACTGTCCGGATGGCTCCTTCGCCTGTAATGGGGGACACCCGCGTTGCACCTACGTTCTCCGGCCAGGGTTGGTGGATCCCGGCGAAGTCGAAGAACAAGGACGCGGCGTTCAAGCTCATGGAGTATTACATGGCCGGCACGCCGGCCAAGGAGCGTGCAGCGAGTGGCTGGGGCCTTCCGGGGCTGAAGTCGCTGAGCGATAAGTTGCCACAGGATCTTCCGCTTCAGAAGCAGGCATACGCCGTCGCGCAGAACGAACTGCAGTATGCAAAGCCCCTGCCCGATTCGCCCTACATCTCCGTGGACCTGATGCAGAGCACGATCAAGACGTACCTTGAGAAATCCATCAAGGGTGAAATGAGCGTTGACCAGGCATGCGCGGCGCTCACTGATGAATTGAACAAAGCCCTCGAGCAGGGCAAGAAGCAGATCGGCTAACAGTTATGGCACGCAAGTGGTCCCGCTACCCCAAGAAAGCGTTCTACGCATTCGTCGGGCCCTGGGTAATAGGTTTCGTGCTGCTGACGGCGTTGCCCATGGTGTTCGGGCTGCTTGTGAGCCTCACCAACTTCGACGGCAGCTCTCCCCGCTTCAAGTGGGTTGGCCTGGATAACTATGTCGAACTGTTCACTGACGGCGAGGCGTGGATGGCGCTCCTGAGGACGCTGCTCTTCACTGCCATCGTTGTCCCGCTGACCATCGGCGGATCTCTTGGCCTGGCGATGATCATCAACCGGCGGCTGAGGGCATTGGGACTGTGGAGGACTCTGTTCTTCCTGCCCTCAGTCGTCCCGGTCGTTGCCATGGCAATCATGTGGAAGCTTGTCTTCAACAGGGATTCAGGAATTCTCAACGCCCTCCTGGGGGTCGTCGGCATCCAGCCGATCGCGTGGCTTCTGGACCCTACCGCCTTCTATGCTCTGGTCATCCTCATGCTCTGGGGTCTGGGCGCAGGCATGATCATCATGCTCGCTGCTCTTCAGGGCGTGCCGGCGGAGCTCGAGGAAGCGGCCACCATCGACGGGGCGGGACGATGGTCTGTCTTCCGGCACGTGACAGTACCGATGATTTCCCCCATCCTCTTCTTCCAGGTGATCACGGGCGTGATTGCGGCGCTGCAGGTCTTCATCCAGCCCCTGCTCCTGACAAGCTCGGCCGGGATCTCGAAGGTCAGCGGGGTGCCGGACAGCAACAACCTGTACATGGTGCAGGTCTACAAGGAGTTCTTCCTCAGCAACCGTTTCGGCTACGGATCGGCAATGCTGTGGGTGTTCTTCCTCATCATCCTCGGCCTGACGTTGCTCTTCCTGCGTTCGAGCCAGTCATGGGTGTACTACGAAGTCGACACGGAAGCTGAGAAAGAAGGAGCAACCCGATGACCACGACTGAGCGTGAAACACCCGTCGGGCTGGCACCGGAGCCCAAACATATCCGGAAGGCCGAAAAGGCCCGGAAGGACAAGCGGCCCCCGGCGATCCTCTACATTTTGATCCTGCTCCTGTCGGTGTTCTTTATCGGCCCATTCCTGTGGCTGATACTTGCGGCGCTGAAGACACCGGCTGAATGGGCTTCCTTTCCGATCCAGGTCCTGCCTGATAAGGCGCAATGGAACAACTTCGTCGACGCCGTTACCCAGATGGACTTTCTGGCCTACACGGCCAACTCTTTGTTCCTCGCGACGACGTATTCGGTGCTGATCACCATATCGAGCGCTACGGTCGGCTTCGGTTTCGCCCGGCTAAGGGCCCCTGGAAAAAAGGCCCTGTTCCTGGTTCTGCTTTCAACCATGATGATCCCGCAGATTCTGACGCTGCTGCCCACGTACGTTCTCTTCTCGCAAATCGGGCTGGTGAACACCTACTGGCCCTGGATTTTGTGGGGGCTGGCCGCGTCACCGTACATGGTGTTCCTCTTCCGGCAGTTCTTCTCCTCGCTCCCGCGCGAACTCGAAGACGCGGCAATTATGGATGGCGCCGGCTGGCTGAGGATCTTCGTCCAGGTTTTCCTTCCCCTCTCCCGCCCGGTGCTGATCACCTCGTTCCTCCTGTCGTTCACGTGGACCTGGGGCGATTACATTGCACCCGCGCTGTTGCTGGACACGGACCACACGACCCTCGCTGTGGCCATTACCGCCTGGTACCAGGACCCCAACGGGAACACCATTCCCACTGTTCAGGCCGCGGCCGCCGTGCTGTACATCCTGCCAGTGCTGTCGATTTTCTTCTTCGCCCAGCGCTACTTCATTCGTTCCACCGTCTCCTCGGGAGTCAAGGGCTGAAGTCCAAGCCAAATAGATACGTCAGCGGCCGGTAGGCGGCTCCTCCCCGATGTCGCCTACCGGCCGGCCGCCACACCACACCCCCTTTACCCAGCGGCCCATGGGGCTGATGACCCTCAATGCGGGAGGCCACACCTTGGGTGAACCACGCAGCAAGAAACTTTAGGAGCAAAAAGTGGAGGAAGCGCGCTTTCGGGCCGTTGATCTGATCAAACAGATGACACTCTCGGAGAAGGTCGCACAGCTAACCTCGCTGGTGCCAACGATGCTGTTCGACGCGGACGGCATTCGTCCCGAGATCGCCGCTGCCAAGCTCGGTGATGGGATCGGGTATGTGGAACCTCAGATGGGGGGATTCCCGCGGACTGCTGCCGAGGTCGCGCGGCTCAACAACGCGGTTCAACGGTACCTGGTTGAGAATACCCGCCTGGGGATTCCCGCCATCATGCACATCGAGGCGCTGAACGGTGTCAACGCACCGTCCTTTACCTCTTTCCCTACAGGGATCGGCCTCGCTGCGACCTGGGATCCGGAAGGCGTCGGTGAGATGGCGGACCTGACCCGCCGGCAGATGCGCTCCGTCGGTCTCCACCACGCGCTGTCGCCGGTCCTTGACGTTGCAAGAGATGCAAGGTGGGGGCGAGTTCATGAGACATACGGTGAAGATCCTTACCTCGTGAGTGCTCTTGGAGTCTCGTTCGTCCGCAACCTGCGAGGAGCCTCCTTGAGGGACGGCGTGATTGCCACCGGCAAACATTTCCTTGGGTACGCGATGAGTGAGGCAGGGTTAAACATGGCCTCCGTGCCCCTGGGTGCCCGTGAGCTCCGGGAGGTCTATGCGCGTCCATTCGCTGCCGCCATCAAACTCGCGGGCCTGGATTCGGTCATGAATTCCCTGTCCGATTGGGACGGTGTGCCCGCTGCGGCTGATCCTCGGATATTCCGCCACCTGCTCCGGGACGAACTGGGCTTCGACGGCACAGTGGTGTCGGACTGGGGATCGATCGAGAACCTCGTTATCCACCACCGTGCCGCCAGCACTGCACGCGAAGCAGCGGTGCTGGGTCTGCGCGCCGGCATCGACGTGGAGTTACCGGCTCCCTTCGGATACGGGCAAGCCCTTATCGCTGCCGTCCAGGATGGCGAGATCAGTGAGGCACTCGTCGATGAAGCAGTCCTGCGGGTCCTCACCCACAAGTTCGAGCTCGGCCTCTTCGAGAATCCCTATGTGTCCACCGATCAGGTCACGGTGATGTCAATTGCAAAGGAGGGCCGCGAGCTCTCCTCGCGGCTCGCGCACGAGTCGGTCACGATGTTGAAGAACGACGGAGTCCTGCCCCTCGGCAATGCGCCCCGCATAGCCGTCATTGGTCCTCACGCAGATGCGGTGGGTACAGCATTTGCACCATATACGTTCCCCGCTTTCATCGCCCTGACCCGCGCTCTGCGCAGTGGAGTGGCAAGCTCCATGGTCGGAGTGGATGAAAATACGTTCCAGCCCGATATCTCCTATGTGGAAGGCGAGATCGGTGATCTCCTGTCAATGGGCGAGGACGAATACGCACAAACCCAGTACGACGCCGTGTCGCTCAGCGAGGCCCTCCGGACCGCATTGCCGAATGCGACGGTAGTGGTTTCGGAAGGTTGCGACGTTGACGGTGGCATCGACAAAATCCCGGCGGCGGTTGAAGCGGCACGCGGCGCGGACGTCATCATCCTGGCAATCGGCGGATTGGCCCGATGGTTCTTCGCTGAGCGCACCGAAGGCGAAGGCGCAGACACCTCCGATCTGCGACTTCCCGAGTCACAGCGCAAACTCGTCGATGCGCTCCATGCTCTGGACACACCGATGGTGGGCGTTCTCTTCTCGGGCAGGCCCCTCGCGCTGGGCGACATCGAACCAAAGCTGAACGCGCTCGTGCTCGGATACTATGGCTCCGAGTTCGGAACCCGCGCCGTCACGGACGTTCTCACCGGCGCCAGCGAGCCGCAAGGACGGCTCCCGTACACCATGCCGCGATCGAGCGGTCAGGTACCAATCCACGCCGGCCAACGATTCGGTAGCGGCTATCGCCGCCGTGAAGGCGACGACCACGGCGGATATGTCGATGAGGGCGCCGCACCGTTGTATCCGTTCGGACACGGTCTTACGTACACCCGTTTCATGTACTCGGCACTGGCCCTCAGCACGGCATCCGTCACAGCGGACGGAGATGTCGAGGTGACGGTCACGGTGACCAACAGCGGCAGCCGCACCGGCACCGAAGTGGTCCAGCTCTACGTCGAGGACGAAGCACTCGGGATCTCACGACCCGCGCTGCAACTTGCCGGCTTCCAGCGCATCACGCTGGAGCCTGGCCAAGAGGCGACGCTGGTCTTCACGCTGCAGCTGGCGCTCCTGGCCTACCTCTCGCTTGAGGGCAGGTGGATCGTGGAGCCAGGCCCAATGGCCATCTCAGTCGGCTCATCTTCAGACGAACGCCCACTGCGCGCTCTCCTGGACGTCACTGGCGGAACAGCGGACGTGACGGACAGCAGGGCATACCTGACTGAGTCGAAGTTCCTGACCCTCACCGCGGATTTGCCATGAACCAGCCGCTGCAGCGGAACCGACACGGTCACATGACCGATGCGAAAGGACTGACCATGTACAACGGTCTCCTCGATGCTGGACACATCGATTTACCACCCTCTTTCATCCTCGGCGCCGCGACTGCTGCGTACCAGATTGAAGGCGGCGCAACCGAAGGGGGACGCGGTCCCTCCATTTGGGATACCTTCAGCCACACCCCAGGGAAGACCGAAGGGGGTGCCACGGGAGACGTCGCCGCCGACCATTACCACCGTGTCGACGAGGATCTCGGGTTGATGGATGCCTTGAACCTAACTGCCTACCGGTTTTCGATCTCGTGGTCCCGCGTCATGCCTACCGGTGAGGGCGAAGTGAACGCTGAGGGCCTGAACTTCTATTCACGCCTCGTTGACAGTCTGCTAGCGCGAGGCATCCAACCGGTCGTAACACTCAACCACTGGGACCTCCCACAGGCGCTGGAAGACAAGTACGGCGGTTGGCGTGGACGTCAGACCGCTTTCGCCTTCCAAAAGTACGCAGAGATTATCGGCGCCGCTCTCGGTGACCGCGTCTATATCTGGTCGACCCACAACGAGCCTTGGAACAACTCCTTCTCCGGATACGGCAGTGGCGCATTTGCACCCGGTGGAACAAGCCATGAAGATGCGCTCATCGCGGCGCATCACCTCAACCTTTCGCATGGACTCGCCGTCAAAGCGCTCCGGCGAACCATCACCAGGATCGACGCCCAAATCTCTGTGGCACTGAACATCTTCCGCGTCGCCGCTGAAACCCCGGAAGACGCAGAAGCTGCGCGCCTGTTCGATGCAGTGGCGAACCGCGTGTTCACCGGCCCCATGCTGAAAGGTGAGTACCCGGCCGACCTTCTTGCTGACACACAGAGGTTTACGGACTGGAGTTTCGTCCTTCCCGGGGACATGGAAATCAGTCATCAACCGATCGATCTCCTGGGCGTGAACTATTACGAAGTCATGCATGTGCGCTTGAACCCCGCCTATGCCCCGGAAACCGAAAAAGACGGTGGCACCGCCTTCCCGGGCTCGGAAAGAATTGAGTTCGTTCGACGAGGAGACCTTGAGCGGACCGGGATGGACTGGGGGATTGAACCCCAAGGCCTCGAAGACCACCTCGTGGCGCTTTCTGCTGAATATCCTGGTTTACCGATCATGGTGATGGAAAACGGAGCAGCTTTTTCCGACACCATAACCTCGTTGAATGGCAACAACGTTGTCCTCGATTTTGACCGCACACGCTTCCTCATCGAGCACGTCACGGCGACTGACCGCGCCCGCCAGCGCGGCGCCAACGTCGTGGGCTACCTGGTCTGGTCGCTCCTGGACAACTTCGAGTGGGCCGCCGGATACGGACCACGATTTGGCATCATTCACGTCGATTACGACACCCTCGAGCGGACCCCGAAACTCAGCTCCCACTGGTTCTCTCAACTCTGCGCATCAAAAACCATCCCAACCCTGCGTGAGTTCTCATTCGACAACCGGCCCGATCAGAGCCGGGTGCCTACTTCTCACACAGAGGACGCACTCGTGGCAAACCGGAGTAAGGATTAGGACTGGCGTGATCTTTTACGGCGGGGATTACAACCCCGATGTGGCCGCGTCCAGCAGGAGCGACATACGCAATCCCTTGGCAACCCGCTCCTGACACCGATAAACAGGTGGCATGGGTGGCCTACGCGACGACGGCTACGATGCACCTTCGACGCTGCAACCTTGCCATGCCCGACGCGAACCGGGCGATGCTGAGCAGTTTCAAATCTGGAGTCAGGGGGACGTCCACCACCAAGCTCTACGCCGCTTGCAAAGAGCCGATAATGGAGATTCTGTCAGCCTGATGAAGGCCGGAAACCGACAAAGGAATCAACAAAAAAGAGATGCACCTCCGTGGCAACCGACCACGGTGAGCTGTGCACTGAACTCAAGGAATCCCACGAGAACTCCCTGGTGGCCCTGAAATCCGCCAAGGCCCAGACACGAAGGCTGTTGTTCTGGAGCTGGACGAGGCTGATGTCCTCGACGGGCTGAAACCCCGGCGGGGAGTTCATCGCCGAAGAGCTCGTGGTCCAGGTCATCCCCCGGCTGACGAAGAGTTCACCTGCTAGTCCTGTTCGTAGGCCCCGCTAGACCGGAACTGGGAGCCTTTGAGGACCTTGACCTCGACCTGAACTTTGACCTGAGAGCCTAGGAGTCCCAATTCGGGCAGTCCAAGGTTCTTTGCGACCGTTCGACTGTTCGGACCGCGTCGCGGTCTGCCTTGCCGCCAGCCCAGGATGACTTTGTTCAATTGTGATTTCTTGGCTGGGAGGAGTTTCCCGGCTCCATAGTCGATGCGTTGGGCGTGCAGCCACACGCTTAGGGTATGTTCTTTCTGGTCCTGGGCCTTGTTGGGGAGAAACGTCAAGAAATGACGGCGCAAACAGCTTGCTGGTGCCTGATATTCATCAGGCCCTGGTTCCAGCAGTGCTAAATCCCTGCGGCGTTGGCGTAAAACTGCTGGTCTTCGCGCCACCCGCCCATTCCCATTCCGATGTCCTTGACGTCGGTGACGAAGTCGATGCCCTGGATCCATTTGATCATTTTGTATCCGAGTTGGGTCTCAAGCCTGAGCCGCAGCGGTGCTCCGTGTTCGATGGGCAGTGGTGCCCCGTTCATCTCCAGGGCTAGGAGTGCTTGTGGCTGCGACGCTAGGTAGATCGGGATGGATGTGTAGTAGAAGCCGTACCGGCCTTCCCCTTCGGTCAGGCCTTTGTCGTCCATGCCGTAGAACACCACGTGCTTGGCTTCGGGGTGGGGTTTGACTTTTTGCATGATGTCGGACAGAGGAATCCCTGCCCATTCAGCAATGGCTGTCCATCCTTGAATGCAGTTGTGCTTGGTGATCTGCCGTTGCTCGCTGAGCTCCCGCAATTCCTGCAGTGAGAATGACATGGGTTCTGCAACCAGGCCGCCGACGGCCAGGCGGTAGTCGCGGAAATCGTTGGTTGCCATCTGCTCGTAGGCGTTGCTGGGCGGTGGGTAACCGTTGACGCGGAAGTAGGGGGAGATGTCGCTTCGGGAGTATCGCTGGCGTGAAGTGCCGGCCCGGGATATGGCCCGTTCAAATGGATTGACTATCCTGCCCAGAAGTCGTTGCGTGCGGCGGCGGTAACGCAGCGAGAACCAGGTGATGACCACGTGGAAAATCACGATTGCCAGGAGCCCGGCGAGTCCGATGCCCGTGGCCAGCCGGCGGTCGCCGTGGGGGTTTCCGAGAACGATGGCGGCGAATCCCTGCGGAAGGCCATGGATGATGACCATGAACACGTGTACGACGGTGAACGCGGCGAAAGCACACATGATCAGGAAGTGGAGGCTGCGTGCTCCTTGCTTGCCTCCGAACAGCTTGCCGTAGCGGGGGAAGCGGGCAAGCACGGAAGGTGACATTGCTGCACCGGTCAGGATCTGCAGTGGTGCCAGAATGAAGATCACCACGAAGTAGGCAAGTTTTTGCGCCGGTTCGAACGGTTGGCCGGGGATTTTGGCTGGAAACTCGAATTGCAGGTAGGTGCCGACTGCCTTCAGCGAATCGGGGATGATCGACCAATGGGTGGGAACGATGTAGTGCCAATAGCCGGTGGCAAACATGGTGGCGACATACACGACGCCGGTGAGTATCCAGAATTCGATGGTCATGAAGTGCCAGTGCCGGCCCAGACCGAGGTTTTTTCTGCCCGGCAGGGCAATCACCGGTGACCAGGACTCCTCCTCATCCAGAGACGACCATAATTTACGCGAGTCGGCCCCGAAGTTTTTCTTCGACAACCGCAGCCATTGTCGTCCTGGCGGGCAGTCATCGTGCCAATACAACTTGGGGAAGGCTGACAGTACCTCTATGCCGGACCGGAAGAGCATTACCATCAGGGCAAGGTTCAGAAAATGGGTTATCACCACCCATGCGGGATAAAATTCAGGCATACGTCCTCCTTGATGATTGGCGATGACGATTGGACACCCCGCCGCTGTGATTCAATGTGTGGAAGGCCCGCCCTCGCGGGGTTCACTGGCCGAAAAGAAGCACACGGGGCACACTGTTGGGTATGGCCAGTTACGGCACCGACACAGTCCAACAAGAACTTGCCCGCCTGCGCGCCGCGCTCCTGGATGGGCGGGGCCTAGGCGCGACCGCGGGTGAAATTAGCCGCCACACCCGGGACCGCCAGTGGCTCGGGAAACTCCCAACCCCGGTAGCGCTGGAATCCGTGGCGGATCAGGCACACAAGGCACGAACCGAGATGGGGTTCAGTTCGTCCCGCAGCCTGGAACACCTGGGCGGACTTTCCATCGCTATTGCTGCGGGCGGTGGTTTGGCCTTCCTGGCGAACCGGTTGCTCCGCAAGACAAGGAATCGGAGGAGGCCGGGGCCCGGCGCGTCGTAGCTGTCCAGACAGAGACGCTGAATAAACACCCAGGGGTGACGTCCGCATCAGATGGTCCCCTCACCGGTGGCTTTGTTCGTCCCGGGCCAGTGAGTCGATCTTGTCCAGCTTGAGGTAGCGGAACTGCCGGATGAGGCGCAGCGTCGGCTTAAGGGCGAAACAAATGGACCCGATGAGGAAGCACCAGAGCGCCGGGTCCGTGGCATCCGGAGAAAAGAACAGGATGCTGCCGATGATAAAAAGGCCGGCAGCGGCGAAATCGACCACGGTGTAGGTGAGCTCGATAGCGG
>Ga0308158_10002017_pt1 | contig 20043 bp, 15 predicted proteins | sample PhyBR2_FD_201038 | JGI IMG/M metagenome (GOLD analysis project Ga0308158, IMG submission 201038) | Phyllosphere microbial communities from UC Gill Tract Community Farm, Albany, California, United States - DLSLB.R2 | ecosystem: Host-associated > Plants > Phyllosphere > Unclassified | place: USA...
TCGCCCACGAGCACAACATCCCGGTGGTGGTCGATAACACCCTGGCCACCCCGCTGAATGTGCGGCCGCTGGATTTCGGCGCGGACATCGTGGTGCACTCGGCCACCAAGGGCCTGGCCGGACACGGTTCTGTTTTGGGCGGGATCGTCGTGGACTCGGGCAAATTCGACTTCTCCGATGCCGCCCGCTGGCCGCAGATCGCCGCCCCGCGCGTGCGGCTGAACAACACCTCGCTGCTTGAGCGCCACGGATCGGCCGCCTACGCGATGCTGGTGCGCTCCAAATTCCTGCACGACCTGGGCCCGACCCTGGCCCCGGCCAGCGCCCAGGGGATCCTCGCCGGCATCGAAACCCTGCCGGTGCGCGCCGGGCATGTGCAGCGCAGCGTCACCACGCTGATCGGCGAACTCCTGGCGCACCCGGGCATTGTGGCCATCCACCACCCCTCGCTATCCACCCACCCGAGCCACGAGCTGGCGAAGAAGATCACGCCCAAGGGCACCGGCTGCGTGCTGGCCATCGAGCTGGCCCATCCCACGCTGGTCTCCCCGCTGATCGACGGGCTGAAGCTGATTTCGCTGGCCGCCAATGTGGGGGACACCCGCACCATGATCTCCCACCCGGCCACCATGACCCACTGCCGGCTCTCCGAGCAGCAGCTGGCCGCCGCCGGGCTGAACACCGCCACCCTGCGCCTGTCGGTCGGCCTGGAAGACCCCGCCGACCTGCTCGCCGATCTCACCCAGGCCCTGGACCACGCGCTGGAGAAGGCCCTGGCCCCGCAAACCCAAGGAGCATCATGACCGGCTTCAACACCCAGGCCGTCCACGCCGGCCAGCACAAGGACCCGCACACCGGCGCGGTGGTCCCGCCCATCTACCAGACCAGCACCTTCATCCAGGACGGCATCAACGTGCTGCGCTCCGGGCATGAATACTCCCGCGGCTCGAATCCCACCCGCGACGGGTTCCAGGACCAGCTCACCGCGCTGGAAGGCGGGGCCGCCGGCTTCGCCTTCGCCTCCGGCATCGCCGCCGAAGACGCGCTGCTGCGCGCGGTGCTCGAACCGGGCGACCACATCATCCTCGGCGCCGACGGCTACGGCGGCACCAACCGGCTGATCTCCAAGCTGCACAGCAAATGGGGGATCACCTCTTCGGCGGTGGACATCACCAGCCTGGATTCGGTGCGCGCCGCGGTGCGCCCGAACACCGCGCTGCTCTGGGTGGAAACCCCCTCCAACCCGCTGCTGGGCATCGCCGACCTGGCCGGCTGGGCGGACATCGCCCGCGAGCACGGCGCCCTGCTGGTGGTGGACAATACCTTCGCCACCCCTTATCTGCAGCGCCCGCTGGATTTCGGCGCCCACGCGGTGGTCCACTCCACCACCAAATACATTGGCGGGCACTCCGATGTGCTCGGCGGCGCGGTGATCGTGGCCGACCGCATCTTCCGCGGCCAGACCCTGGCCGAAGCGGTGGGCTACCAGCAGTTCGCCGGGGGAGCTGTGGCCGGCCCGCAGGATTCCTACCTGGCCGCCCGCGGGCTGAAAACCCTGGGCCTGCGCATGGAGCGCCACTGCGCCTCGGCCGATACCCTGGCCCGCTGGCTCGATGCGCAGCCCGAGGTCACCCGGGTCTACTACCCGGGACTGGAATCCCACCCGGGGCACGAGCTGGCTGCCTGCCAGCAGCGCGGTTTTGGCGGGATCGTCTCGCTGGCCCTGGAAGACGAGGCCGCCGCCCGCGCCTTCGCCCAATCAATGGAGTACTTCCAGCTCTCGGTCTCCCTGGGCGGGGTGGAATCCCTGGTCTGCTATCCACGAGAAATGACCCACGCCTCGCTGATCGGCACCGAGCTGGAAATCCCGGCCAACCTGGTCCGCCTCTCGGTGGGCATCGAGGAGCCGGAGGATCTGATCGCCGATCTGCAGCGCGGCCTGGCCGCCGCCCGGGCCACCCGGCCTGTGAGCACCGTGCGCGAAAAGGCCCTGGAAAACGCCTGACTTGCTAGAAGCTCACCGCTCGAACCCTCTTTATAAGGAGAAGTGCGAACAGTGAGTTCTTGACAGTAATCTAGATACTCTTCGAGCTCTTAGGCGGCAATGATTTGCCTAGGACCAATGCCCGATGGCTAGGAACTGTATTTAGCTCCTTTTGATCGGTTGCAACGCCAACACAGGACCTGAAGGTTCTCTGGAACGCTTAGCCCACCTTTTGAAATCGGCATAATGTGGTCTATTTCAAGCAACAAATGAGGTTCGTGCGTTGTTGAAATTGAACATTGCTGGCAGGTGTAGTTATCTCTTTCTTTTATCTGAGATCGAAGACGAGAAGTCATGAGCGACCGTTGGCCCGCTGCAGATTTAGCCCACCTAATTTTCTCGGTCAGGGTAGCTGACAAGGCGTCGAGAGTCTGACTGTTTAACTCGACTCGAGTAGTTTGACCGCTGTTTCCACCAGCAGAGGTGTACTGGAATTTGTACTCAGGGTATGGGACGGTAACTGGCGACAGGTGGACACCCACCTGGCCCCAGAATTCGTCACTGTAGTGTTTGAGTATGAATGCAGGTGGATTAATCGCCAGGGTAATTGATTGTTCCCGCTCGTGAATGTTCTGAACGGCATTTTCAAGCCTAGAGATGTCTTCAGCAACGCGCTGAACATCAGCCAGAGTTTCTTTGTCGGCTTTGACTCCAAAATATTTCATGACGTATTTGATGGGATCCGTGCTCGCGTTACGAACGACTTGAAGAGAAGTATTGTGCACATGAGGGGCATGTTCGGCTTGGTGACGATCTCTTTTGTAGTTCCAACTAGAAGTATTTTCGAACGAAGCTAGATGTGAGTGTTGTCCAGAACTCGATTGGCCAAGTTCAAACGAACCGTTTGATCTTATTTCATTTACGTACTCGACTACAGCGTTATGTTCTGCAACGACATTTTCGCTCTGTTGTTTTAAATCTTGAAAGAGCTCAGAGTTGAAGTATCGATTTTTTCTGATAGATCGGATGATTGGGTTTGCGAGTAATACGGCAATTATTGAAACGACCGTGGCGATCCAGCTATTGGTCGCATTAGCAACGATTATCGGAAGCAGAATCAGCGTAACGACAAATATGGCTGTCGGCATTTTTCGCCCTTCTTGATGTAATGATGAATGACATTATTATTATGGCAGTTAGTTCAGACAGTATGGAATTTGTTGCAGTTTGAATCTGTTTTATGGGCGGTTTGGAAGTGTAATCCATAAGTGATTTAGGTTAGATGCACCAGAATCCTCGTTGGGTTGTAAGAACAAGGAGAAAAGAGATTATCCTCGGTGGGCATCGAGGAGACCGAGGATCTGATCGCCGATCTTCAACGCGGGCTGGCCGCCGCCCGGGCCACCCGGCCTGTGAGCACCGTGCGCGAAAAGGCCCTGGAAAACGCCTGATCGCATCGAACCGCAATAATCGGGCGACGCGCCCCTTCCCCACGGAATAGTAATTGGGGAAGGGTGGAAACATGATCGGAATTCTCAATCGGCTCGTCGAGCATATCGAGGCGAACCTGCACGCCGAGATCAGCCTCGCGGATTTGCTGCGCGGCGAAGGCACGACCGAATACCACGTGCGGAGGATGTTCTCCTCGCTGGCCGGCATGCCGGTCTCCGAGTACATCCGCCGCCGTCGCATGTCCCTGGCCGCCGCGGACCTGCTGGCCGGGGATGACCTTTTAGCTATCGCGATCCGCTACGGCTACGGTTCGGCCGAAGCATTCGGCCGGGCCTTCCGGTCCGTGCATGGCGCGAGCGCGGGCGAAGTCCGCAGATCAGGCGGCCCCCTTCGAAGCCAGCCAATCATCAGGTTCAGCCTGAACGTCGAAGGGAAACGCCCCATGGATGCACGAATAGCGCAACGAGAAAACTTCCAGCTCATCGGATACGCCGCACGCGTCCCGCTGATCCACCACGGGGCCAACCCGCACATCCAGGAGCACATCGCCTCCATACCGGTCGCCGAACATGCCCGGCTCAAGTCGCTGTCGGCCGCCGAGCCCGCCGGGCTGCTGCAGGTCAGCGACCAGGTCGATGCGGACTACCGCGAAGGCAGCGAGCTGACCTACCTGCACGGGGTCGCAGTGCCGGCCGACGCCCCGGTGCCCGAGGACCTGGATTCCCTCCAGGTTCCCGCCGGGGCCTGGGCGGTGTTCAGCGTGTCGGGCCCCTACCCGGCGGCGCTGCAGGAGCTCTGGGCCTCCACGGCCACCGCGTGGTTCCCGTCCAATCCGTGGCGTTTGCGTCCCAGCCCGTCCATTCTCGCCGTGCTCGATCGGGCCGCGGATTTCAGCACCGCGACCTGCGAGCTCTGGCTGCCGGTAGAACGTGGGTAGGGTAGCCGAACGACCAGGGAGTTCAGGAATCGCTTTTGGATTTGCATGACTGCCATCACGAGGACCCACGGTACCGCCCAGTTATTGGCTTCATGGGTAGGGCTATGCAGGGAAAGTTTGGAAGAGCAACAAAACGGCCATCCTAGAGGTGGTCTCTCTGTGCGATCGTAGGAGATAGTCACTGTTGTAGCGCCCCTATCGCTGAGAAGGTTCTTTTGAGGGATCATTACTCATGGAAGGTGGGCACTATGAGAAGTGTCGGTATTCTGCGTCGGTTCGGTGCATTGAACAGGTGTATCGCTCAATGTAGACACTAGCCGGGTAGATCTGCGATAATAAAAGCGTCGAAGGCAGTAGCGTTCGAAAGTAGGCCCGGCAGTCCTCCGGAGGTGTGACGAGCCGGGCTAGCGTATTTAACAAGATCGAACATCGATGAGCAATGGCTCAATTTTTTGTCTCCAGATTCCGCCTCGGTTGTAGCACCAGGCGATAGCGTCACTGGCCCAGAGGAGAGGTTCTTCTTTTTTGCCGCGGTGTTGGTAGCGCAGATCGGCGTATTTTAGCTCTTTGAGTCGTTGAGCGATGATTCGTCGGTCGGCCACGTCAACCGAGACGTCTGACTCGATGGTCAGTTGCCTGATTTGTTGTGCGGCGATGTCATCGAGCATGGCGTGGAGGCATGCTTCACGTGCGGTGGCGTGTTTCTTCGTGGCGGAGACATACATGATGGCTGTCAAATCGCATTCGCGCATGATGCCGATGAATCGGTCTTTGACGGCATCGCGTTCACGGACGAAGTGGATATAGTCCGTCCCTTTGTGACGTCCAGCTTTGAGGGCGTTGCGGACGGTAGTCAGCGATGCAGAAGTGGTGACCGCAGCAGCGAGATAGTATTCCTTGGCTTTGCATTCGTCGACAAACAGTTGAGACTGCTTGGGGAGATCTAATGACAACGCTTGGTCACCTTATCCCTGCGACTTCTCTTTGGGCAGGGTCTTCCATTCATTCAGCCGGCTCTGGCTAGCGAGTTTTTCTTTGCCCTCTCAGTCTAGTTGCAATGCTTGATATCTCAGGACTACCTGATTGCGCTCGATGATGGGATAAATCGGGATCAGTAATCCTGTGAGCACTGGAGCGGCCCTCTCCAGCTACACGAGGATGATGGTGGCCAACACTGGTAAGACCAAGGCGACTATTGGTGCATGGGTATCGGAGGTTGCCACAAAGCCGCGCCACTTGTAGCCAAGTTTTCGTCTCGTTCGAGCATTTTCACGGCGGAGTGCCCGAGCCTTTGCAGGACTGTGATCGCGTGGAGGTAATCCGGATGCCGAGTGAGATGCATATTTTCGGCTCTGCCCGTGGCAGCCAAGCAGCGCAACGAGCTAAGAACACCATTTGCCTGATACGACAAATCCAGATCGGCGGCGTGGATCATCACCGGAATCTTGCTGATTCTTCAGCTCAGGGACGGCCCGAACCTGTTCTCGGAAATTACTAACGCTAGGACTTTCACCACGACCCCGCAGCATCGAGCACCACAGCTGCTGACAAAAGTACCGCAACAACTGTGCTTGCTGAAATTCAAGGGCCGGAAACAGAGCAATGGACCAAGATGGTGACACTGATTGAAAACAATGACAAGGCCAGCGAAGAATTTGAAATGACCGGTACCGAAGCCAGGCTGGGGCATGAATTTACCGGGACCGGCGACCTCGCTGTCGGCACCGTATACCTGGAACCAGAACGAACTGACCTGACTGTCGATGGCGGTATTCCTCTGTTGATGCTGGATCAAGACGAAACAGCCGAGACCATGTTGCACAACGGCGCCAGCCGATACTATCAGGACATCAAAGCAACAGGCTTTGATGGTTGGGAAATGACCGTTGAACAATGCTAACGCCATCGGCGCTGTCGCCCATTTACAGCAAATCGGTAAGAACAACCAGACCAGGCAACAATTGCTCACCTTTGGACGAAAGGAACACCCCGTGAACGAGATTATTTGCCCGAGCTGCCAGAAGGCCTTCAAGATTGATGATGCCGGTTATGCCGAGATCCTCAAGCAAGTACATGATGCCGAGTTCGAAACGGCCTTGCACGAACGACTTGAAATGCTCGAGAAGGAAAAGGAAACCGCTATCGAGCTAGCCAAAGCGACTGTGGCAGCGGAGCATGAAAAGCAAGCTGCCACGAAGAACGTCGAGATTGAACGGCTCAAGGAAGAACTCAAATCAGGAGCCGTCGCGAAACAGCTGGCCGTTTCTGAAGCTGTGACCGCGGTGGAAAAAGAACGCGACATCTTGCTCCGGGATCTTCAAGGCAAAGGCAGCGAAAATCAAGCTCTGCAGTCCCAGATTCAGAAGGTCGAACAAGAGAAGCAGGCAGCGGTTGAACTGGCAGAGGCGACATTGACCGCGAAGCTGCAGGCTCAGACGGCAGAAAAGGCCGCTGAGATCGAGCGGCTGAAGGCCGAGCTGAAATCCGGTGAAGTCGCCACGCAGCTCGCGGTGACTGAGGCAGTCAATGCTCTCTCAAAACAGCGCGATGATCTTGTACGCGATCTTTCAACACAGAAAACCAAGCAAGAGCTTTTGGAATCCACTTTGAAGAACGCTCACGCTGCTGAGCTAAAGGCCAAAGACGAGCTGATCGACTACTACAAGGACATGAAAGCGAAGCTCTCTACCAAACTGGTGGGTGAAACCCTTGAACAGCATTGCGAGATCGAGTTCAACAAGATCCGTGCTGCGGGATTCCCTCGCGCTTACTTCGAAAAAGACAACGATGCTCGAACGGGTAGCAAGGGAGACTATATCTTCCGGGAGTCGGACGAAGCTGGCACAGAGTTTGTTTCGATCATGTTTGAGATGAAGAACGAGTCTGATACTACGGCCACGAAGAAGAAGAACGAAGATTTCTTCAAGGAGCTCGACCGTGATCGCAGGGAGAAGGGGTGCGAATACGCGGTGCTGGTTTCGCTCTTAGAAACTGACAACGAGTTGTATAACAACGGCATCGTCGATGTTTCCCACCGCTATCCGAAGATGTATGTCGTGCGTCCACAGTTATTCATCCCGATGATTACCTTGCTGCGAAATGCCGCATTGAACTCTTTGGAATACAAGGCGGAGCTGGCCCGTGTGCGGGAACAGAACATCGATATCACCAACTTCGAAGCATCACTTGATTCTTTCAAGACCGGTTTCGCTAGGAACTATGATCTTGCTTCACGCAAGTTCAAGAGCGCCATCGACGACATTGATAAGTCCATTGAACGGCTGCATAAGGTCAAGGAATCATTGCTGGGATCCGAGAATAACCTGCGCTTAGCTAACAACAAGGCGGACGAACTCACGATCAAACGCCTGACCAGGAACAATCCGACAATGACACAGAAGTTCAAGGAAACTCAGTCGCCGGAAGTAAAGGCCGCCGAATAACAGGCAACCCTTGAATCCTGATTCTGATCAAGATCTGAGGAAATGAAAGCTAGTTGCCAAGAGAAAGCGGGTCATAGTCGTCTCCTGGCATCTTCGTCGCAGGTCTAGAATGCGACTAGTCATTGTCATATTTCACTTTACAGTCCCCGTTCGAAGCTTGGGCGCCTATCATGATCGTTGAACATTCAATTTATTATGGTGGAAAATTTGAAAACGCATGTAGGAACTTTCGCATCAGCTTTGCTGCTCACCAGCTTGCTAGCATCTTGTGGGGCATCAGGTGCGGAGCCTGCACCGACGGTCACAGTGACAGAAACAGTGACAGAAACAGTGATCGCTGAACCCACCGACGCTGCTGCCGAATCCAGTGCCCCTGTGCCCGGGGCGGACGGTGCCGTCGGCAAATCCGTGGTCAACGGCGGGGTAGATCTTACGATCAAAAAAGCAACTGCGGTCGAGACGGTAGGAATGACGATGGATATCAACTCGCCGAAGGTAACCAAGGAAAAGCCGCCAGCCGGGGGAAGATTTATCCGTATCGATACCGTGGTGGATAATGCGGGCAAGAAAAGCATGGACCTAACTTGCATGGGACCGGTGCAGATCGTTGCCGTCGACTCACAAGATCGAGAATTCAACAGTATCGAGAGCTTATATAAGATCGTCGATAACCCAGGATGCAACGATCAATTGCAGCCCGGTTTCAAGGATGAGATGACGTGGGTCTTCATGGTCCCTGAGGATGCGGAGATCACCGGGGTGTCGTTCTATGATTCGCAGCAACAAATGTATGACCAGCCCTCGTTCATTGCTTTCGACAAGAGCCTTTAGCGTGAACCAACAGGTGGCGTTCTCATCGGAGGCGCCACCTGCTTCCATTGGATGCAACATTTACGCCGCTTGCGGGGCAACTGGATGGTTTTCGCGTTGCTCACCGAGCACATCAGCCAGCAACAAACCCGCGCACAGATCCAGACGGCCCACGCCCTGCGCCGCACCGACGCCTACAAACTCGATCGGGCTTCCTTTCAAGCCATCACCGACGCCGGCCGCCCCCATTTCAAAAAAGCCGTTGGATGTGCTGGCCAACTGGCTGAAACTTCCGTTATCCAGTGCCCCCGACAGCCTAAATCAGGTGGATAATCTCATGGCCCAGATCAACGGTGCTGGTGAACGTACAAATCCGCGCCGGCCGGCCCTCGCCCGGTGAACAGCTCAGTCCGGCAAATCCATGAAGTCCGTAAGGATTTGGACGATGGCAACTGCTCACTTTGCAACAGGACTGCTTGGCGGTTATATGACTGAACCTGTCACCGCCCGCAAGTACGTCAAGGTCGCGGTGGACCATTCGATCTTCACAGCATGTCTAGGGGAATCATTGCTGGGTGAATTCGGCGTCTATAAGCCCGGTCTGAGCCGCGGCCCGTGCTTCTGCTTGGTCAAGATGGTGCCCTCCCAAGCACCAATGATGGACTCGTTGCGCTAGGCGATGAGCACCCCCAACCATGGCCATGGTCGGCAACTGGGACCTTCTACGAGACAATACCGCATGACTTTTCACCGAGGCGCAGCCGGATTGGGATGACGAGTCCATCATGCCCAACTAGCGTAATCCGCTTTTCCGCAGTTGATGACACTCACACTTCCGCCGTAATTGCAGACTTCCTTCTACTCTGGTAGCCCAATGTGGACAAAAGTACCTCTGTATGACGAACACCGTAGATCTGTCATACGTGTCCTGATAGAAATGGCACACAACAGCCGCTCATATTGTCGGTGGCATCTGCCATGCTAAGCGTGAGGATGACTTCAAAGAGCAAGACGACCGAGGGGGAGACATGGTCAGCCGGATCGAGGGCGACGTTGCCCGGATCGAAGCGGCACTCAACACGCCGACATTGAAGCTTCTTGACCGCAAGTCGGCAAGTATTGCGCTTCCGTTGTTCGCTAACGCCTTTCCTGAGGACGCGCAGCCCGTTCCGGTCGAGCAGTTCCACACAGTCGTCGACGCGCTCCTCGATGAGCTTCGCGCTAGCGGCTACGACGTTGCCGGGTCTACCAGTGGTAAGTCGCTCGCAATGCAGTGGGTTCGCGAACGATGGCTGTACCGTGATCCGGGCCAGGGCGAGGAGACGTACCAACTGACCGGCGACGCAAAGCAGGCTCTGGAATACGTCACCAGGTCCACGAGGACACAGTTGAATGTCTCCTTGTCACGCATCGAGACCATGCGCCGCGTTATCGCTGACGCTGCCCTCGCTGCGAATCCAAACCGCGAGGAACGCAAGCTTCGACTCGCTGAAGAGATCGCCCGTCTTCAGGCCGAGTACGAGCACCTGGACTCGGGCGGTGAAATGCCACAAGCGAGCGATTCCGAACTGACCGAGCAGTTCTCTAACGTGCTGCGGGAGCTCGACGGATTACCGTCGGACTTCCGCCGCGTCGAAGAGGCAGTTCGCGACATGCACCGGGCTATCACGAAGAAGTTTCGCGAGGAGGAGCGTCCGATCGGCGAAGTCGTCGACGACTACCTCGAGCAGTCGACCAGGCTTCTAAGTGCGACTCCGGAGGGCCGTGCATTCGAGAGTGCGACGGAGCTGCTGCGCAACCGAGACTGGTTGATGAGCATGCGTGACGACCTGGACCTTATTCTTTCTCACCCTTTGGCGGGCATGCTCCTGCCCGACGAGACGCGCCAGCTCCGGTCGGCCGTAAGCGTGATCCGTCGCGGAAGAGATGACGTGTTAGACCAGCGCCGCCGAGCGAGTGCCACGCTGCGCGAGCACATTGAGAACTACGACCACATGCGCAACCGCGAGCTCGACTTGGCGCTCAAGGGCATTGACCGCGAGATGCGTTTGTGGATGCAGTCGGCCCGCGCCCGAGACCGAGTGGATGTCGAAATCATCCCGCCGGGCATAGCCATCGACACGCTCCGGTTCCGAACTTTCGATCCGGACAGCGAGCGAGCACCCGAGCCGCTCGAGGATGTGTCGACCCAAGCCCCTGCAGCGCTGTCCTTGGAAGAGATCCGTAAGCAAGGAGGACCGACACTCGACCAACTGAGCGCACACATCAATGCGAAGCTGCGCGCGGGCGATCTCGAATCGGCGGCAACGCTGTTCAACGAGCTGCCAAAGGATCTGCGCCGCCCAGTCGAGATTCTGGGCCTATTACATCTGTTCACGCGCATGGGAGCCGAGATCAGTCCCGCGCTACGCGAGCAAGTTTTGGCCGTGCGCCCGGACGGGACCTTTCGTCGATTCCGCATGCCAACGACAACCGTCCAAGCGACGGCCGAAGAATCCGACGGAGGAGGATCAAATTGACCGATGCCCTGCCTGACGAAGCCAGCGATGGCTTCGGCGAGGTCGCTCGCAGCTTTTTAGACGCTTTCGACCAGCCGGTGTCGAACAACGAAGACGAGGGCGAGGTGGAGAGCGTAGCGCTCTTTGAAGGTGACACCGGCACGCTCTACCCGGAGCAGCGCCGATGTCTGCATGCGCTACTCAAGCACCGATATATCTCCGCTGATCGTCACCCCGAGCAGTGGGCGACGCTCGTTGCTAATCGGGATCTGATCAAGAGCCGAATAAACGATCTGTACCTCGAGCTGCACATTGACCGCGAGTACCAGGTCGCGTTCAAACGCCAGGCCCGTACTGAGACAGGGGACCGGTTGCCTTCATTGCTGAGCGACCTTGCACATCAGAAGGAAGAGACCATCGTCATGGTTCATCTCCGGCAACGATTCTTCGCACAACGCCAGGAGAACGACGACGCAGTGTTCGTCGACCGGCAAAGCTTAATCGACGAGGTAGCCGACCAACGGCCCGAACACGCGACAGACCGTGCCATGGATCAGAAGCGCGCCGACAAGGCGATCGAGAATCTGAACACTGCTGGCGTGCTCCTGAAGACCGGTGATCCGGATCGGTTCCGGATCTCGCCGATCATCGAAGTTCTTATGCCGATAGAGAAGCTTCGCACGCTGCTGGCGTGGTTCATGACCCAAAACGGAACCGGCCACGAAGCACAGGACGAAGACGTGCTCGATCCCAATGCCGGCCCCGACCAATTGTTCGAAATGGAGGAGGAAGAATGACGCTCGATATAACGATTCCCGTCCAACCGAAGATCGAACCCGACCACGCGCAATGGCGAATGGAGTCTCTCCAGATGGTGAACTGGGGTGGCTTCCATGGCCATCACAGAATAGAATTCTCGCCGGGTTCGACGTTGATGTCCGGCGCAAGCGGCACCGGAAAATCGACAGTTCTCGACGCGTACCTGGCGTTGATGATGCCCTCCGACATCCCGTTCAACGGTGCGTCTAACGATGCAGGCGGACGCGCACGTTCGGCCGATCAGCGCAACCTTTTGAGCTATCTGCGCGGCAAGATGGATTCCAGCAGCGTGGATGGTAGCGGCGAGATGCGTGATCAGGTTCTGCGTGGGAGCGACGGCGGGCCGATCTGGGGCGCGTTGGCTGGCACCTTCATCAATGACGGCGGCCGACGCTACACGGTCGTTCGCATCTACTTCGCTAGGGCAGGTGCGAGCGGGACTTCCGACGTCACTACGACCTATGCGGCCTACGACGGCTACCTCGACATCTCACGTCTTGAACCTCTGGCTTCTTCGCGCTTCGAGAAACGAGCACTCAAGAATGGCATCCCCGGGCTGGCGACCCTTAACACGTTCCGCGAATTTGAGGCCACGATTCAAACCCGCTTAGATATCGGTGGCGGCGACGGCGGCAGGAAGGCCATGCGTCTGCTCGCCCGCGTCCAGGCAGGCATGGAGGTTAAGCGTGTCGACGGGCTATATAAGACGATGGTGCTCGAGAAGCCGATCACCTATGAAGCCGCTGACACGGCGCTCATGCACTTCGCTGATCTCGAAGCTTCATACGCGAAGATGATTGACGCTGCGAATAAGGAGAAGGCACTGGCGCGTTTGCCCGATCTGCAGAAGGATCTGACAGAAGCTGAGTCGACCGCGCAGTTCATTGGCAAATTCGGTGCAGATCTCGATGGCCCTTCGTCGTTCCGATTGTGGCGGCTGAGGACCGAACGCACGTTGCTCGACACAGCTGCAGACGAGAACCGAACCGAGCACAGCGAAATTACATCAACGCTCGCAAAGTCAAAAGCAGAGGAGAGTCAGTACGAAGCAAGACTCGTAGAGATCAAGGATGACAAGCGCAGCAACGGTGGTGAGGCGATTGAGGAACGCAAACACGAAATCGCCCGGCTTGAACGCAGCCAGGGCGAGGTGCACACAGCATTCATAAGGTTCCAGACTCGCACCGAGGCAATTGGCCTTGTTGCGCCGGAGACGGCCGAGCAGTTCGGCGCCGCGCAACGCTCCTCCGCCGAGTTCCTTACAGAGTTTGAGGAAAGAGAACGGGCTCTCCAGGCCGAGGAAGACATCGCCCAGATGGAGCTCGCACCCCTGAGGAGCCGTAAGTTCGATCTCCTCGAAGAGCAACGCTCACTCGAAGGCCGCAAGAGCGCCGTGCCAAGACGGCTGCATCTCGCCCGGGTAGCCATGGCCGAGGCTGCGGGGCTTGACCCCGCAGAAGACCTGCCGTTCGTTGCTGAACTCCTTGACGTTCTCCCGAACGAGGCCCACTGGCGCACCGCTGTGGAGAACACACTGGGCGGCATCGCACGTACGCTCCTCATCGACCGCCGGATCCGCGACCAATTTTCGGCGGCTATAGACGGCCTTCGTATTAGTCCACGGCTGAATTACCAAGGTGTTCAACCTGAGGAACACCAAGAATGGCGGGGAAACCCGAGCTATGTGTCAGGAAAACTCGCGTTCAAGGACTCGCCTTTCTCGTCATGGGTCCAGAACCGCGTGAGCAGCGATAATGTTGACCATCTCTGCGTGCCCGACACCAGGTCACTCAGCGGCCCCGGCGCGCGGGTCACCCCATCCGGGCAGACACGCAATGGTAGTCGTGGCGCACACGGAGAGTCTGGCGACGGCAATATCATTGGCTTCTCCAATGAACGCCGACTCTCCGACATTGAGATGCTGCTCGCGGACCTCGAACCACAGATCGATGCTGTGCAGGGCCAGATCAAGGCTATTCGAGCACGAGTCAGCAATCTCCGCTTGCAGCGTGACGCTCACCGATTCGTTGTGGATACCGACTGGGCCAGCATCGACTTGCTCGGCATCGACGAGCGGATACGCGAGCTCAAAGGCCAGATCCAGCGGTTGCGCGCTTCAAACTCGATCCTCGACGAACTCGAGGCCGAGGAAGAACGGATCACGCCTCTGTACAAGGAAGCGACGCGCGTGCGAGTTCTCGCTGAGGAACGCCTCAAGACGCTTATCAGTGAACACGGTCAGCTCGTTTCCGAACAAGACAAGATCCAGGATGGCATCGATGCCGTCGTCAATGCGCAGACCGCAGTGGTGACCGATGAGCAACAGGCATACCTAGACAAGTTGTTCACTGCTAGCTGGGATGCCACGGACCTCAAGGCATTCAGCTCTAACGTGCGTGCTTTGCGCAAGCGATTGAGCGATGAAATAGCCGCTGCGCGACAGCGCGTTCAGCGGGCCACTAGCTCGATGGAGACTATGTTCGAGGCTTACAAAGCGCGCTGGGAAGAGCATAACCTCGGCATCGGCCCAGCATCTGCGGATGGCTACCGCGAGATCCTAGACAAGATCCGCGCCGAAGGCTTGCACGAGCGCCGCGACCGTTGGCGTCGCGAGCTCGCCGCGTGGTCCAGCGACGATCTCCTAGGTCTCAACGATGCATTCGACCTTGCGCTCGAGGATATTGAGGAGAGGCTGGTTCCGATCAACCGCATTCTCGAGAATCTCCCATTCGGCGGGAAGGGAGTTCTGCAGATTAAGTCACGTCGTCTGCAGAGCGATGACCTGATCAAGTTCCGTAGAGGTTTGCGAGAGCTTTCTTCCGGACTCGCGCTCGAGATGTCCGACCAGCAGATCGTGACTCGGTTCATGAGGCTCCGCGACTTCATGAAGAGCATCGCCATACCGGATGGTCGTGCCTCGACGTCGCAGCGTGATCGCTATCTTGACGTGCGCCAACATGTCGTAATCACCGCGGTCGTTCTTGACAACGTCCTGAATCGGCGCGAGATCGCGACCCACGACTCACTCGGTGGCAAATCCGGCGGTGAGACGCAGGAACTCGTAGCGTTTATCGTCGGCTCGGCCCTGCGCTACCAGCTCGGCGACGAGACTCGTTCGCGTCCGAGGTTCGCTCCGGTCTTCCTTGACGAAGGCTTCGTGAAGTCCGACAGCGAATTTGCCGGACGGTCGGTCCGCGCCTGGCAGGACCTCGGATTCCAGCTCATTATTGGCGCTCCGCTGGACAAGGTCACAGCGCTGGAGCCGCATATGGATCTGCTTCTTACCGTCACCAAGAACGAACGCGGCTATTCCTTCGTCGTCGACCTGCAGGACGACTCCGACACCGGCGGCGTCGCATGAAGACTCCCGAAGCCATTACGTCCGACATCCGTCGGCGTTTGACCACTCACTGGCATGCGGATCTGTCCGGCGTCGACCGGGCTTTTCCGCATAGGTTCCCGCTCGGGCGGCCTACTGCGACTGATTTGCGCCAAAATTATGCCACGATTCATGCAAAGACTGTCGACTTGCAGGACTGGGCCCGCGTCCACGCTATAACACTTGAGTATGTGAACCGCGCTGCCCGGGGAGGTACCACACAGGCGGTGCCGACGCACGCGAGGATTGATTCGATCGACCATGCCGCTGCAGTCGTTGCAGGCGAGTGGCCGGCGCGCCTCGTCCGCGGGGAGGAACGACTTGACGTCGTGCGTTCGAGGTTCCCCGAGGTCGGCAATGTTGGGCGGATTATCCGCATGATCGACGACTACAGCGACGTGGACTTCGCGTTGCTGCTCACCGTCGCGGACTGGTTCCTCGCGGACCCTGCTCGCGCGAGGTCTGGCGTCACTCCTCGTCAGATGCCGATTCCGGGTGTCCACGCGAAGTGGCTGCAGAACCACAGCGCAGGCGTGCGAGCTTTGACCCGCCTCGACGATCTCGGGCTACTGCCTAGCCACCCGCAGCGTGTGCACTTCACGTATCTCGACCCGCGATATCGAATCTCTGGAGGCCGGACCCACGACTCGGCCACGGTGGGCGACGCATTCTGGCCAGCATACACGCCAGAGATCGTCGTCATCTCTGAAAACAAGGACACCGCGATCCATTTCCCGCCCATCACAGGCGGCATCAGCGTCGAGGGTCAAGGCAGTGGGGGCAAGACGCTGGCCGCGTTCGACTGGATTCGCAATGCTCCCGTCGTCGTTTATTGGGGAGACATTGATAAGGAAGGACTCGAGATCCTCGATGGGTACCGGGCCGATTTCGACAGAGACATCGACACAATGCTGATGGATGTGGAAACGTACAATGAGTTCGAGCGATTCGGCACGAACCATGACAAGCACGGGAAATTGATCGTCACAACCGAATCCAAACCCGTCGAACGACTTCGCGCAGATGAGAAGAACCTGTATCTATTGCTTCTCAGCGCACAACTCCCAGGAAACCGCCGGATCGAACAAGAGCGCATCCCATTGGAGCGGGCTGTGGCAAGCATCTACGCGATTCGAAAGCTGATCGCCGGCGAGTAATGTAGTCGTCGCTGCCAGCATCGCCTGCTTCACCACTGCGAGTTTGTCGGTTGCCACGGCACTTACACGATCTGACCGATTCCTGGCGTTGGACGCAGTCAGCCCAGAGGGCACCTCAAAATCCGAGGCATCATGTGCTGATGTTCTTGAACCATGCGCCATCCTAAACAGTTGCGATTTGGTCGGTAGCCTCGTAATTGCTACAAACCTACGCTGACTTTTCCATAGCACTGTCGTGTTCGATGAAACTACGTACATCTTTCAAGAAACGGGGCATCCCGGTCCTCCCTAGTCTCAGAATTCGCCGCGGCTTAGGCGTTCGCCGCCAAATGCTTGGCGGACAGCTCCAGGTAGTGCTCGGCGTTGACGCTCAGCCCGGCAACTTCCTCATCGGACAGTTCGCGGCGCACCTTGGCCGGAACCCCGGCAACCAGCGAACGCGGCGGGACCTGCGTTCCTTCGAGCACCAGGGCGCCGGCGGCCACCAGCGACTGCTCGCCGATCACCGCGCCGTTCATGATGGTGGCGCTCATCCCAACCAGGCAGCCATCGCCCACGGTGGCGCCGTGCACCACAGCAGAGTGGCCGACCGACACTCCCGCGCCCAGGGTGCACGGGAAGCCGGCATCCGCGTGAAGCACCACGTTGTCCTGCAAATTGGTGCCTTCGCCCACGCGAATCGGAGCCGAATCCCCGCGCACGGAAACCCCGTAGAAGGCGCTGGCCCGAGTCTCCAGCACCACGTTCCCGCTCAGCACGGCGGTGGGGGCGACAAAAACGTTCTCGGCGACCTGCGGGGTCGACCCGTCAATAGTAATAATGTGGCTCATGCCACCCACTCTAATTGTCGAGGGGGCACGGTGCGAGTTATGAGAAGACGATGGTCCGCTGGCCGTCGAGCATCACACGATGCTCGGCATGCCACTGCACGGCACGGGTCAGCGTGCGACCCTCCACGCTGCGCCCCAGCTCCACCAGCTGCTCGGCGGTGCGTGTGTGCGAAACGTGGGTGACTTCCTGGTCGATGATCGGGCCCTCATCCAGATCGGCGGTCACGTAGTGCGCGGTGGCGCCGATCAGCTTCACGCCGCGGGCATAGGCCTGGTGGTAGGGCTTGGCACCCTTGAACGACGGGAGGAATGAGTGGTGGATGTTGATGACGCGGCCTTCCATCCGCTCGCACAGCGAGTCGGAGAGGATCTGCATGTAGCGGGCCAGCACCACCAGCTCGATGTTGTAGTCCTCGGCGAGCTTGAGCAGCTCGGCTTCGGCCTGCATCTTGTTGCTCGGGGTCACCGGCAGGTGCACAAAATCCACCCCGTAGAACTCTGCCATCGGCTTGAGATCCAGGTGGTTGGAGACGATCACCGGCACCTCGATGGCCAGGGTTCCGGCACGCTGGGCGAAGAGCAGGTCGTTGAGCGCATGCCCGGCCTTGGAGCACATGATCATGGTGCGCACCCGATCGGCCCCCTCGGCAACCTTCAGCGACATCGCGAACTGATCGCGAATCGGGGCCAAGGACGCGCGGGCCTGTTCCAGCGACTGCTGCGTCTGAACCTCGATGCGCATGAAGAACGTTCCGGTTTCGGGGGAGAGGAACTGCTGGGACTCGGTGATATTGCAACCGGCACCCAGCAGACCTCCGGAAATGGCGTGGACGATGCCGGGGCGGTCGATGCAGGAGAGGGTGACGATGTACTGGTTCATGGATTCTAAGGTAGCGCCCGCCAGCAATTTTCCACCAATTCGGTGAGCTACGTTGCGTTAACGAGCGAGAGGTACTTCGCCGCTGCCAGCGCGGCCTTTCGGCCGGCCCGCGTGGCCCCGAGCGTGGAGGCCGAAGCCCCGTAGCCGACAAAGAAGATCCCGGGCATCGCGGTGGCGGAAACCCCATCGTCGTCAATGAGGATGCCGCCGGACTCGGTGTGCAGCTTGAGGTCGCGCAGGTGGCGGTGGGCATGGCGGAAGCCGGTCGCCCAGAGAATCGCGTCGATCTTCTCCCTCGAACCGTCGGAAAAGACTACCGCGTCCGATTCCAGCCGGGCGATCTTGCCGCGCGAGACCAGCGCCCCGGAAGCGATCCCGGCGCGCATCTTCTCGGTCAGCGCCAGCCCGGTGGTTCCGACCACCGATTTGGGCGGCAATCCTGCCCGGGTGCGCTCGTTGACCTGGCGCTCCACCTCCAGTCCCCACTCCGCCCCGGTGAACTCCCGCCAATCCGGCGCTCGCCGAGTGGACCAGAGGGTATCGACCCCGGCCTCGCGCAGCTGCACGATGAACTGCGTGGCGCTGGCCCCGGCCCCCACCACCAGGACTCGCTTCCCATCAAACTGGGCAGGAGAGGCAAACCCATTGGTATGCACCTGCGGCCCGTCAAAATGCCCGGGGTACACCGGCCAGAACGGATTGGTCCAGGTACCGGTCGCGTTAATAAGGGTGCGCGCGGTGTACAGCTGATCGGCGTGCACCTCGAAGTGATCCTCCACCCGCTGCACCGAGGTGACTGTGGTTGAATGCCGCACCGGCAGCGCAAAGCGCCGCTCATACTCGCCGTAGTACTCCTTGACCACCCCCGAGGCAGGCCTCGTGGAGTCCTGGTCCTCCAGCGGGAAGCCGGGCAGCGGGTGGATATGGTGGGTGGCGCCCAGGGTCAGGGAGTCCCAGCGGTTCTGCCACGCGCCACCGGGTCCGGGGTTCGCATCGAGCACCAGGAAGTCCACGCCGCGCTTGGCCAGATGGTAGGCGGCTGAGAGCTCGGCCTGACCGGCGCCGATCACAATTGTCGAGTACACACTAAAGGTAACTCTGCGCACTACAAGATCATTCCTGAGGGCATTTTCGCTACACTGGAACGCGTGACTGGCGTTAGGTGGGTAACCACCGGGGAGCTAATTGTGCGAGCCGCGCGCCTGGGTCCGCACACCACCCGCCTTGGGAACGAGGCGCCTACGGAAGGATACGCGTGAGCGCACGCATTCTCGACGGAAAGGCCACCGCGGCCGCCATCAAGCAGGAACTGGCTGAACGTGTCGCCAAGCTGAAGGCTGCGGGCCACACCACCGGGCTGGGCACCATTCTGGTCGGCAACGATCCAGGCTCCGCATGGTACGTGGGCGGCAAGCACAAGGACTGCGCCGAGGTCGGCATCGAGTCCATCCGCGTGGACCTGCCCGAGGAAACCACCCAGGACGAGCTGCTCGCCAAGGTCCGCGAACTGAACGAGAACCCGGACTGCACCGGCTACATCGTGCAGCTGCCCCTGCCCAAGCACATCGACCAGGATGTGATCCTCGAGGCGATGGATCCTGCCAAGGATGCCGACGGCCTGCACCCGATGAACCTCGGCCGCCTGGTGGCCAACGTGAACCGCCCGATGGCCTCGCCGCTGCCATGCACCCCTCTGGGTTGCGTGGACCTGCTGGCCCGCCACGATATCGACCTGAACGGCAAGCACGTGCTGGTCCTGGGCCGCGGCGTGACCATCGGCCGCCCGGTCGGCCTGCTGCTCACCCGCCGCAGCGTGAACGCCACCGTCACCCTGGCGCACACCGGCACCACCAA
>Ga0308158_10002018_pt1 | contig 20039 bp, 17 predicted proteins | sample PhyBR2_FD_201038 | JGI IMG/M metagenome (GOLD analysis project Ga0308158, IMG submission 201038) | Phyllosphere microbial communities from UC Gill Tract Community Farm, Albany, California, United States - DLSLB.R2 | ecosystem: Host-associated > Plants > Phyllosphere > Unclassified | place: USA...
GAGCTTGGGGGGAACGCCCCCGGAAATCCGCGATCGTGCGAACGTCCGGTCGCAGGCCGCCCAGCAGCCACATTACTCCCAGGTTGCGCCCCGCCTCTGCCGCCAGGCACCGGCTCGACCGGACCCGATTGAAATAGCCGTAGAGGTGGAGGTACAGCTTCAGCATATCAGCAGGGTCATAGCCGGGCCGACCTGCGCCTTGGGTCGCGCCAGCCAAAAGCACGCTCATCTATGTCTAGCTCGTCGATGAACACCGCGATGAACCATGTCAGGTTGTCCGCCGATACGTAGTCATCAACCGACGCCAGCAGCAGCATTTGATCACGGGAAAGCCCTTCCTGTATCCCATGCCGGATCATATCGATCCGGCCACCACGCAATAATCCGTCATGACGTTTTCAGACGGTCTGACAGTCTGACTGTCTGACTGTCTGGCGTATATTACTGGTATACCCTGAGTGGGTATGGGCTTTGGTACACAAAACTCGTTCAAACAGGGTCGGTAGCAGAGAAATCGGACGCCTCATTATGAGGATCTAGAGTCTGCCTGAACACATTAGGGGTGCGCGTCTGACATTGCTGCGTCAGCCTCTGCCTGTCGACGGCGATCACGAGCAATCTTGGCGAGCAGCGTTCGACTGCAGCCAGTCGCATCCATTATATCGCGCCAGCTTCGGCCATCGCGAAGAAGGCTCGAGATGGCAGCGTTGCGGGTCTTGTTCTCGGGGCGCCCCTTATAAAGACCCGCTGCCTTGGCTTTTGCAGTGCCTTCGGCCTGTCGACGACGGCGATCCTCATAGTCCTTGCGGGCAACCGCGGCGAGTACGTCCAACATCATGGCGTTTACTGCTGCGAACATTCGGCCAGTGAACTCATCCGTCGGTGCCGTCAGGATCCACGACGTCGGCAGGTCGAGTGCGACAACCCGGACCTGCTTGGCGTCGATTAGATTGCGCAGCTTAATCCAGTCGGGTGAGGTGAGGGGAGAAAGCCGATCAACCTGCTCGACAAGGAGCACGTCTCCCGGCTCGCAATCCGACAGCAGGCGGAACAGCTCTGGCCGGTGAAGCTTGGCTCCACTTTCGTTTTCGACATAGCGGGCCGCAATCCGAAGCCCGTGCTCCGCCGCAAACACGTCGAGGGCGCTCTTGGCGCGCGACGCATCCTGTTCGGAGGTAGAAGCGCGAAGATAGGCTCGGATGAACATCCCGTAGTCTGCTATATGTGGTACTTATTACTCCAGTCCTTTTTACGCGATCAGGAGGCGATTAAAGTACCAGCTATTAAGAGGTCTGCGAAAGGCATACCCAAAAACACCGGATCTAAATCGATCAATGTCTCAATCTGTAGCGGAGCGGGCAGGGGGGGCTGCCGAGCGTGGGTGCCCCAACGTGGACCTATCGCAGCCACTTTGGCTTTCCCGAAACTCCATCTCCGCAAGGCCTTTTCGGGAGAATAATTTCGGGAACAGATTTTGAGAAAAGCGCCGTAGATGAGGGCGGGGCTGAATGAACGACGCCAGCTATCACACTGGCCCTTCTCAATCGGGAACGGTGGCGATACCTTGATCGTGCTATCCCTCGTCCGAAACGGATAACGGCCTCAGCATTCTCACATGGTGTTTGCGCCGGTCGCGTTACCGTCAACCGCGTTGTCCGCCGGCGGCTGATCTATGGCGTTGCTGCCATTCCCGGTCGTGGTGTTCGTACCACCGTCCTCGGCCGCCTTGAGTCCGAGCGCTTTTAGAATGACGGCGCTCAGGTCATCCTTCTTGTCCTGCACCACGCCCGCCCCGAGCTTGTAGAGCTCGTTCGCGTTCCGGATCTCTGTCAGCTTGGCGCGCAGTGTGAAAGGGAGGTCGAGTTTCAGAATAGGATCGCCAGTCGCCGCTCTCGCCTTCGTTTCGTCGGCGGTTTCCCCTCGTACGAAGGGATTGGCGACGTAGCCGCTCGTGAACGGGTTGCCCTCGAACGGGATCGTCACTCTCGATCCGACTTGAACATTCCGGAGCGACACCGTCTGCGAAAAGGCCTCCGAGGACGGAGGCTTCACGATCTCGAACGTCATAGACAGTCCCCGCGTCCCAGACTTTTCGAGGTTGATGGTGCGCCCGTAATTAAGGGCGACGATGCTGAACGCGACGTAGCGCCGATCCAGCCTCGTCGCTGAACCCGGAACGATTGAGATGGGGGGTAGCATTGCGAAACGAACGCGGATGTCGTCGCGCTTGAAGTCGAAGCAGGTGATCTTTTGCGCGGGGTTCGAGAGATTGAGTTGCGCCTCAAGGGTGCGAGTCTTTTCCTCGCCCCGGGCTGCGAGCTTATTCCCTAGCAGGTCGATGCCCTTTGTGATCAGGCCGGAGAGCAAAATGCCGGCGATCCCGAGCTCACCGGTCGTGCCAGGTGTGTAGGTCTGGCCCTCGTAATCGCCGGGGAGCGCCGCGCCGATGCCATCCGCGTTGCACGAAACTGCGGTGAGCGTCGGCACACCCGTCACGTCCGTCATCCCCCGTCGGATGTTGGGAGCGACACTGGCACAGCCGGCGACTATCAGGGCGCACGATACGACCCAGGCCGTTGTGATCCTCCGTTTCATGCACCTTCCTCCGACATGCGTTGCCTGATCCAGGCGTGGATATCACCTGTGATGCGCACGGCCTTGTTGAAGGATCCTGGCAGTTCATCGGACAGGTCCTGGTAGCCGTAGGCGTGGACGGCAATTAGCCGCGTACGACCGGTGCCGTAGGCGAGCACCGGAGCGCCACTCTGTCCGGCCTCAGTATCACAGGTGTGAGCGACAAGGCTGTCGTGAGTGGCGCCGAAGGCACCCCTGTGGAACTTCTGCACCTCGCGATGGCTCGCTCCATAGCCCGAGACGTAGATGCGGCAGTCCTCATCGCCGTCAGTCCAGCTCCAAGGGGGAATCGGGTGCGGTGCGGCAGAGGTTAGCACGAGCAGCCCGATGTCGAAGTGCGGATCGACTGCAGCCTTCCAGCGCGGATGCGGTATCTCACGCTCTACGCCGATCGCCTTGTAGACGTCCTTGCGATTATAGGCAGGAGACGCCGTCCAGATCGAATTGCCCGTGCTGATGAGGTTGTGTCCGGCAGTCAGTAGGAAGCGCCCCCCGATCGCCGTCGCGGTCGCAACAAGGCCCGATGGGCTGGTTAATCTGCATATGGAGTTTAACGGCCGCACGTCCGTGTTGTCGACGGTACGTCTGCCGTCGACAGGTCCGGTGCTCCAGGTCTTGAAAACTCGATCGGGGTCGAACCATTCGGGCTCGCCCTCATGCATTATGCCGTCGTCAGCCAAGTCCATCTGAAGCCCCCTGACCACAGTAGCGACTCGCCCTACATGGCGGAGATGCGCCACACACAATGTCCGCACTCGCCTGCCTAAGCAAGTAGCATGCTTGTTAGTCCGAGAATGCAGAACTCGGCTTATGTGACTAGGTGTTCGAAGTCCGGCTTTCCCAAAAAAACACCATCCCCTGCGGGACGGTCTGCCCGGTCAAGATCACCGTTTCCAATCCGGACCTGCCGAAGGACGGAGTTGCTTGCTGTAAAATTCCACCTCAGCAGTCGCGGTCAAAAACTATCTTTAGGGTTAGAGTATCTCCGATAGTCGCGTTCCAAACGCGTCAAACTCAGGGCATAGCTGGCGGACCCGTTGAAGGTTCGTCGCGGCTTGACGGCCGAGAAAGCGACGGCCTCCACCAGGATCGTTTTGTAAGCCCATTATTTCGACGTACGGTTCGAAGAAATCTTCCTTTACGTCTCGCGCACGGCGCACATCGGCCCACGCCCATTCTCCAGGAAGTGCGGCTCCTGCCAATGCCCAGGTTTCAACCTCTTCCCAAGCCTGGGTAGCAATGAACGTGAACCTTTCTCCGCTAAACTCTTCCTCAAGGTCATCCAGCCGCCTTTGCCGCCCGCGCTCTGCGTCCCTATCCACGCATAGTAGAAAGACGTCGACCATCCCCGCGTAACGGTCAAATACCTCCCGAAGCCTTGCAGACTTCAAGGCTTCGCTGACACCACCCAGGTGGGGGTCATTACAGATCCTGCATTTGGGCCGACGGTATCCAGCTTGTTCGAGCAAGCCGTGAACCAAGGGCTCAAGTATATACCGGTCATTCCTAGAATCCTCCGGAATTATTAAAAATCTCATTCGTCAGCCTCGGCGGGATCTGTAAGATAGATGGCATCTTCAAACCATCCACCAGCATGCAGCTTGCCCAAAGATTGGTTAATTCGTAAGTCTTTGGCGTGAGGAAGGTCAGCAATCTGCCTTATTATTGAGGAATCCACGTACGGCGATCTGTACACAACTGCCGTATTAAGAAAGGCATCCTCTCCAAGTATAGACAATAGGTCAGGTGAATGGGTGGTTGTTATAACTTGAACATTGCCAACTAACACTCTCTGCTCAATTAGCTCTGCTAGAAGACGCATTCTTGACGGGTGCAAGCCATTATCGATTTCTTCAAAAAAAAGAAGGCTTGGGCCTTGATCATCCATTAAAGCTACGGCCATTGCTAAAAAACGAAGCGTTCCATCCGAAGCACTCAGTGCCGATGTTGATTTGCCTGTCGCATCAACGAAGTACATCACCACTCGGCCAGTGGCATCAAGATTGAACTCAAAGTCCTTCACATCAAGAGGGGTTAGTTCAGACACCCAACTAAGTAGCATCCTCTTCCGGTTCTCGTCGTCACATATGGTTTGTAGTACTGACGGTAAATTCTCGCCACTTTCACCTAGTACGTACAAGCCGGGAAACGAAGGCTGGCGTATAGAGTCGGCTACTAAGTCTAGAAAGCGAATATCAGCAAGTATATGCATTGCATCGGTGATGGTGCCTCGAATGGACGAGGAGATTCCTTTACGGCTCTGCATTTGGCCGAGAAGCGGCTTATCCCTCCGCAATGTTATTCTGCGCCCCGGTCCCCGGGCTCCTTCCGACGCCCTCATGCGAACCTGAACTTCGTCCTCTTCCTCAGCGCCCTCGATCGACTCGAAAAATGGCGCTCGCCAAGAGTCTGCTATGCTCGAAAGCTTCTCGGCTTCCAGCCTGAACGTTCCGCGCGACTTCTCCCTAGCGATACTAATTTCGTATTTTAGCTGCTCGCCCTCATCAGTGCATATCTCTATTTCTATTGTGCAGACGGTCTGCCCGTATCTGATTATCTCAGTACCAGCGCCCCGCAAGGGTGCCCATTCGCGATAACCCGCCTCACCATACTTCCCGCCTATTATCTCGGCTAAAGAGTATCCCCGACCTATTCCATGAAGAAAACGCAACGCATCGCGAATGTTACTTTTTCCGCTTGCGTTTGCACCGACAATGACGGTCAGTCCTCCCACTCGCAGACTCGCATCTGCAAAGCTCTTGAAATTGATAAGTCGCAAGCTCCGTAACAAAACCGGCTGTTCCCTTGTTCAAGTCCGAGCGAGGCCCGCCCTGGAGTGTCTTCCAGGAACTTTGCCGCAATCTTGGCAGCAGCGCAATCAAACCAATCGGGCAGTGAATATTCTCACGGTTGATTGCTGTCTTTTGTGCGTCCTGCTAGCGTTTCGCTTGCCACCGATTATTGGCGCTTGGCGTGGGTCTAAACCCGCATCCGTGTCATCGCCCCGGTCGCCAGCGCCGTGGATTTATGACCTTATAATGTCCGGAGGTCGGGATGCTTACTGCAACATTTTCCGTCGAGAGAGTGTCGGTTGGCGCCGAGCCGGCATTGTCACCGTCATCGCGCTAGGAGCGTTCCTGATCGTCGCGACCGCTGCTTAGCAGTAGCGGCGAGCCCGTCCCGCAACCCGATCCCTTTTTGAGAATCTGAACTCCTCAATCTAGCTTGGGTTCGATCAAGCTGAGAACCCGCTGATGCCGCGAGCAATGCCTACTGCGGGGCTGTTTGAACGGGTGCCGTTTGGTCCTCATTGGTTAAGGCTTAAGCAGGACCAACTGAGCAAATCGACCAGATTTATATGCGTAAATCTCTGACGTAAAACGGACCAGATTAAAGAACGACGCTGTGGGTAAACTTAAGAAGGACCAGGCGGTTCTTTTCACTGCTGCCAGATGCAAGGCAGCAGAGGCGCTTACGAAATACAAGCTCTTTATTTCCCGTTCGCAACATCCGAGCGCGGCTAATGTCGTCGAAAGCACGAAGTCGGCGAGGCTGACAGGGCCGGCAGTTCAATAAAGTCAGCGGCAGTGCTGGCGATGGCGGCGCCAGAGTGGCGCCGCTGGGATAGCGGCTTCGCGGGTCGAACTTGCAGCGTCTTTGTATCTATACTATATCTGTGGTGTTCCTGGCAGGAGCATGGCACTCGCCGTTCCGAAGCTGTTGACAGCACTGCCGTGATAAGACTGTGCACCCTTTCAGCAAGCATCCGAGCTTGAGAGGGCGGTTGGCGAGTGACGCACCGTATTCAAGCCAGGAGACCTGCTATGTTGAATGGTGACGTCCGACCCTCGACGATTGAAGGCGTCAAGCGCCTCGCAACTCAGTACCGTAAAGCGCGCGACATTAGACATGTTGAGGCGCTCGATCTAGCCGCTCAGGCTGCCCAATGCGCCAATTTCCGACACGCGCAACGCATTCTGCCTGGGCGAGGTAAGCCAATCGCTCAGCCCTATGTTCTGCTGACCGTCTACTGGGTCGAAGAAAAGGGCTGGGGCGGCGGACGCGAGACGTTCGAGGTCGCGCTTTCGAAGCCGCTCCTCGATATCTGCAGCAAGACGCAGTTCAAACGATTGCGCGGTTTCGGCACCATGCGCATGGTCGCGCCAGACCATTTCGTCGCCGACGAACTTGCCCGGGACCAGGACGGTGCCCGCGACCGGATCTGCAAAGCAGTGCGCTCGCTGCGCTTCGTCGAGTATACCGGGCTTCGCCCTTCGCGTGATTACCGCAAGGCCTATGCGGGTGGGACGGCCGACACCCAACTGCCTGGCAATGATCACGCAACGGAATGGGTCGATCCGGCGACGAGCCAGTTCATAGTCATCGACGAGCCCTATCAAGGCGTGCCAGACGAGGCGAAGCGCGCGGCCTGGGCAGCGCGCTATGGCTGGCGCGTGGCGAAGACGGCATCGCCTGGTATGTATAACCCTTATTGTTGCGACCTGTATGTCGCGACCGATGATCGACACAGCTATGATCTCGAGGGGCTGATCGCAAAGATCGATGCTCTCCCCGCCCCGCTGGTCACAGACGATTGGTCGGGAGTATCCGCTCCCTCGCTGGACGTCTTCGTCAGCCCCGCAGCCAAGACCACACAGGACCGACGCCGGGCGCGTTCACGAGGCACGATCTTCCCCGAGCCGAGCGCCACCACCATCCCCTATCGCATGATGTTTGGCAGCGCGGAGCGGCGCCCAGCAGGTGGGCCGGGGGTCGAAGCGCACATCGAATTCGGGCGGATGATCAAGGCGGTGCTTCGGTCGTCGCAGCGGCCGTACGGCGTTTATAAGCGCATGAACTCTTTGCGCTCGACGCTCGAGGATTGGTTGGCGCTCGAGATCGGGCGCGGCCAACTCGAGGGCCCCGAATTCTTCGACGTCTACTATCACGAGGAAGATGACGACGCGACCTATGCCGACGCCTCGAGGTCCCGGACAGGCTTGCTCGGTATCCTCGACGACCTGCGCGTAAAGCTCGCCGGTGCGTACCCCAATTGCGGTCCGCTGCGTCGGCAACTTCACAAGATCGATATGTCCGCCTCCTTTATCCGAAAGATGAAAACGAAGACCGGTTAAGCAGCCGTAGTTTCCTGCGGCTTACCCGTCCTGCGCGATTGCGGCCAATCACTCGTGGTTGGCTGCTACGCGCCAATCGACTTTGCGCCGATCCAAACCGAGCCGATGGCGCGTGACCTGATTAGTTTTCGTTGTGATTGCGCTCTAGAGACCGATTCACATTTTCGAGCATCGTTCCGGCCCAATCGCCAAGGGCTGGATCATTGATCCACGAAGCAAGCGGGGCCTTGAAGCTCGTTAGGTGTGGGTTGAGCGAGCCGCCCCAGGAGCTGGGGTAGATACGCAGGCGCAGCGCCTCGCCAAACCGCTTGCTACTACCATATAGCGTGGCGAGCTTCTGGAGTGCGGGATGCCAAGTCCACTCATCGTTCTTCTGTTCGAGGATCGGGAAGAAGGTGAGGAGGAACGCAATGCGGCCATCGGGATCGATGGCAACCCAGTCGAGCATGAGCTTGAGTGGCGTTTCGAATAGGGCCCCAGCGCCGATGCGCGAGACATCATAAGTAAAAAGCTTGGTCGCAGAAGTGATCGCGTTGAGCCGCTCGCGCTCGATCCGTGTCGCGATCTCATAGAAACTGGCGAGTATGGGCCAGAGTTCTGCTGGCGCTCGCTGGGTGATTATCGCGAGCGCACCGCGTAGTACGTCCGAAGGGCGGCCTCGCCGCGGACCAGTTGTGCGGCAGGCCTGCACAACCTGCAGGGCAAAGTGGTGAACGAAATCGGCGTCGATCCCGCCTGCAGTGTCGATCAGGCGGAGCATCCGATCGTAGGTATAGTCGGAGTTGGAAGCGCTGCCCTCGGCATCTTCGGCGATCGATGGGGAGAGAATTGCCAGCTTCGCAAGGTCGACGATCTCTGGCGCAATGGCCTTCTGGCCATGGGTCACCATCGAAAGAATCTCGAGCGCGGCCCATGCGCCACCATCGTCGCGGCGATCGATGAGCGCGATGATGAATCCCGCGAGCGCGGCGTAGCCTACCTCCTCGAGGCCGCGTCCATAGGAAATTGAGACGCTTTGAGCCGGTGTAACGCGGCCATCGCGGACATCGTTCGTGAAAGCGTCCAGGCGATCATCGGTGACACGGAGCGAGGTCACGATGTGCATCGGGTTGGCAGCGAGCACGTCCGATGTCTTCGCGATGGTCTCAAGCATGCTGACGTCGTCGGGCCGGTCCCGAAGCTGGCGATCGAGAGCCGACAGGAGTGAAGCAACGAAGGTCGCGCCGGCGCGCGTGCCACTCGCGTCCAGCGCGGCCACTGCCTGCGCAAAGGTGTGAAGCGGATCGAGCAGTTCCGATGCCAAAGCGTGCGCGAATACCTGCGGCGCGTTCATTTCTTCGCTCGCCATTAGCCGGATGGCGCGTGCAAGCTGATCCGGGTTTCCTGCGATCTCGGGCACAAGCGCTTGCACTCGGCGTGCCGAATATTCGTAGTCGGGATTCTCCTGATCCTGCGCGTAGCGTTTGTCGGGATCGCGTAGGTCCGACATCCAATATCGGCTATGGAGACGGACCAGATCGACCGCGTCGGTCGGCAGGGTCGTGTCGAACAGCGCACGCACGGCGAGGGAGAAGTTAGTCGGCTCCTCGGGCCGATCAAAATAGAGCCAGTCGCCGATGCCATGAGTCGCGGCGAACCAATGACCCGAAGCAGCGACCACATCTTTGACGAAAATTTCGAGGGTGGCTAGCAGTTCGGGCGAGATGAGATTGCGAATGCCGCCTGCGACATGCTCCTCAATTACCGGTCGCAGTTCGATGTCCTTACGCCAAAGACCGAGCAGGCGCTCAAGCGCCCAGTCGAAATAGGCGTTGATCGTGCCGTGATCGTCGGGCGCCCATTCCGGATGATAGGCTTCGGCACCAATCTGCTCGAACTCTTCTGACCGAGAAATATGGGTCTGAATCATCGCCCCGAGTGCTTCGACACCGACGCGGCGGATGCGCGGATCGTCCTCTTCGAGTGCCTCCTTCAGTGCGGCACGCCGACAGCGATCGTCGGCCTGTGTACCGGCAAGCGCTACTTGGAAGAGCTGGCGCAACAGCCGCATGATTGGTTGTAAAGGCTCCGTGGGTGCAACAGCAGCGAGCCGCAACACGATCTGCGCGGCAGGGCGGAAGCTGTCCTGACGCGAGGCGAGGAGACGCAGCGCGTCGACGAGTTCGTCGGTAACCGCGATGGCCTCGACATCGGCAAGCGGGGCACGGACGATCGCCCAGTAGAGGGCTGATCCCGTCCGGTCCGGTTCAACATGGACGAAAGCCGAGAGATAAGGTGCTACGTCGGGATGCACGATGTTCACACCAGCAAACGAGTCGCGCAGCAGCAAAACGATCACTTCGCTAAGTGTCCGGGAACGCGCAAGGAAGCGCCAGCGCGCGAGCATGGCGTTTCGGTGCAACGGTTGCGCGCTTACAAGAAATGAGATGAGGGTTGAGGGGCGTAGATAATCGAGGCGGCGCAACGCGAGGAAGTCGGCAATCGGACGGGGCTGGGCCGTCATCGTGCCACGATTGCGTTCCACGAGGTGCTGCCGGCCGGCGATGACGAGGTTCTCGTAAACTAGCTCACCCTTCATATGAACTAGCGTTTCGGCAAGGTCATCGAAGGCGGCCGGAGTGTCGTCCGGCGAGAGACAGTCGAAGAGCGAAAGGCATTCGAGAGCCCGGACAGTCTCACGCTCGGCGCCGGCCGCATCCAGAATCTGCTGCGCGACGTCGTCAACAGACTTCAGGATCGCATTCTTCTCATAGCTTGCTGTCGCGAGCACGGCAATTCGAGGGAAGCCGTCGCAAAGTTCTGCAATGTAGTCGAGTTCGTCGCCCTTGGCCTTGGTGAGCTTCGCTTTCAGGATCCCCCTGATTGTCGACCGATCGGCTTTGGTGGGCCGGATCATGACGCAATGATCATCATGGTCGACACCTTCGGCGCCTACCGTGATCACGCGAAGCTGGCTATCTTCTGTACGGGCGAGCGCGTTCAGCTTGCGAGCCTTGTCGAGTGGGCATCCGTCAACAACGAGAACTGCGGCCGCTCCTTCCTTTACAATCTGATTTGCGACATCCCAAAGGCGGTCCCTGACCTGGCCGAAATCGCAGAAGATGAAGTTGGCGGAGGTAACTCCTCCAAGGAGATCGGTGCTTGTACTGAGCGCATGATAGAGCGCGCGGGTCTTGCCTATGCCAGAGGCACCCCAAATGCGAGCGGAAGCGCCGGGCTCATCCAGTTCGGCCGAAAGGCGCGCAGCAAGCTGGGAAAACTCAATCGCGTCGGCTTCATTGCGGCCGAGCGAGAATTTGCGATCGGGGCTATCAACGAACGGGGGCGCGGCAATGTCAGTGCGCTTCCCCCAATGATCGAGCGTCGAAAAGCCGGCAAGGTCGATCGCGGCGTGCCGCTGTTTGATCCAGACGGCCACGCCGGGGTGTACGCTAGCCCAAGCCGCCAGCTTGTTCCCCTCGTAGACATCTACCGTGGCAAGATCGGCGGGGTTGCCACCAGCGGTCGTTATGCCCTTCTTGATCGCGTTTACCCGATCAGCCGGTTTGTTGCCGACAAGCGCCTTGGCAGTGATGCCAACGTAGCTGCCGCCGCGCGCGAGCACATCGCGCACTGCATCATTGAGGATCTTGACCAGGACAGTCTTCTTTTGAGTCGATTTGGTCCAGACCTCCTGTTCCCACTGTACGTTGCCGGTGTCCTTCGCCTTGCATTGAAAGACGATATCGCGCCCGGGGAAATAATCGGTCGAGGCCTCGCCTCCGGTCCAAATAATGCTGGCGTCCTGCCCGCCATCAGCAACAGTGATTTGGAGAGGAACATGAACCCCACGCATCGGAACGCCCGCCTTGCGAGCCTCGGCGTACAGGAGGCGACGCAGTAGCTCGACAAGCTCATCGCCAGTGAAGTCTTTAATCTCGTTGGGATGGACCGTGAACATGCCACCCTCTTAGCGTGGCCGCCTTGTCAACGAAACGACCGTATTGCCAACCGGAAGGGGGAATACGCCTTGTTAAGTGACGGTATTGACATTCTACCGTCCGGCATCGACCATCGTTCCAACGCTGCCGACTTTTGAACTAGCGAACATACCGCCAAACGCGAGTAGCCCGCCGGCTTGGCATTGCCGTAACTAACTCGATCAACCGGACGCTTCTTCGCGGCCTATGGAAGGGTATCGGGGTTGCTTAGAGCCGGGCTGAATTTGCAATTTCTTCGACGAGTGTGGCGGGCCACACCCGCCCAAGCTGCGCGTCGCCAACGTCGTTGGTATGAAACCGGCCGGAGTAGATACCGACGAAGCGGCACCCACCGTCGCCGGCAACCATTCGACCGTGGGCGTCTTCAAGCTCGATCTCGCCGTGGGCGCGCTGGATCACCGGTGATCCCGACATTCCTGGCCGCGATGCCGTATCAACGATCAAATAGCGTTGCGCATCGTGGCCCGTAAAATAAGGTTCGCTTGCGAAGCTCCCCTGCTTCCAGACCGGCAGACCTAGACTTTGCCGGCCGAACGGGAAGCCAAGGATGAAAAGCGGAAATCCGACGCGCTGCTTGAGGGGAACGGTACGGATTGCGTTCATTGGCATCATGGCGATGACGTCGGGCCGCGGCAACGATATCGGCAGCGCGACGACATCTACCGTACGCCCGTGTCGCTGGTGCTCGCTCCATAACGCTCCGCCATCGCTGCCCACAGTGGGGATGTCGATGATAAGGGGCGGGATCGCACGATCTAAATACGGCATGTAAAGCCGGAGGTGATCAGGAATACCGCCCATTTTAGATAGGCACTCGTTCGTCTCGGGGTTTCGCCCTGCCACCACGTGCCAATTCGTCACCAGGGCAAGCTTGCCGTCGTACCTCAACCATAAAAACGCGGTTGCTTGGCTGAGCTGTGTCTCACGAAAATGTGGCTCGACATAAAGCGGGACCAGCGAACAGGGATCTATTCCTGGGGCGGTCATCGCCGTTCGGCCAACGCGGCACCGCGGAGAAGGTAGACGCTGACGGCAGAGGCGACTGTCACAACAAGTTCGGCCTCTTCGAAGCGTGGCTCACGACCCTCCTGGATGTGGCGTCCCTGTTCAGACGCGAAACCCCACAGCCGATGCAGAGCGCCGTCCAGGGGAGCAGGAAGCGGCAATCTGGGGATGATCTTGCCGAGCGTATCCTTGCTGCTGTCGATCTCCCGGGCGACACATTCGAGCGCCGCCATCGCATGTTGGATTGCGCCCGTAACGTCGGCCTTGGGACGGCGCGAGATGTCGATCAGCGCTTCGTGGATCTCCGTCGCGGCCGTCACTTTGCCCGCGTCGCGCATAGTTGCGACTGCCTCCTTCGACGCGATTGTGAAAGCTTCCGAGCCTCGCGCGATGATGGAGCCGTTCTCCATTTGCCAGCCGACGCCATGCTCGCGGAACAACTGGTTCAGCCGTCGCTCGAATTCGACCTGCTTGGCACCAGAATAATCGTCTTTCCGTATTTCGCCGTGGAGGCGCTCAGCGATGTCATAGACATTGTACCAAGGAGCCTGATCGATCAGACGCGAAACCTCGCCCTCCACATTCCCGGGCGACCAGTTGCCGGGGTCTGGCCGCTTGAGCAGCACTTCGCAGATCGTGGCCCGAATTCCTGATGGACCCATGCCGCCTGCGTAGCCGAGCATGAGGACCCCCGCTCGGATTTCCTCCGGCGCATCTTCGCGAATGGTGATTTCGCGCTCGTCACCGTGGTAGCCGTGCCGGTCCGAAAAGCTTGATCCGAAATCGTTCATGAGGATCGCCATAGCATGGCGATCCCTGCTCGCCGACCTTACCTAATACGACGATGTCGTTTCTTCACACCCTCCTTTCGTCCGACCAAATCAAGGCGATCGATACAGCACCGCATTTTGCGGGCGATCGCCATCCGACATGGAGCGCGTTGTTCCAGCAGCAGGCCAGCGCGACGGATTTCCTAACGCGCAGAGCCGCCGATGCCCTTGCTTGCCTGCCTGACCAGCGCGAAGCGATGCTCAACGTGATCGAAAGGGCGGCAGGTACGGAGAACATTCCAGACGCAGCGGCCGCATTAGCTGAATTGCGTGCGTTTGGCGCGATGCTGGAGGCGGGATTTAGTGTCCAGCCGATCACTGCCGGCGGCAAACGCGGTGCAACCCCAGATTTCGTGGTCAATGCCGGCGACGGAGAAGTTACAGTTGAAGTGCATGCGCGGCACGAGGCGGGACAGCAGACGACGTTTCGCCAAGCTGTCGCGAATGGCCAAGATCTACCCGGCGTTGATCGCCGATCAGAGAAGATCGGAGATCACACAGTTACTTTAACTACGACGGCGTTGTATCCAGGCGGCAAGCCCGATCCGAGCAATCCGTTTGACTCGATTCAGGCAAACATGATCAGCCGGCTATGCCGGGCTAAGGACAAAGAGGCTCAGCGTCGGGAGGGCGTGCCCTCAGTGCTGTGGCTTGACCTCAGCCGTTTCGGGGCAATGACGCACACGCTGCTCGAGCAAACGATCCCGCTGGTTTCGGGCCACGTTGGTCTGACCTCCGGTGCGATCTGGCACGCTTTTTATGGATGGACGGGGGCGCCGATCCTCGAAGAGGGAAATCCTAAGCGTATCGAGATGGGCCACGAAGGTCGCTTTCGGCTCTCAGGCACTAAGAAGAGCCACCTCGCTGCGGTTATCATCTGTTTTGAGAAGGGTCTGGTCCTATTCGAGAACCCTTGGGCCGATGTCCGCCTACCACATATGTTCCGCCGTCGTTGTGAGCGGCTTCCTTGGTTTAAGCTCGACCATAGTGTCGCTGATTGGACGCCGGGAGAAACCGAAACGATAATTGCGCTGGCCGCGAAGCGGATTGCGGCTCTCGCAGCCGAAAGGCACATTTCGTGATTGACGTCTGGGACATCGAGACGTTCGACACCGAGCTTCGTTCGTTTCTGGACCAGCATGCGGAGTTGATCCGCAACTTCTGGGCGGAATCGCGTAGCTTGTTCGAGGAACGGGAGAAACAGACGGTTCGGGGCTTTCATGAGCAGAACGTGTTCGGGCCTCCGCACAGCGCCCTATACGCCGACGTTACCGTCATGATGGCCGAGCGCATCATCCGCGCCTGGCACTACACCCGGCTGACCGATGGTGAGGCTGCGATGATCCAAGCGAAGGGCATGCACCCGATGTCGCTAAATTTGATACGTCGAAGGCTCGACGCGATGATCGAGGCCGGTGAGCTTACGTCCTCGGTCGGGGATAACTTGTTCGCAGCTAGCCCCTACCACGAGCAGATCGACGGCAATCGGAACGATAAGATTTGGCTGTCATCACAACCGTTCGAGATGGACGACAGCATGGTGACCGGGCTGGTCAACGGTTGGGGTGGAGAATCTCTCAACTTCGCCCATCAAGAGGGACCAATTGCCGCCCTACTGGAATCGATCGGACGATCCCGCGTCATCGAGTTTGCGTTGCCGTTGCGGATCACCACGAGGATCGAGAGTGCTGCCAAGGATGTCGTCGACACATATTCGTTTGCGCTCGATTGTCAGGGGGCCTGGGGCGGTGGATCGGACATCGTTGTGGTCGAGCCGATTCCGCCCGAGCTGATACTCGCCATCCATTCCCCTGGGGAAACGGACTTTGACAGGTTTGGCCGGGGCTACCCGGCTCGTTGGGCGTCTCACCGGCATTAAGATTTAATGAGGCACGGCGGAGGTGGAAGTCGCCGCGTCGGTGAGCATCGCGCTCACGACCTTGACATTGTCGCTGAGCGCCTTTCCATTTACTTCATCTCTACGAGGCCATTCCGAAAACTTTTTCGGGAACAGATTTAAAGAAAAGCACACACAGAAGGAGAAGGGTTGACTGAAAAGCATTAGCTATTCCACCGATGCTTCGTTTCCATTTAGTAAGCCACTGACCGCGACGCTCAAGATTCCGGCTTCTTAAGCGGTCATTTGTTTCAGGTATGGGCGGAGCGACGCCGATACAGCTTCAAACTCCGAGGTCCTTAAGACCGACTTTTTCTCGGTCAGGTTTATCACTTTTCCGTTCTCCACCTTCCGGCCATGCAGTGATACTGTCCCGAGCACGATTTGGGCCTGTTCGGGTCGTTCAGAAATGATGAGGTCAATCATCTTGGCGACGTTCGTATCGTCTTGGTCTTGCTGATTAGGGCTATCGACGACGATCGGCCCAAAGACTGAAGAGGAGTACTTCGAGATCGTCTGGATTATGGCAAGAAAATATGAAAGGACGGCTCGCGGCAGATCGCTGCCGGTTTCGCGGATCCTGGCGGGGATCTTGATCACTTCGTCTGCACTAAAATTCGTCACGTCCAGACGCCTGAGATATCGCAACATTAACTCGGAGTAGAACCTAACGATTGCATCCCGCCGAGCCTTGTCTTTGAGCTTCTCAAGACCGGTGGCGATGTCCTTGATGTCGCCGACGACTTTTCCGATCTGCGAATTCAGATCGTTGATCTGTCCGTCGAACATGTCGGATGCTATCCTCCGCCCTCGACTTTCGATTACCTCAAACAGGCTTATGTCCCCCTTCTTTGACTCAATGGACGTCTGGATCTCCACGATGGCCCGATCCGCGAGGCGCACTTCGGCTTCCGCCTTCACTGCCTTCGAAGTGAGCTCAGTTACCCGGCTTCTTGCCTCTGAGAAAAACTCGAAACAGGACTCGCGATCCTGAACGATGCCATAGCGGTTAGCGAAGTCGTTTTGATGGTTCGTACCGCATGTAGGGCAGAAAACTTCCTCGGGAAGTTCGCCAGCGAAGGTCGCATCCTTCTCTAGTTCGACTATCGACGCCCTTACGATCTGGAGCTGCTGCTCGATTAGCATCCTCTCGTCCTGAGCGGCTGCCAACTGCTTCGCCCGTTCCTGACGCACAGTCCGGACAGATTGGATGCGGCCGAGGAGTTGTTCGATGGCCAGCTCGTGCCCTTCGATGGAAAGCTCTAATCCATCGAACTGAACCTCCAGCTTGAAGCGCTCGACAGCTTTTTGAATAACCCTGCGATCCGCCTCGAGAGCGCGCTGATCGAGCTGCAGTCGACGCTTCTCTGCCTCCAGCCGATAATATTCATTCGGAAGGACGCCGGTGTGAAACTCCAGCAGCGGCTTGCGGAAGTCGGCGTACTGGCCAAGGCTGTCGAAGGAATCTAACGGTTTGGTCCAGCCGCTATCCTGATCGATATAGAACGGCAGGAACGCGTAAGCTGGTGGCGGGATCTCCGGTGCGCCCTGTCGGTTCGTTAGGACCAAATGGAAGTCGAGCAGATCTGCGAGGTACGGCGCAAGCTCCTTGGTGATCTGACCGGTGACGAGCAACATCCGTCCGCCCTCGTCGAATATGCCGATCGAATTGTGGTCGCGCACGATCCTGTAGCGGGTGTTGTCGACCGTGAAGGTGACCATCGCCTTCACATTGGCTGCCGACCACGTCGGATGAGTTATGGCCGGCGATGCTCCGAAAGCCCAATAGAGGCTTTTGATGACTGACGACTTTCCAACGTCATTCGTTCCCGTTATCACCGTCATTAGGGGGTGAAACTCGATCTTGCGGGCTTTGCGTTCGCGAAGAGACAACAACTCCAAGGACTCGAAGCGCAATACTTTCATCATTTTTCTTTCGAAGATTTCTGATAAGTAGCGAGTATCGGCGATATCGATTGTCGCTCATCGTTTCAGCTCGTAGAGAACCACAGCGCTGACGAAGTGGGCATCTGCGCCCGGTCGCCAGGCTCGCACGATCGGACCTACAGTCGTAGCGACAGCCTCGATGAGGCTGGCGTAGTCCTCGGCGTGCTCCATTGCTGGATCTATGATCGAACGCACTTTCTCAGTGAAGGCGATCGTCGCGGCGTTGGCGCGCGAATGGAGCAGTACCTCGTATTCGCGCCAGGCGCGTTCGATCTTTACTTTGTCAGCGAACGCCCCTTTGAGCTCGGCCGCGACCGACGCCCATTCGGGCCGACTGTCATGCTGATCCCGAGCCTGAGACAGCCACTTGACCATATCGGCCCTGGTGACGAACTTGGATGACTTAAGCTGCTCGAAGTCGGAAACGTCCGCGAGCTTCTTAGAACGCTTACGGCAGTGATCATTCAATGCGAGCGCAAACGGCTTGGTGGGAATGTGGGAGCCAAGCTCCAGATCTAGAAATTCAGCAATCTGACCGATGACCGTATTCTCGTAACTTGTTAGATTGAGATGAGAGAACACGAAAAAGAACAGGCTGGTATGCTCGGCGTACTTGAAATCGGGTGATTCAGCTGAAAGCGCCGTGACGAACTTCTGCAGCTTCGCTTGCTCCGAAGCAGAAAACCCCTTTTCGCCGTGCACTGCGATTACTTCTGGCAGAGGCTGGTTGCTGACAAAGGCGAGCTTCACGACAGTCGCCCCGAACCGCGTAAAGTTGTCAAACATTCTACCAGCAAACGATGGCTTTTTACCAGTCTTTGAAGAAGCTCGCGTCGTGATCTTGGCAAACGACCAGTTGCCCGTCTCTTTGGTTTTTACTTGATAGAATATGGCGCTACTCGGTGCATCAGCGTCATCCAAAGAAACGATATCATCATGAAATTCGAATGCGACGGCATAGTTTTCCCCGGCTTCGTGCAGCTCGAGCAGGCGAGATAGGCCCCATGCCGTCTGGTAGTCGAACCGGTCATATGCTGTCCGCCCTCCTTCCTCACGTTGTGGAACGGTAAGCAAAGCGTCTTTGATCGGCAAAGTGATCTCCCCGTTGATCGGGAGAAGACTACACGTTTCCGTATGGTGCTCAACGGCATGAATGCGACAGCTGATTCTGAGACGCTGTACAGGTAGGATACCAGCTACGCCCGCGTTGAAAACGCTTTGCCCACCGTTCGCGTTTAAGCGACTAGGCTGCCAACGACCCAAACCTGCCAATCCGCTGGTTAGAGAGCATCATCTCACATGGTCCGCTTCCGTTGAAGCCGCCATTCGCCAGGCGTTCTCATTCATCGCGGTCAACAGGACGCCCGATACCAACTGCAACGATCGCATCACGAACCCGCCGAAAAAAGCTCGCTGGTAGGTAGCCGTAACTGACGGCGGGTTCGCGCCCCGGTATCGGTCGGATGTCATAGCCGGGCCAGGCAAACCGGTTCCACTCGGTGATGATGATCCATGACCGGTCACCGGACAATCCCAGGTCACGCCGCACAGCCTCAGGCACCTCAATCGCCAACTGATCGCGCGCAGGAGCCTTGGTGGTCAGCGGCACGACGTGCACCTGATCGATCCCGTCCTTTGGACGGGTCACCAGCACGACGGCGACGGGCCGGTCCTTTATACCTTCATCGCGACCTTTAACGTACTCGTATTCCCACAGGTAGCTGTAGTTCAGGACTTCACCCGGCTGCGGCAGCGTTGAGCCTTTTTTCGGCGTCTTGGGCGCCGCGGCCGGATTCGACGCCGCGGATGGCTTCGAGGGTTTCGTCATCAAGATCCTCCACACGGCCTGCAACGCGTTCACGACGGCGCAGGCGTTCGTATTCATCGACGGGGACCATGACGAAGCGCACGCGGCCGTTCCGACTAACGCCGACCGGGCGGATCATTGCCTCGTCGGAATAGCGGCCGAACTGCTTTTGCAATTCGCCCGAGGGTACGATTTCCATGCTCGTCGCCATGAGCGGGTTTCCTGTGCTGGATGCGTTGCAGACTGCTGTCCTGCGCGGCGGGATCTCGATCGCATGCCAGGCTGGTGCCCGTATGCGCTGGGTTCGGTCGCGAGTGCGGGCTCAGCCTGCACGCGCGGATCGTGGTAGAAAGCACGACCGGCTTAAAGCCGATATCCATGAAGTAGGGAAAACAGTGATAACCGTCAAGATCGGTGGAATCAGCATAAAGCAGCAAAACCGGATGAACAGAATGATGCGGTAAAGGCGACGCATCCGGTGGATCATTCTAGCGATAAATCCCATTCCCGCTAGAAACATGCTGGCGTGAAATTAGCCATTCGGGTACCCAACCGGTGCCCCAAAATGTGGCAACCAGACTAAGTTGATGATCGAGCGAACCGACGTGTCACACGGTGCCGAAACTGACATGAGCTTGGCTAGCGACCTCGTCGTGGCCGATCAGGTCACGGTGCCCGCGACATACCTACCCGATCTTGCCCCAGGCGATCGTGAGCGGGTCGATGGCTATGTCGCTCGAGCGTCGGCAGAAGCGACGTTGCGCGCCTACCAATCCGACTGGCGGCTCTTTTGTGCTTGGTGCG
>Ga0308158_10002019_pt1 | contig 20036 bp, 21 predicted proteins | sample PhyBR2_FD_201038 | JGI IMG/M metagenome (GOLD analysis project Ga0308158, IMG submission 201038) | Phyllosphere microbial communities from UC Gill Tract Community Farm, Albany, California, United States - DLSLB.R2 | ecosystem: Host-associated > Plants > Phyllosphere > Unclassified | place: USA...
TGTTCTTCATATTCTCTTAATGATCTTCTCAATGCTTCGTCAGCATCAAGCTAGGTCGGCTATACTACTCTCTATCTCTAAAAAGTCAATCAATAATGTTAATTATTTTTTCTAACAAACCCAACTCCAATCTCATCTTAAAATCTCAATTCGAAATCTTAACAACTTAATCAAGTGTCTGATTTATCAGAAGTTTTATTTAACATCACCGCCGATGGATGTGCATTCTACAGCATTCCCAATCCAACACAACCCCTTTTTTTAATTATTTTTCATTTTATCTATCACTTGTTTATTTATTCTTCTAAAACAGCACTTTTTCTTTAAAAATCTGCTTTTTTGCATAAAAACACAGCAATAAAAAACCAATACCCCATCATATATTCACTAAAACAACTAAAACGATCTCTTGTATACCCTTAGCATTGTTATAAATGCAATTTAATAGAGATACGGCGATTAAAATCTATATAAGGAGATAGATCAGTTTTATCATTGAATAGAAGCATCAAACTATTCCTGAGAAAGAGATCAATATCTTGTCCCAACTCAAACAATACTTAGACTCGCTAAAACCAACGCTATAAAACTCACTCTATAAAACCAACTCTATAAAATCGGGTTCGATAAAACCAAGCCTTAGTTATATTTGGATGTATGTCTATATAAGTCGAGTACAATCTATGAATCCCCCTCTCCCCATTAAATAATTTTCCTAAAGTGAATTAGGGTTGGCACCTTGCTCTAGATAAGCCAAAATCATCAAAGTTAATTCTTTTTTTAGCTGCTGTTCTGAAATTAGAAAATTATTATGACTGACATAACGCATCATGGTAAAAAGCGTACTATTGATAATCACAAAGGATTTATTTTTAAGTACTTCAAAACTCCAATGATTAAAAAAACGGCTAAATACATACAATCCCACTTCATAGAAATGCTTTTCTAACACTTTTGCTGCTTCTGAATTGTTATAGCCATGCCAATGTTTAAGCACTTCAATAAAAAAGCCACCATCGGCTTTCATCATGTCAAAACCGAATTGAAGACTAAGTGGAATGATTTCTTCTAAGCTCAATTCTTCTTGGCTAATCGCAATCTGTTTCAACGCAAGCCCCAGTTGCTCACTTTTACGACTTAAAAGCTCCTGAATAATTTCTTCTTTATTGCCAAAATACTGATAGATAGAACCGACACTGACACCTGATTTTTCTGAAATTTTGGGTGTGGTGACATTGATTAAGCCATATTCAGCAACACATAATTGAGTTGCTTCCAAGATACTATCTACGACATTTCGAGCACGTTGTTGTTGTGGTTGTTTTCTCATCTTGCGGTTCACTCCAAAATGCGAATTGAATGCGAATAATTATTCATATTAGAGTTTGACTAAACAATAATCAGGTCGCGCTCAAAATGCAAACATTAATTAAACCACAACGCCTTGCCTCATTTGAGACGATGGCACGAACAAATATGAAGTCTAAGCTTTTTTATTATTTTACAGACCAGCAGTTACAACCGAGTTATGACGAATATCTTTCACTCAATCGTGCCTTACAGACTGGTGATATCGCGATGGATAAAGTTATGGATTGGGTGATGACCAATCCTAGACAAAATAGAAAGCTTTTTGAAACAGCCTTGTATCAAGGTTTGGATAAACTTCCCAATGAAATCCCTGAATTAATTGTTTTTTTTAAAATGGTTGAACAAGCGCCTACTTGGCTTGATCCAGCTAAAATTGAAACTGCGATCAAATTTACCCATCGTTTAGGGACAAATGGCACTTTTATTTTACGCGATGTGGCTTTAATGACGGGTTATCAATACCCTGGTTTTAATCAACCGTTAATTATGACAGGCGCTTTACATAAATATGCGGGAAAACGCTTAGCTGAAACCCACAAATGGTGGCTTGATGTCAATCAACAAGATAGTTTCTCTCGTTTTAACAATGGTTTTACTTCAACCATTTATGTACGTTTTATTCATTCGCTGGTACGGCATCAACTCAATAAGTCCAAAGACTGGGATAACGATATTTGGGGAGCACCGATCAACCAATACGATCAAGCCATGACCAATATCGCATTTAGTGCGGTGTTACTTCTCGGTGTCAGAGCCATTGGTATTTTTCCAAGCAAGACCGAATCAGAAGCCATCATGCATTTTTGGAAATATACGGGCTGGCTAATGGGAGTAGATGAAAAATGGCTAGTCAATAAAGAGTCTGACGCATGGAAACTACTGCAATGGATGAATGATGCCCATCCTAAAGCCGATGAAAGTAGCAAAGCTTTAGCCATCAGCTTATCCAAAGAGCCTTTTGAACGACATTACAAACACTTTAATTCTTTTTTGCAGAAAAAAGCCTATCAAAATCACTTGGATATTACTCAGTTTTTTATTGGGCAACGTAAAATGAAAAACCTAGGACTCAAGCCACGTACTTTGGCTTGGTATCCGCTTTATTTAATTGCAAAAAATACCCTGCTCTACCGTGGTGCTAAACATATCGACAAACTGGATCAATATTTACAACAGAATGGTCGTGCAGAACAAGAATATGCTCTCGAACTTTATCAAAATGCGGGGAAACAATTAGCGAGTATGCATCAGTAAGATCTACCCAGCAAACGCACTTCATCATCAAATAGAAACACTCGAAAAAATAAGGGGAAGCCAATTGGCCTCCCCTTGTTTCACATTACATGACTTCGCGTCACATTACCCATTGATCAATGAGAATGCTTTGCTTCGGATGCTGAATGATCCATGTTTTGCATACTTTCATGATTCATCTTAGACATATCATGTTGCTGAGCTGCATTCTGTTTTTGGCTTGGCATATAGTCAGGCTCATTGGTAATCGCCAAATAGAAGATTCCCATAAAAATACAGCTTAAAATAATTGCGATTATCAGCAATTTCCATCCCCAAAACGATTTTTCAGGTGACAACTTATTACTGTCATTACTCATAGAACATCCTCATATTTCTGTAAAAAATCAGTTTTAAATCAATTAAAATTTCATGCTAATACGAGCCCAATAATTACGCCCTGTATTATTAAATTGTTGAGTGCCGACTTGACCATCCGCACCTACACCCAATTTGTTTAAATGCTCGGTATAGGTTTTATCTAAGACATTGTCGACACCAACAGCAAGATTTAGATCTTTTTGAATGTTATATGACGCATTCAATGCCAAGGTGGTAAAGCTTTTACTTTCACCAGTGTCATAACCGACAATATTACCTTGATTTAAGCTAATACGATCTTGTTTCGCCACAGCACGCCATAATAAACCTAAAGAATATTTATCTTGAACATAACGTAAATTCAAACGACCTTCTAAAGGTGCAATTTGTGGCAATGGTTTATGCGTATCGGTATTTTCGCCCCATGCATACATTGCACTTAAATCCGCTTGGATCGCATCGGTAAATTGATAACCGATCCCCGCTTCAGCACCCGCGATAGTTGCATCGACATTTTTTGCCCCAGCACTGAATGAAGAACCGTGATCATGCCCACCCATTCCAGCTTTTGGATGATTATGATAACTCAATAAAATAAAGTCATTAATCAACCCTGCATATGCTGATGTCCATACACTCAATGCATCATGTTGGTATTGATAACCGAGATCCAACTGTAAAGTTTTTTCAGTGTTTAAATCATTAAACGTCGGTTTAGACATACCGGTATTACCATGTGCGGTACTGAATAGCTCCCAATAATCTGGAACACGTTCCACATAACCTAAACCAATATAAGATTTGGCATTATGCTCAGGATATTGATTTTCTAAACGAATAAATGCACTTGGCAAAGTTTCTTTACGTTGATCATTCAGTTTTAACGCATCAATTTTAACTTGATCGATTCGTGCACCTGTCACCAATTTATAAGCATCATTAAATTGGTAGGTCATTTCTCCGAAAGCACCATAAGATTGAAAGCGCATATCCTCTCTAAATGCAACATTCATGGATGGCATGGTGGGTGATGACATACTGCCGCCATGTTTGTTCAGCTGAGAATCCACCCCAGTAATTAAACTGAGTTTATCCCATTCACTGGTCATGGCTAAACGACTATTTAAAGTACGGCGTGTCACCTGCATTGCCATTGGGTTTGGCATCAACATCTTCATGCCACCATGTGTCATTTCTGCCAATGGTGGAGTACGTAAACTAAAGTTATCCATAATATGGTCGTTATAACTATAGTTCACTTGCCCTTCGAGCTTTTTAATCACAGGGCTTAAATTCTTCTTTTCAACACGTAAGCCAAGGCTTTCACGTGCAAATTGAGAACCATCCATGGTTCGGCCTGCATATTCAGCCTCACCATCGGCTTTACCACCAGTCAGTTCAACCCATGTATCTTCATCAGGTGTCCAGCCTAAGGCTAAATCAGTATTCCAGCGTTCCCAAGAAGAAGGTACTTTGTTGCCATCACCATCCTCATAGCTGTTTGACTCAGAACGATTGGCATTGATACGCATATATTTTTTACTGTCACCTACAACAGCTTCAATATTGTGATCCAAACGTCCAAAAGAACCGACTAAAACACTGGCTTGACCTTGATAATTTTTATCATCTGTTAAGGTTGGTTTTTGACGTTCAAAAATCACTGTCGCTGCTGAACCTGTATTGGCATATTGGACCGTCTGAGGTCCTTTTACCACCGAAATACGGTCAAAACTTTCGGGTTGAATATACGATGTAGGTGCATCCATGCGTGCAGGGCATGCACCTAAATTTTCCGTACCATCTGTTAAAATTTTAATCCGTGAACCAAACATGCCGCGGAATGTGACATCTCCATTGGTTCCACCGCTTTTAATTGAATTAAAGCCTGCAATACTTTGCAAATAATCAGCACCATCTGTGGCAGGTACAGGTTGAATTGGTTGTTTTGGATCAGCATGAATAATCAAACCATTGGCATCATTATTTAACTGTGCTGTAACCACGATTGGAGCAAGTTGAGATGCATGTTCCTGATCGTGTGCAAATGCCGCTGTAGAATAACAAGCAACACAAACCGCAGCCGCTAAAGGCTGTAAAAAGAATTGAGGTTGAGCCATTTTCTTTCTCTTAAATCATAAATTAAACAAGGCTGGAGTCAATGAAGACCCTAAAAATTAAGTTTTTGATTTATGCAAAAAGTGGCGGGGCTCGCCCTTGGGGAAGTAAAAATAAACGTTGCAATACAAAATAGACATGTCGAAATGCTTTTTGAAATGCAACCAGTCGCACTTGAATGCGATCTAATATTTCTTTGATTTCAAGTTCAGGAGGTAAAACCAGATTGCCATAGACTGTACAGTATTGGCACTGGTGACCCGCATCATGGTGATGTGAACTTGGTTGCTCTGGCACTGCATGCTCAGCATGGGCCAACAGGTGGCCATGACTGGCAGCTTCATGTGCAGAAGATGCAGATTGATGTTGATGATGGGTGCTATGTTGATGCTTTTCGTAGAAATGACTTTGTACTAAAGCTTGAGTAATAGTTTCACAGACCGGCGCAATTTGATATTGCTTCGGTAGCAAAGGCTGTAAAAATACAGCAATCTGTAAAAAAACTGCGGTAAAACCGAGCAGTAAACCTATTCTCAACAAAACGTTCGTCTCAACATTTTTCGAGCCAGAGTATAACAAAGCCCAAACAAAATTGGGCTTTGTATTGCAGGAAAATTTTAAAAGTTTTTAAAATTCAACTGACTCAGATCAACGTTTTGCTGGAACTTTTTGCTTTTCACGCTGACGAACCACTTTTTCCACTTTTTCACGCGCACGTTGACGCTTTAAAGGGGATAAGTAATCCACAAATAATTTACCGTTTAAGTGATCCATTTCATGTTGAATACATACCGCCAATAGATCATCCGCCTCGACTTCAAAAGCTTGACCTTCAAGGTTAATTGCTTCAATTTTAACTCGTGACGGACGCTCAACTTTATCGTATATTTGAGGAACAGAAAGACAGCCTTCCTCATAAGATAAGGTTTCTTCTGTAAGCGGTGTTATTTTGGGGTTAATGAACACCATAGGTTGGTCTTTGTCTTCAGACAGATCCATTACGATAAGCTGAATATGCTGATCGACCTGTGTAGCAGCCAGACCAATACCTGGCGCTTCATACATGGTTTCAAACATGTCTGCTGCTAACTGGCGAATTTCATCAGTTACCACATCGACAGGTTTTGCAATGGTGCGTAAACGGGGATCAGGAAAACTTAAAATAGGTAATAAGGCCATACTGTACCCTCTGTTGCTATGCCATTGATCTTAAAACTAAATGAAGAATATGCTTCATTAAAAAAATGTGTGTAATATGCGTATTATAACGCATATAGAGACATAATTTTAGGAATTATGATAATGAAAAAGGTTTTAACTGGCATAACGAACTTTCATGCCAAGGGGTTCAAGAAACAATTACTTGCTGTGACACTATGTTTAAGTGCAGGATTCACTTACATGGAAATCACACATGCAAGTCCAAACACCAATCCACCTGCACTGAAATCCAGTGCACCCAATGTCTATGTGGTGAAACGTGGCGATACTTTATGGGATATTGCGGGGAAATTTTTAAGCAAGCCTTGGCGCTGGCCTGAAATCTGGGCAAGCAATAAGCATGTTAAAAATCCACATTGGATTTATCCAGGTGATAAATTATTGTTGTGTACTTTAGATGGTCGCCCACTGATTGGTGTAGATGAAGGTGATGGTTGTGATGGAATTATCCGTCGTCATCAAGGTGGGACATCTTTACGCCCTCAAATACGTGTTGAATCCTTAAATAATGCGATTTCAGTGATTCCATTATCAGATATTCAACCGTGGTTAGAACACAGTATTGTGGTCAATCCTGAATCTTTACAGAACATCCCTTATACCATCGGTGCTGCTGATAATCGTGTGATTACAGGTGCAGGACAAACCGTCTATGCGCGTGGAAATGGCTTAGTCGTGGGTCAACGTTATGGGATCTATCGTGAAGGCAAACCTTATACTTTCCTCAATGCTGAAGGCAAAAAGTTTAATGCGGGCATGGAGTTAACTGAGGTTGCTTCTGCAACTGCGGCGGCTGGTGAAAATGATGTCACCACCCTTGAGTTAACCAAAAGTTATAATGCTGAAGTGCGTAAAGGCGACTATGTCCTACCAAGCTATGATGCTGAATTGCCGAGTTTGTTCTATCCAACCACCACCAATGAAGTCACCAATGGCGGTAAAGTGGTTCGTGTACAAGGTTCAATTGGTACAGCAGCGCAATATAGTGTAGTCACCATTGACCGTGGGAGCTTACAAGGTGCTAAACCTGGGCAAGTCTTTAGTATTTACCAACAAGGTGAAACAGTCCGTGACCCAAAAACCAAAGAGTCTGTGAAATTACCAAGTCAAAAAATTGGTACGCTGATGATCTTTAAGAGTTTTGATCACCTCAGCTATGCCTATATTTTGGAAAGTAATTTACCTATTAAAATGGGTGCTGAAATTAAACCGCCTGCAATTGCAGATAACTAAGTTTTTCATGATGTGATTTAAATATGTTGAAGCAGATATCCAATGACCAATATGATGCCATCAGACTTTGGTATTTGGTTCAACATTCGCTCAGCGCTTTTCGTAAATTAGAAACACACTTTGGTTCTATCGCAAAAGCGCTGCAAGCTGAAAATTTAAACCGCTGGTCTGAAGCCAAAATTCATAAAAACCATCTTGAAAGAGCCAACGAATTTCTCAGTGCGCTTGGGCAATCCAAATTTCAAGTTTGCTTCGATAAAATTCAACAGCATACAGATTTTATTGTTTTAGATACTGACCCTCACTATCCTCAACAACTGTTACCTTATCCTGATCATCCGCCAATTCTATTTGGTAAAGGTGCATTTCAGAATCTAAGTCAACCGCAAATCGCCATCGTGGGTAGCCGAAAGCCTAGTCCGCATGGCAAACAAGTGGCTTATGATTTTGCTTACTATTTGAGTGAAAAGGGCTTTTTTATTACCAGTGGCCTAGCACTGGGAATTGATGCCGCTGCACATATGGGTGGACTAAAACACCATCGAACCATTGCGGTGATCGGTACAGGCTTAGATCTGGTTTATCCCAGTCAAAATAGACAGTTACAAGAACAAATTTTGCAGCATTCAGGAACGATTCTGACTGAATACCTGCCAGAAACCCAACCTATTCAGCGCAATTTCCCCTATCGAAATCGGATCGTGAGTGGTTTGAGCTTAGGTGTTGTTGTTGCAGAAGCACAACTGGGTAGTGGTTCACTGATTACGGCGCAAGCTGCCGCAGAACAAGGTAAAGTGATTTTTGCAATTCCGGGACATATTTATGGAGAGCATCATCAAGGATGTCATCAGCTCATTCGTGAAGGGGCCATTCTGGTTGATCATCCAGAACAGATTGTTGAAGATTTAGCACTTCCCACCCAATGGCATTGTGCACAACAGTCTGAATCACTATCCCCAATGCCAGAAATTCCCGAGCATTTATTTAAGCTGTATCAATTGCTGGATTGGATTGGGCAAGACTTAGATACGCTTGCTCAAAACGCAAATTTAGACATTGCACAACTCACAAGCGATCTTATGGAATTAGAACTTTTGGGTCACTGTATTCAACAATCTGGGCTGTACTTACGTTGCCGAGTCAGTTATTAAGGTTCACAATAGTGGCTTATTCCACGAAATGGCAAGGTAAACATAGATGATTACAACCTCAGTTGCTGAAGCTGCACAAATTCTTCAACAAGGTAAAGTCTTGGCTTATCCAACAGAGGCAGTATGGGGTTTAGGCTGTGATCCGTTCAATGAACAGGCTTTTTTAGAAATTTTAAGGCTTAAACAACGCCCTATAGAGAAAGGCGTAATTTTATTGGCAGGACAGCTCTCACAAGTTGAGCATCTATTAACAGAAATTAACCCTATTATTCGTGAACAAATCATTCAATCATGGACGCAACGCTCTAGAACAGAACGTGCAACAACTTGGCTACTTCCAGCTGATGATAAAATTCCACAATGGATTAAAGGCCAGCATGCTCAGGTTGCAGTTCGTGTAACCAATCACCCTTTGTGCATTGCCTTATGTAATGCCTTTAATGGTTTTATTGTGTCGACCAGTGCAAATTCGGCAGGTTTAGAACCGGCAAGATCTTTGCAACAAGCCAGTCAATATTTTGGTTCTGAATTGAATTATTTAAATGGTGATCTTGGTTTAAGTCGCGAACCAAGCAAAATCATTGACGCATCTACAGCACAAGTGATTCGGGCTTAAACACGTTAAAATATTCATTCAAACATGGGTTCAGGGCCTGTTGGAATTTCATAAATGGCTTGCGTTGTAGGTTAAAATTGAGCATGAGACGTATACGTCGTAAAGCAGGAAACAAAGAGAATAGCGAGACTATTTTCGAGTTTCATAACGTAGGCTGAGATAATTTTAGCCACAACCCTGAGCAAGAACAAAGCACTGCTTTGTTTGCAGCGCAAGGCGTAGACGAATTGTCAACAGACCCTCATATTACCAATAAAAAGGCAAAAAAAAACTCAGCCACATATAGGGTTGGCTGAGTATAAAAAAGGATGCGTTAAACACATCCAGAGGGTATGAAAAATTCAGTGTAGAACAATTTAATTAAGAAATTCTTAATTCGCTACGATGAAAATATTATCCTATAAATTTTTTTTGAATACAAATATATTCTTCTGAACAATATCTGTTCATTTGAGTGAATTGCAAATGACTTGAATTTCAATAATAAAACTAAGTGTTTAAATTTGTTTTACTATTTGAATTTTCAATAGTTAAATCACTAATTCAAAAACAAATTTTGCTCAGATTTAATACTTAAAAAGCGTAAAAAATAAAGTTTCAAATGAACACTTTTCACTCAAAACACTTTAAATTTTAACTCAATAATGTACTTTTTTTGACACTAAGTGACTTTTTTTGTGCCAATGCAATTCCCACTAAAATGACAATACCACCAATCGTATGCGACATCGTCCAGGCCTCATGCAACCAGAAGTAGGCAATGATTGCAGTAAATACTGGCATTAAATTCATAAAAATACTGGTTCGATTTGGACCTAGATATTGCACAGCCATCATCCACAATAAAGGTGCAACAAGAGAAGGTAATATACCCGCATATAAAACGCTGGCGACATTGCCTTGGTTAATCGCATCAATGCCATAATAAAGCACAAATGGTAAATGGTAGACCAAGGTCAGTGCAATTTGCACATAGAGACTCAGCAGTAATGGAACTTTCAATTGCCATTTTTTTAGAAAGACCCCATAAAAAGCATAAAAGAACACAGCCAAGACCATGATCAAATCACCAGAGTGCCCTGCCAATTGAGTCAAGTTGCTAAAATCCCCTCGGCCAATCACATACAGTAAACCAAGAAAAGACAAGATACTGCCGACAACAGCGAAGCGATTGGGAATTTCACGTAAAATAAGAATCGAAACAAAAATGGTAAATACTGGAATAAAGGCGTTGATAATGCCCATATTGGTTGCTGTGGTGTAATGCGCTGCGCTATATGCCAAGCCTTGATACAAGAACATACCAAAAGCACTCAGCACCACAAATTGCATAAAATGTTGTTTAACCAAATGACGTTGCTTCCACACTTGGGGCAACATAAATGGGGTCAAAATAATAAATGCCACTAACCAGCGATAAAAGCTAATACTGACAGGTGAAATATAATCCGAAACATAACGTGTAACTGCAATATTCATTGACCAAATCAATACTGCAATGATCGGTAAACTGATTGCCCACCACATGGGTTTTGAATTGCTATACATAATTTTGACTGTCGAATAGGATCTGGAAATGATTATCGATGAAGTCGGAATAAATTTAAATATGGCATTTCAGACATCTATAGGGCTTTTCAGACAAATGCTATTTTATGCGTTTTTAAACCTAGAATAATTCCCAAGTTTTAATTGCCAAAGTCACCACACTTTGTAATTGTTCAGCACTAACCCCATCACGGGCTTGCATGGTTAAACCTTGAATCACCGTTGAATAATAATCTGTCATCGCTTGAATATTGGCGTGTGGGTTTAAGTCACCTTCTTTGACACCCTGTTGCAAACGTTGGTAGATATTTTCTTTGACTTGTTGTCTTTTCAGCAAAAGATCATGCTGAATCGGTGCATGTTCTTGTGAACAATTCATGGTTGCGGTCACCAACATACAGCCCGTCGGTTTATTCTGTTGAACCAGTTTTTTAAGGTTTTCATACAAATAAATTTCAATGGCGATTTTTGCTGTTTTGGCTTGTTGAAAAATAACCTCCAAAGGACATGCCTCATGCTTTAAGTAGTATTCCAAACAGGCATGAAACAGCTGTGATTTATCTCCAAAACTACTATATATACTGGGTGCAGTAAGATTTAAGGCTTTGGTTAAATCGCTCATCGATGTGGATTCATAGCCATATTCCCAGAACAACAACATGGCTTTTTGTAGCGCTTGTTGTTCATCAAAACATTTAGGACGACCACGCCCACGCTTAGGTGCTTGTTTTTCAGCGACTAAAGCATGTTTTTCAGAATCAGCCATAACTTTCACATATATTTTTATAACGAACATTATTAAATTAATTGACAACACAAAATTAATCAAATATTTTATTTTTATAACGATCGTTAATGAATTAAAAAATACCTCCATATGCTTTCGCTTTACAGCAGGAATATATCTTCATGAATATGATGCAATCAGAAGTTTCAGAACCACAGTCCTCTGAGATTCCCCCCAGTAGCCAAGGGAGCTGGTTGGCGCTATTAACCGTTGCAATTACTGCTTTTGCTTTGGTCACCAGTGAGTTTCTCCCAATTGGTGTCCTCAACGACATTTCCAGTGATTTGCATGTATCTGTTGGTACAGCGGGTTTGATGATCACTCTCCCAGGGATCATGGCCGCCATAGCAGCACCACTCCTTCCCGTTCTAGTCAAAAATTTAGATCGACGTTACTTACTCCTAGCCCTGTCTGCAACGATGGTGTTTGCCAATGCCATCACTGCAATTGCATCAACTTTTGAAATTTTATTGCTTAGCCGTTTCATTCTTGGATTTGCGATTGGTGGATTCTGGGCAACTGCAATTGCCTTAAGTGGTCGTTTAGCACCAAGCCATTTACCTATTGCGAAAGCAACAGCAACTGTCATGGCTGGTGTGACTTTAGCCACTGTTCTTGGTGTACCGATTGGGACATGGTTAAGTGATGCATACGGCTGGCGAACCTCATTTGGAATTACCTCCGCCATCGGCTTCGTTGTTTTACTGTTGGGAATTAAATTTATCCCGAACTTAAAACCTGAATCCGCCATTCATTTTAAAGACTTACCTGCATTGCTAAGAATCAGTAAAGCCAGACAAGGTTTGATTATTATTTTGTTGATTGGTTTAGCTCATTTTTCATCATATAGCTATCTGACCCCGTTCTTTAAAAATTCAGCAGGCTTTGACAGTGCTACCATCAGTTCGCTACTGCTACTATTTGGTATCGCCGGTATCTTTGGTAATGCTTTTGCTGGTTATAGCGGTAATTTGAATGTGCGTTATACCTTTGCATTCGTTGCCATCTGTTTTGCGGTTGTATTCTTTGGCTTTCCTCTATTTGCCATTCATCCATCAGGCGCCTTTATTCTTACAGCGCTTTGGGGCTTTGCATTTGGTGCATTTCCAACCACTGCCAATATTTGGATGTTTTTACATGCCCCTCAAGCTGTAGAAAAAGGCATGCCGTTATTTGTTGGTTTCTTCCAAGTCATGATTGCAACAGGTGCATTAATCGGTGGCTATGTTGTTGACCATTTTAATGCCAACATTTTATTGTATAGTGTACTGAGTTTTATTCTTTTGGCCTTTATTTCAATCTTCACGCTGAGTCGTGGATTAAATAACCCCAAAGCTGAAAACACTGCCATTCAATGTGAGAGTTAAGTCTTTTCAACTATGTATTCAGCGCTGATTTCTGTAGAAGAATTTTTCTACCAAAAGCATGATGTAGTGACACCCCATTCAAATTTATGGGGTGATTTTAATTTGAGTTTAAATGGGACTTTAGAACTCAATGTCGCAGAACAAACCTATCTGTCTCCACCAAGTTATGGTTTGTGGATTCCACCGCAAACCGAACATTGTTGTACAGCTGTGGATGATCAACTGACGCATTACATCTGTATCCGTATTCATCCTCAGCTTTGTCAAAGCTTATCCCAAAGCACAAAGACTTTAAGTATTCGCCCCTTTTTACGTCATACCATTGAAGAAGTTTTAGAGCAGCAGAAACAAGGGATTCCATCATCTCCCTATTATCAACACTTATTAGAACTGTTGGTCGATCAAATCCAAAATAGTGTGTGTTATGAGCATTATTTACCGCAAACCAACCATCCCACACTCAAGCCTATTCTTGAGCATTTGTCGGATACAACACGCTTCCCCCAAAGCCTTCAAGAAATTCTCGATACTTTTCAGATTACTGAACGGCATGCACTTAGACTTAGCCAAGAGCACCTTAAACTTTCGCTGTCTGAATGGCGTAATCGCGCCAAGATTATTTATGCAATCTCATTGATCCAACAAGGCGTCTCAATTAAAAAAATTAGCTTAGACCTCGGCTATCAACACACATCCAGCTTCATTGAGTTTTTTAAGCGTTACACTCATCAAACCCCAGCACAAATGCGAAATCTTTAAGATTGGGGTATTTTTCAAGCAGCCTAATTCCGCTTTATTGATAAGTTTATATACAAAAATACTATAGAAAATTGCCTTAAAATTGTGCATTTTGCATCTTATGCTCTAGATTAAGCATATAACTTTTTGAATTTGTATATATTACCGTCAAATTCATAAGAATTTTAAATAATGAAGGGTTCGAATAAATGAAAAAATTACTACTAGCTACACTATGTGCTTCAGCGTTTGCTTTAACTGCATGTGATAAAAAACCAGCTGATTCAGCTTCAGGAACTGAGAACAAACCTGCTGCAGCTGCGGTTTCTTTAAGTACCAACAATACTGCTGATATCAAAAGCGATTTAACTGCACTTCAAACAATGTCTACAGCGAAAGCTAAAGAAGCATTGAACTTCCAAACAGAAGTGATGCAAGCTGCACAAAAGGGTGATAAAGATGCACTGAAAGGTGTTGTCGATAAAATGAAAACTTATGTGGATGGTTTCAACAAAGATCTTGATGGTTTAGCACTTAAAAGTACTGAAGTTGCGTCTGTACGTGACAAAATGAAAGAGTCAAATAACCTAGGCGTTGAAATGTCTGAAGCTGGTTTAGCGACTTCACCAGATCCACAAAAAATCATGGAACTACAAAAGAAAGGTACTGAGTTACAACAAAGCCTGTTAACTGAAATGCAAGCACTTCAAGCCAAAGCAAACGCTGCACCATAATCGATTAAATTTGATGCAGTTTTTAAAAGCAGATCCTATGATCTGCTTTTTTTATTACACTTATATACAAATGTAACTTGCTGAAATCTTGGAATATCGCTAAAACATTAGACATATTTCTAATCACTGTCTTTTGATTTTTAAGGATACCCCTATGAGCAATTCCGTTTATGACATCCCAGTCAATACCATCAAAGGTGAAGCGACGACCTTGAATCAATATCAAGGTAAAGTTCTTTTAATCGTTAACGTTGCATCTAAATGTGGCCTTACTCCACAATATGAAGGTTTAGAAAAACTATATACTGAAAAGAAAGATCAAGGTTTAGAAATCCTCGGCTTTCCTGCAAATAACTTTCTTGCGCAAGAGCCTGGAACAAATGATGAAATCGAGCAATTTTGCTCTTTAACTTACAATGTCGACTTCCCGCTTTTTGCTAAAATTTCAGTTGCAGGTGATGATAAGCATCCACTTTATGACAGCTTAATTCATGCAATCCCTGAACGTATTGGTGAAGGTCCTTGGTGGAAAGACTTAGTCGATTATGGCTTAACACCGAACCCAAAACCTGAAGTCCTTTGGAACTTTGAAAAATTCTTAATCGGTAAAAATGGCGAAATCGTGGCACGTTTTGCACCAGATATCACTGCTGATGATCCACGAATTACATCTGCGATTGAAGCTGAATTAGCAAAATAGATCGAGCATTAAAAGCACTATGCTTTAAATAAATTTTTATATTTTGCAGTTTTGATCGAAAATTTTATATTTTCGATCAAAATCCCTCTAGCTTTATTCACAATTTAAAATTTCGAAACCTTCAATGGCGTACTAAAAATGCATTCTTTTTTGCTTTTGTTTGAGTAGAAATGAATCTCTAAAGTTACAGACTGTATGTCCTTTGCAACAATCCTCAATCTCTACACTTTTGCAAATTATAGTGAATTCATAACCGATTAAATTACTTTTGGACAACGATGAAAAAGTTTTTACAAGGTGCGGTTTTGCCTTTTGTTATTTTTATTTCTGGCATGTTACTACTAGGCTGTAATCAAGCAGCTGAACAATCACGTCAACAAGATGACGCTCAAGCGATTGAAACTGCGCAAATGAGTGAGAATACATCCGACTCAAATAATAATAATCAATCAACAGCAAAAAGTACTGAAGATTTAAAACAAGGCAATATGTTTTATATCGCACGTGATGTTGCCAACGTACAGCTGAAAACTGGTGACTATGTTGAAAAATTACAGCAAAGCCAATCTAATTTACAACAAGCGATACAATCACAAAATCAAGCTGAGCTGCAACAATCTGTCAAAACATTGACTCGTGAACTACAAGGCTTTAATACAGCATTGATTTCATTAGATTTAAAAAGCCAAGAGATTGATGGTATCCGCCAACAAGTGCTACAAGCCAATAAGCAAGTGCTTAACTCAGCACTGTTAAACGGTGATTTAGACATTTCAAAAGTTGATTTTAAGAAAATCGAACAACAAATGAATACCATCCAACTAGATATGCTTAAACTGGCAGGCATGATGATTCCTGGATCAAATACAGAGCAAGCCACTTGAACAGCGTTAATTAGATTTGAACAGATCAGCCTTGGCTTGGCTTTGCGACATTACATGATCGATCTTGTCCTAGTGCGCGTTTAGCATCTAACTTAAAACGAGCTTGAGCAGACTTATAACTTGCGGGTAAAAATAGCGTTAAACGGGTTTTATTCTTTCCAATGGATTCCACCAAGGTTTTTGATAAATACGCCCCACCCTCTGTACGGGTAAACAAGGTTCCCATTTCTAAATCTCGTTCTAGTCGATTGTCGGTAAAGACAAAATCTTTTTCGCCAGTAAACGCAACACATTGCCCATAGGCCATTTTCAAATTTTTAAATGCGACAACATAATCGATATCTAACTCTGTTTCTAAACCATTTCCCACTGAATTTGCCACCAAACTTGCTTCAGTGGGTGCATTTGGTGTGGTGACAAATTGGCTTTGGCATGCTGAAACAGCACTCAGTAGAAGTACAGAAAATAAATACCGACATTGCACTAATTTTTTCATTTTAAGTTTATTGGTTTTCTACAACAATGAAGGGATTGTAGCAAAGTTCATGAACATGATTTAATAGCAGATTAAGCGTATTTTTGTAGTGTTTCATGCAACTGATTTTATTCACAGGCGTACAAGCTTCGGGTAAATCTACTTTTTATCAACAGTATTTTTACCATACACATCTACGTATCAATCTCGATATGCTAAAAACACGCCATCGCGAAAAGATACTGTTTGAAGCAGCTATAGCCTCTAAAACCAAAATCGTGATAGATAACACCAACATAAGCAAAGCCGATCGAGCCCGTTATATTCAACTTGCCAAAACTGCTGGCTTCGAGATCATTTCATATTATTTTGAAACGGATCTAGACAGCACTTTACAGCGTAATGCGCAACGTGAGGGTAAAGCCAATATTGCTGAAAAAGGCGTTAAAGCCACCTTTTATAAATTAGAAGTCCCGAATCGTTCAGAAGGTTTTGATGCGCTGTTTAAAGTAAATATGATAGAAAATAATGGCTTTTCAATTACTCATAACTGAATAAAAATTTAATGTTGGGCCAACCGCCATGTTTTAAATGCGGTTTGCATCTGTTGTTGTATTTCTTTAGGTACCTTACGAGCTGCTATATTGGAAAAATCTCCACGATAGGTTTCAGCCACAATTGAACTTGCCAAATCTTCGATCGCAATTCGACCTTTGTTCTGATATGCCAGAATTTCTACTCCGGTTAAATAAATATCCCAACATGAAACAACAGAACTCATATCTACGGCAATGCTGAGATAATAATTGGAATCATCTTGGTAGAGTTCCCAAAAGTGCGGTTGTTGGTCGATGAGGCGCATAGTGATTTATTCTAAATACAATGTTTTAACATATAAACTTAGCAATGAATTGAAAATTCGACTTTAGCAAAAAATGTATCAAATCACTTAGCTTTATAATAAATTTTAAAGTGTCATATTGCCAATTAATAAAATTTCACATAGAATAATTCAAGAGGCAACAAAAGAACTTAAGCATCTTGCTAAAAAAGCAATTTATAAAAACACAATTTATATTGGAGAAAAATGAATAATTTTAAACAAATACGTGCATTTCAAGGCGAAAATACCATACGCGTTTATCAAGCATACAATCCTACCCTTGCACAACATGCGGTAAAACATGGTTTCTTAAATAATCCATTTTTTAAAGAAAGCCGTATGACTTGGATTAAACCATCTTATTTATGGATGATGTATCGCTGTGGATGGGGCTATAAAGATGAAGGACAGAAAAGCATACTTGCGATTGATATATCTAAACAAGGTTTCGATTGGGCTTTAGAACATAGTTGTACAAGCCATAAAGCTGAACACATGGACAATGAAACTTGGCAACATTTTAAAGATCAACATCCAGTACGAATTCAATGGGATCCTGAAAGAAATCTATACTTAGAACCTTTGGACTATCGTGCAATTCAAATTGGGTTAACAGGTGAAGCCGTTCAACACTATATTCAGGATTGGATTGTCAATATCACAGACATAACCCAAGAAGCGCAACATGTACATCAGTTGGTTTTTGATGGAAAATTGGATGAAGCAACGGCTTTGTTACCTAAAGAAACTCTGTATCTTCCAAATATTAGTAAAAAAGTGGATGAACTTTAATAACAATGCATATACTTTGTATCTAATACTTCGTACATTATTAACTTTAATGAATTTTTCGATCTATTAATCCTTTGACTGGGTAAATTTAATTTGATCTTTATATACTTGTTGATCAGCTATACTTTTATATATCGAATCCTCTCCATCATTTAAAATACTTTTTAGTTTATTATATTTATTTAAATTATTTGAAATAACATTTAGTCTTCTATTCTCAAATTCTAGTCGTACTTGAAATGGAATGAAGGCTCTATCTTTTACATGTTCAATAGAAGAAAAAATCTTCTCTAATGTTTCTGATTGATAAGAATATAGATTAAGTAATACATTCGTATCAAATACGAAAAAAGTGTTCTCTGCTTAAAGTATAGATTTAATATTCTCTACACTTTCTATCTCGTAACAATTAAACATTTACAAATTACTGCGCTAAATAATTTTATTTAGTAAATATATATTTTTAACCATAAAAAAACCACCCTCGCAGGTGGTTTTTCAATCTCAAACTGCGTGTTATAGCGCGCGGTTTTTGATTTTGCGGATGGTTTCCAACTGAGCAGCAGTTTCTGCAAGAGCAGCCAAAGCAGCAGCAGAGTCCAAATCGCTTTTTTGATTTGCAAGCAATTGTTCAGCATTTTTACGTGCTTCAAGAATTGCAGCTTCATCTAAGTTGTCAGCACGAACTGCAGTATCTGCAAGTACAGTAACAACATGCGGTTGAACTTCTAGAACACCACCAGATACATAGATTAACTCTTCTGTACCGTTTTCAAGCAGAACGCGAATTGCGCCCGGCTTGAGCAAAGTGACTAACGGAGCGTGACCAGGCATGATACCCAATTCACCGCCAGCACCTTTTGCGATAAGCATTGTCACAGTGCCTGAGTACAAAGACTCATTAACACTTACAACATCACATTGCATAGTCGACATGTGAATCTCCTAAATTAGAGTTGCTATTTAAAGCTTCTCGGCTTTAGCGATCACTTCGTCAATACCACCAACCATATAGAACGCTTGTTCTGGGATGTGATCGTATTCACCAGCTAGAAGACCTTTAAAGCCACGAATTGTTTCTTTAAGTGGTACAAGTTTACCAGGAGCACCAGTAAACACTTCAGCTACGTGGAACGGTTGAGAGAAGAAACGTTGGATTTTACGCGCACGGTAAACAATCAACTTATCTTCTTCTGCTAACTCGTCCATACCCAAGATTGCGATGATGTCTTTAAGCTCTTTATAACGTTGCAATACGTTCTGTACAGAACGTGCAATTTCATAATGCTCAGCACCAACAACAAGTGGATCTAACTGACGTGAAGTAGAGTCAAGTGGATCGATCGCTGGGTAAATACCAGAAGATGCGATGTCACGGCTCAATACTACAGTTGCATCTAAGTGAGCAAATGTAGTTGCAGGCGATGGATCTGTTAAGTCATCGGCAGGTACATATACCGCTTGGATAGATGTAATCGAACCAGACTTAGTCGATGTAATACGTTCTTGAAGAACACCCATCTCTTCTGCAAGCGTTGGTTGGTAACCTACTGCAGATGGCATACGACCTAAAAGAGCAGATACTTCAGTACCAGCCAATGTGTAACGATAAATGTTGTCAACGAACAACAATACGTCACGGCCTTTACCGTTTTCATCTTTCTCATCACGGAAGTATTCAGCCATGGTCAAACCAGTTAACGCTACGCGTAAACGGTTACCAGGTGGCTCATTCATCTGACCGTAGACCATTGCTACTTTGTCAAGAACGTTAGAATCTTTCATCTCGTGGTAGAAGTCATTA
>Ga0308158_10002021_pt1 | contig 20030 bp, 16 predicted proteins | sample PhyBR2_FD_201038 | JGI IMG/M metagenome (GOLD analysis project Ga0308158, IMG submission 201038) | Phyllosphere microbial communities from UC Gill Tract Community Farm, Albany, California, United States - DLSLB.R2 | ecosystem: Host-associated > Plants > Phyllosphere > Unclassified | place: USA...
TCATGGTCGAGCAGATCCGAGAGATCGAGACCTCGATGGGCAATGGCGAGGCGCGGGTCGTCTCGACCGGTGAGCAGATGAACCGAGTCACTCTCGCAAAGTCGCTCGTTGCTGCTCGCCCGCTCATGTCAGGCACCGTGCTGTCCGACGATGACGTCACCGTCAAGAGCCCGGGCCGTGGGCTGCAGCCCAACGCGCTTCCGCAGCTCCTGGGCCGCACATTGACTCACGACATGGCAGAGGGAGACTTCTTCTTCGCCGGCGACCTGAAGGATGCGACGCCCACCGGACGTCCCTTCACCTTCCGACGTCCGTGGGGTCTGCCGGTTCGCTACCACGACTATGCGGCGCTCATGGCCCAGTCGAACCCCGACTTCCTCGAGTTCCATTTCTCGTACAAAGACCTCGACGTCGACATGGACTCGTTCTTCACAGAGCGCCTGCCCATCGGATTCACGACCCATCTTCCCGATCTGTTCGCCGGCGACTTCCTCGTCGATCTCGCATCGGATGATGACGAGGTCTGGGAACGCTCGATTCGCGAGGTGCAGCGCACGATCGACGTCACGCGGGATCTGCGTCGCTGGTTCACGATGAATGAGGATCCGATCATTGTGGTCACGATGGGCGGCTTCACGAAAGACAAGCACATCGCCCCGGCGGAGCGCCGTCACAAGTACGCCCGCGTCACCGAGGCGCTCGGTCGCCTCGACTCGACGGGAGTGCGCATCGCGGCGCAGACCCTGCCGCCGTACCCGTGGCTGATGGGCGGACAGCAGTTCCACAACCTGTTCGTCGACCCCCGCGACACGGCAGAGTGGGCCGCTGCCACGGGCACCGCCCTGTGCTTCGATGCCTCGCACACAAAGCTCGCGACAAACTGGCTCGGGCTTCCCTTCTCGCAGGCTGTGGAGCTTCTCGCCCGGCACAGCATCCACCTGCATCTGGTCGATGCCACCGGGGTGGACGGCGAGGGCGTCCAGGTCGGGGAGGGCGATATCGACTGGGACGAGTTCGGTGAGGGCTTGGACCGGCTCGTTCCCGGCGCGCCGTTCATTCCAGAGATCTGGCAGGGGCATGTGAATCACGGTGAGGGGTTCTGGACCGCCCTCGACCGGCTCGAGGGGCGGCTGTGACGCCGAAAGCCAGCATCGTCATCCCGTCGCGCGGGGGTGCCGACCGGTTGCCGCATCTCTTCGACGCGCTGCGCGCCCAGACAGAGAGATCCTGGGAGGCGATCGTCGTCATCGACGGTGATGTCGATGGCTCGGGCGATGTCGTCGACGCTGTCCGAGACGAACTCCCGGTGACCTCGGTCGTGTTCCCCGAGAATCGCGGCCGGTCCGCCGCGCTGAACGCCGGGTTCGCCGCTGCTTCAGGGCACGTGCTTATCCGCTGTGATGACGATCTTCGTCCCGGATCAGAGTATGTGGCACGCCACGTGAAATGGCACGCCCAAGAACCCGGCGGGGTCATCGGTCTGTATCGGAACGTGTATCCCGAAACCGCCTACGCCAGGGCGTATGGGCGTGCGCGTGACACGCAGTTCCGAGCCGATGCCTACGCCGTCCCTGAACATCACCGGTGGCGCTACTGGGCCGGCAATGTGTCGGTTACTCGCGCTACGTACGAGATGGTCGGCGGCTACGACGAGGGCTATCGCGCCTATGGATGGGAGGACGTCGATTGGGGTTTCCGCCTCTTCCGAGCGGGGGTCCGAGTGCATCTTGCGGAGAATTTGGAGACGCCTCATCACATCGCGGCCGTCACGACAGAAATTCGTGTGAAGCGCGCGTTCTACTCGGGAGCGGCGAAGAGGACATTCGCGGCGAAGCACGGTGAGGACGCGCTTGGACCGCGTCGACCTGGGTCAGGCGTTTGGGGGAGACTGATCGGTCGAACGGCGACGCGGAACGGGCTGTCCGGCCTGCTCTCTCGAGCACGCAGCGCCGACGCCGCGCTCGATCGGATGCCGCGCTGGGCGGCCGAGAAGCGGGTCGCGTGGCTCGTCGAATCGGCGGCGCTCTCGGGCGAACTGCATCCCGAACAGGTGGCGAACGATGTCTGACGGCGATCTCGTCAACGGCACGGAACCGGCGGGCGACGAGATGAGACTCCGCCGTGCCCTCTGGATCGTGCCCGTCGCTGATCTCGGCGGGGTCGCACGCCATGTGCTCGACGTGGCACGCGTCGGCATCCCGGGGTGGCAGCTGACCGTGCTGTGTCCGGTTGGGCCGCTCGCGGATCGTCTTCGCGCCCAGGGGTCAGCAGTGACGGCAGGCGCATTCGGAACTGAGGCGGGCGCGCTCACATCGCGTCGCACGCTGGCAGCCGTCGCGAAGGCTCTTCGACCGGACGTCGTCCATTCGCATCTCGCGTTCGCCGACATCGTGAACGCCTGGACGAGCTTGCCCGAAGGCACCCGGCGCTTCACGACAGAGCACGGCATCGCGGGCGATGATGGCGTGTATCACGCCTCCGGGCTTCAGTCCCGGGCGATGGCGCTCGTTCACCGCGCGCGCTTCCCGCGTTTCGACGGCGTGATCGCGGTCGCCGAAGCCACAAGACGAGTCATGATCGAGAAGTGGCATGTCACTCAGCGCATCGCTGTCATCCACAACGGAGTAGATCTGCCGACGGGAGTCGAGCGTCGCGACCCCTCGTCCGTCTCCGGTCTGAGAGTCCTGTCGCTGTCACGCCTCGCGCCGGAAAAGCGAATAGACAAGCTCATCGAGGCTTTCGCATTGATCCTGCGAGATCACCCGGATGCAACCCTGACAATCGCAGGGGAAGGGCCACTGCGAGCAGAGCTCGAGAACCATGCCATGGGTCTGGGGGTGCTCGGATCAACCTATTTCGCTGGATATGTGGATGCTGACGAAGCAATGGGAAACGCCGACATCCTCACCCAGCTTTCTATCTGGGAGAACTGCTCGTACACCTTGCTCGACGCGGCCGCCCGCGAACTCCGCATTCTCGCATCGGATGTCGGGGGAAATCGCGAGATCGTCGGAGAAGCCAGCGTTGTCGACCGGGAGTCATCCGCAAATGTCGTGGCAAGACGATTAGTCACGACGGTTCCCCGCCGCTCGCCCAAGCTTATCTCGGTCGGGGACATGTGTGAACATCTCGTCAAAGAATACGAACGGGAAATGCATGATGACTGAACGCAACTCAACGCTATTCCGTGATTTGCGATACTTTATTCAGCTCGCCGGGGTTTCGTCGCGAGGGTGGATGGTCGCGTCTGTCGCTGGCTCGATCATCTTGGCGGCGCTCGACATGCTCGGTGTCGCGGCAATGGTCCCACTCATGACGCTCTTTTCGGGCGCAGACGCGGCCGTGGGCAGCTTGCGGGACGTCGCCGATTTCGTGGGGGTCAGCGATGTGGTCACGCTCACGATGATGCTCGCGTTGCTCGTGGCGTTGATCTTCGTCCTCAAGAGTGCCTGCTCCATTCCCTTTCGGTGGTGGCTGCTAGGACGGACGACCCGCATCTCGGCGGATGCTTCTACTGAGCTGATGCGGCGATATGTCGCCTCGCCGTTCATTCGTCACCGCACGCGACGCCTACCTGAGGTTTACCGCAATATTGGCGACGCCGCCTCCATTTCGTCCGGAGTGCTGCTCGCCGTGCTCAGTTTGGTTTCAGATCTGCTGGTGTTGATCGGGATTCTTGCCGTGCTGCTCATCACCAGCCCCCTGGTGACACTGTTCACGCTGGTCTTCTTCGGGATTCTGGTCGGCGGCGTCCAGCGGGCGCTCAGCCACCAACAGACACGCACGGGACAAAAGGCGGCAGAGGCGGACCTCCAGAGCTGGCAGTTTCTGCTTCCCGCGCTGGATGGCTTCCGCGAGGCGCGGCTGACGTCTAGCGGAAGGCGGTTCGTGCGCGGATACGCCGAGGCAAAGCGAACGGGGGCTGAGGCAGCGAGAGTCTTCACGTTGGTGTCGGAGCTACCGAAATACGTTCTGGAGATCGGGTTCATCATCGCGGTCGTCGGCGTCGCGACTATTCTTTTTGCGACGGGCGGCAAGGAGAACGCTCTCACTGTTCTAGGCGTCTTCGCGGCGGCATCATTGCGCTCGCTCCCGACGCTCAATCGGGTGTCTGCCACCTTCGCAACGGTACGCAGTGGTCAGGTCGGTCTCGGCATCTTCGTGGATGCCGCTGCGGAGTTGGATGAGGAAGACAGCTATATCGAAGACCCGCGGTCACCCCAGCGTTACGATGGCGACATCGAGTTGCGCGACGTAGGCTTCCTCTTCCCAGACTCCCCGGATCCTGTTGTGCGTGGACTCGATCTTGTCATCCCGAAGAACAGCACCGTCGCGTTCGTAGGGTCCAGTGGAGCGGGAAAGAGCACGGTCCTTGACCTGATCCTAGGATTGCTGACGCCTACGCAGGGAAGGATCACCTGCGGAGGACGTCGTATCGACGACGACTTGGCGGCATGGTGCTCCGGTATCGGGGTTGTTGCCCAGGATGTGTTCCTCATCGATGCGACGATCGCGGAGAACGTCGCATTTGGTCAGGCAAGAGATGAGATCTCGGAAAGTCAAGTGTGGGAGGCGTTGCGACAGGCCGAGCTTTCCGGCCTCGTAGAAGGCCTGGACGAAGGTCTGCAGACGGTCGTTGGCGAGAGAGGCGTGAGGTTGTCGGGCGGGCAACGACAGCGGATCGGCTTGGCCAGAGCCCTTTATCGTCGTCCGCGTGTGCTGATCCTCGACGAAGCGACGAGCGCACTCGATAACGAGACTGAACACCAGATTGCGAAGACCCTTCAGGCGCTGAGCGGGCAACTCACTCTGATCATCGTCGCGCATCGGCTTTCAACCGTTAGGCGGGCGGATAAGCTCGTTCTCCTTGAAGCGGGTCGGGTCGCTGCAGAAGGCAGCTTCGCCGAGATGAAGGAGACGAGCGAGCGGTTTGCGCGGCTTGTCGAGCTGGGGGAGTTGAATTGAGCGTCCCTTCCGCGAATGCCAGAACGCGTGCTAAGACCGAGGCCGCTCCTGCGCGTCTCGTGGCTGCCGAGAGCGGCGCCAGCTGGTTTCAGGAGCGGGCGCAGGAAGTGGGGAGCATTCGCATCCCGGACTTCGTCTTGTTCTTCGCTCTTGCGATGAGTGGTGGTTTGGCTGGGCTCTCGTTTCAGCCGACAGCGCTCGTCTTGGCTGTTCTTGCTGTGCTTGGGGCGTGGCGCAGGCCGCGCCTCAACGATGAATACATCACCTACTCGATCGTGCTGACGTGGGTGGCGCTCGCTTACGTCGCTGTTGTCTCGATGGTCCAGCCGCAACCCGAAGAGGCAGCAAGTTGGGGCGGCCGCCTTCTCAGGCTTACCGTGACTTTTGCGGTCTTATTCTTCCTCAGCTCGGACCGCCTTGACCTGCGCTCAGCCATGGCGGGGTATGCGGCGGCTGCTCTGGTCAATATTCCTGTTTTCTATGCTGGGTTGTCGTCCAACGCTTACGGCGGATACCTGACCGGTTGGTTCGGAGATAAGAACGTCTCCGGCATGGCGTATTGCCTGCTGGGGATCATGGTCATGTGGTTGTGTCGGTCCCGGCTTCAGCGAGGGGTGATTTACGCGGGTTTCGCTGTGCCTCTTTGGTTGACCGGATCTCGCACATCGATGGCTGCGTATGTAGCGGGCGGTGTGTGGCTCTTTTTCGCGCCTAAGCTACCTGTCTTTGGTCGACTTTTGCTCGGCGGCCTGATTTTCATTGTCGTCCAAGTTCTGGCGACGCAATTCGCTCAAATCGGAGTTTTCGAGGAGCGTGAAGGCAGCGACGCGCTGCGCAGCGCCATCGATTCGGCCTCCATCAGGAAGGTCGATGAGAGCGGCTTCTTCGGAAGGGGATTGGGCAATGCCTTCGTCGACATGGGCGTGGACGGAACGTGGTTCTTTCACAACTCGTACTGGACTGCGCTCGTCGAGGGGGGGTGGCCATGGGTGTGCTTCGTCACAGGGCTCACAGTCCTCGCGATGATCAGACCTCTCGAGCGGGCGGTGGAACGCACTGCAGCGATCGGCCAGGGATGCGGTGTGGCTGCGCTGATCTGCGCGTCGCAGTTGGGCGAGGTCTTCGGTACGGTCGCGTGGATGCTCGCCTGTGCTTTCGCGATCCGCGTGCAACTGGTGGCGGGGTCGCGCGGGACGAAAGAACGCTCCGAGCGGTTTGTCAGCACCCTCACCGGGAGGGGGCACTGATGGCCCGCATTGGAGGCCGATTGCGTGCGGGGATCATCACCGCTGCGGCGGAAGCCCACTATCGATTGGCGAACACCGAGAGTCGGGTTCCGATCATGCCGCCGGGGCCACGTGTGTTGAGCATTGAGACGACTCTTGCGCGCGTGCTTGAGGAGCGGCTTTCGATTGCTCGATTCGGGGACGGCGAGCTCCGCTTGATGGGCCGAGCGGGGATCGGGTTCCAACACGCATCAGATAGTCTCGGCGATGCTCTCGCCGAACTGGCATATGGCGACTCCCCCTCGTTGCTCGTCTGCGTGCCAGACATCTTCGGGTCGCTCGACGCTTACAGCGAGCCGTCCGCGGCGATATGGAAACGACACCTGCTCCGCGAACGCGCACGATGGGTGAGAACGTTTGGGAGACAGGATAGTCGCGCCCATGGGAACGCCTTCATAAGCCGCCCGTATCTCGACTGGAAAGACAAGAGTCGAGCGCATTCGCGGTTCGAGATGCTCAAGCAGATCTGGCGCTCGCGTGATGTTCTCGTAGTAGAGGGCGCCGACACGCGCCTTGGGGTGGCGAACGACCTCCTGGCGGGAGCGCGCAGTGTCAAGCGGATCATCGCGCCATCGGTGGACGCGTGGCTCTGCAGGGACGATATTCTTGCCGCGGCCACGCAGCATCCGGGGAGACTGATACTCCTTGCGCTCGGGCCGACAGCTACAGTTCTCGCAGGCGACCTTAGCGCGCTCGGTTTTCAAGCCCTGGACGTCGGGCATATTGATGTCGAGTACGAGTGGTACCTGGCCGGTGCTCTGTGGAAGACGCCGATTCCAGGAAAGCATGTAAATGAGGCTGGCGGCTTGCCCGTTGCGTCCCTGGACTCCGATGAGTATCGCTCGCAGGTGGTGGGTCAGATAGGTGTTTGACGGGTCACTCACCCGGACATCCCGGCCTCGAGAGGGGAAGCGTGCGGGCGGGTGTCGTGACTCCTAGGGTGTTCGGCCTCGAGGTCCTCAAGTGACACTGGCCAATCGCATCGTCGACGAGCGCAGGCCGGGCGCCATCGCGGTGAGGATGTTCGTGACCTCGCCGCCCACGGCCTGTAAGTGGGTCGCTCCCTCCGAGCGCAGCGCTCCGCGGGAATGAATCGATCGGTCAAGTCGGCCACGCTCGACGCCGACGAAGACACCGCCTGCGGTCGCGAAGCAGATCGCGAGGGCGTGGGGCGTTGCCGCTCTGCATCTCGAGTTGTTCGGTGTTTGCGGGTCGGTCTGCTCGAACTCAGCGTGGCTCCGTCCGGTGGCTACCCGCAGGTCGCCGGCCTCGATCTCAAGCAGTTCCTCACCCCGTTGCTCGGATCGGCGGCGACGAGTTTCCTGGCCAACGTCACCGACCTCAAGCTCGACGTCGGTGCGCTCGTGGGACGCGCCGTTCTCGAGCAGATGTGCAACACGACGGTCAACCCTCAGGGCTACAAGCTCGCTCGCGAGTACCTCGTCGCCTACCTGCGCCTTGTCCTCACCGCTTCGCTCGTCGGGGATCTGCTCACGGCTGTCACGGGTACACTTCCGAACCTGCAGGTTGATACGGATCTGGTCTGGGCGGCTCTGCGCGCCATACCCGTGCTCGCACCCATCATCGCCCTGGGAAAGAACGCGCTGACCGTTCAGGTCGCCGCCGATGCTGGACAGCTCGCAACCGGCCTCACTTCCGCGCCGATCCCGAACGGTCCGGACGATGCGATCACGCTCGAACTGGGCGCCGGTAGGGTGACCGTCGACATCGGCAAGCTCCTCGGGCCGACGTTTCCCGGTGGGGTCATCCGCGATGGCGAACTCTCTCCCCGCCAACTCGATCCTCTTCGTCGACTACCCCCTGCCCACGAACGCTCTGTCGAGCCTCGTCGCGAAGATCCAGGACACGATCATCCAGCGCGTTCAGGGTCATGTCACGGTCACCATCAGCGTCGGCACGACGAGCGGGCTCGGCGCGACCGGCCTTCTGATCACGGGCACGCTGGCGCAGTTCCTCAGGGACAGCCACGGCTACCATCGTCGCGTTGGAAGCGCCCCTCAATCTCGGTGCACTGCTGGGGCCCTTGCTCCAGAACCTCGGGAACATCGTCAAGGGCTCCCTCTTCGCTGCGGGCGGAACGGTTGACGTCGCGCTGACTGCTCTCAGCGGTCTGCTCGCCGCGATCTTCGATGCGCTGAAGAACCTGTTGAACATCACTCTGAACGTGCAGAACCTGCCCGAAGGGAACAACAACCCGAGCACGCCCGCCAACGGAGCCGGTCCTGCGCGCTGGGCATCGGGCGCTCAGGCGCTTTCGGCGGGACGGTTCGATGTCGCAGCTCTCGGCATCAGCGCTGTGGAAGCCCTTCCCGTTCCGAGTGTGCTGGATCTCTTCCTTGCGCTCAGGAAGCGTCGGGCCGCACACCGCGGCCTGAGCGGCAGGATGGTTAGAAAAGCTGGCCTTCTTAGGCCGGCTTCTCGGGTTCACCATGCTTGCTCAACAACCAGGGGATCCGAGGGGCTCGCATCCGCGCGGAGCTCAGCGAGAGACTGTGCCCGGACGGCCTGTACGGCACGCCGCATCGTCGCGACGGAGCCGAAGCCGGCACCGCGGGCCAGCGCGTCGTTAGAGAGGCCGGGGCAGGCTCGCACCAGCCCCTGCAGGGAGCGCACCCTGGTGTGCTGCAGAGCGGTCGCGATCGATGTGCCGTGTCGATGAAAGTCGCGGGCGAGGGTGCTGCGCGACACCCGGAATCGCTCTGCCAGTCGGTCCGCGTTCAGAAGCGGATTCGCGTGCTCGGCCTCGATGACTCTCATAGCCTGTGTGAAACGGCTGGCGTCCTGTGCGCCGTCGACTGCCGCGGCGGCGAGAGCACGGGCCGTCTCGCGTATCAGTCCCCGCATCACCATCGAACTCGGCTGCTGCGGGGGAGTCCAGGTGCTGATCGCGGCGCGCAGGCAGGCGTAGCAGGATCTCAGGATGCCGTTGTCCGGACTCCTCAACCCGACATTGTCTGGCGTCGGTGCGAGAGGCAGCACCTCACTCATGTCGAAGGAGAACAGAACGAGCTCGACGGACTGTCGTGCACGGAGGACGACCGGCTTGTCGGACGGGAAGAGGATCGATATCCCGCCTTCCTCGCTCACGAAGGTGGGGGCTGCTCCGTCCAATTCGAGCAGACCCCGTGAGACCAGCAAGAACACGATGCGCCTTTGTCTCGCGGCCTCCTGCCGTACCCAGCGCAAAGCGCCGCGGGCCGCGACGACGTGAGCGGCGATGAAGGCGTCGAACCGTATGGCCTGCATCCCGATCTCATCCAGGCTGCCCTCCGCCGGGTCGAGCCCAGCGCCGCGCAGGAATCGGGCGAACAGCGACGACTGTGCGCGAGACCTGGGGCGACCGATCGGGAAGTCGTAGTAGCGATGGGTTGAGAGCCCCACCCACCCGTGCGTCGGGTCGAAGGGCTCGTCTACGTGCACATTCGTCATGACTGTTCCGTCAGCGTCGGACGAGCCATGAGTGGGGTTGGGGACAGACTGCAGACCGCATCTCTCGGATGCGCCAGACAGCCCGGCAGCTCGAATACGACGTGACCTCAGCATGGCCGAGCCGTGGCGGCGATGTAAGCCCCATGTGGCCGTTCACCCACCGACCGCCGGGCAAATCACTCGACAGCCGGAGGAGGCCGCGGGCGCGTCCCAGGGGAGAGGAGGCGACCGCCCCGCGGGCGCTCGCCTCCTCTCGTGCGAAGACCGGATCAGAGAGCGTGCGTCTCACGAAGATCCCGGACATCCTCATCCACATCTGCGCGAGCGGAGATCCCTCGCGTCAGCACGTCCAGCGCAACAGGATGAATCCGGGGGCGCGCCTGTTCTGCGCGACCTCTTCCGCGGGGCTCCGCAGAGTAAGGTCGACGTTCGCTGCGCGCGCGGCGTCGGCGAAGCATCCGCCGTGTCCGCCTTCGCCTCCGATCGCGGCGACAGTCCAGTTGCTCAGGCGGTAGTCGTAGTCGGCTGCGTGCAGAGCGCCGGAGCCACCACCGTTGTACCCGCCGCCTCCGGCACCCGCTGCGAGCTGCACCCCCACGTTGGCGTAGCTGGAGTCCTGCGTCCAGTGCACGCGGTTGCGGGCGTCGGCGCCGTTGCCGCGAGGGCCGGCGAGGCCAGAGAGCCCGGAATCCCATCTGAGCTCATGCGTGGTGGTTCCCCAGGCGGTTCCCCAGTTTCCGTCGCCACCCGCGCCGACGGCCGATGTCGTGCCCCACTTGCCATGAGCGACTGATTGCTTTCGATCGGTGCCTTCCTGATAGGCCTGCCATCCCCCTCCTTCGGGGTTGTCGATCGGGGCGTTCCACCAGTTGCCCGCGGTACTCGGGACCATGGCCTGCTGCTTGCCGATCCCGCCGCCGCCGCCGGCCACGACCAGAGGGCTGCCGTCGCTGGCGACGATCGCCGAACCGCCGCCGCCCGATCCTCCGGCGTTCCAGGCGCTGAGCCCTGCCACCGGGGTGTAGAGATTGCTTCCTCCATCGCCGAAGCCGCGTCCGCCTGCTGAACCCGAGTACCATCCGCTCGACGGGGACGTCTGCGTATCGACGAAGTACCCGCCTTGACCGACCACGAGCGTCAGGACCTCTCCCGGCGTGACGGTCAGCCTTCCCGTCACCTTCATCGCCCGCGAGTTGAAGAAGCCGGAGACAGCGCCGCCGGGCGCCCCCACGACCTCGAAGTACAGTTCGTGCACACCCGCCGGAACCGGCCAGGTCGTGGTCATCGCGCCGGTATCCTGCTTTCCTGTGAGCGTGGGGCGTGGCGCACGATGCTCCCCACTCTGCGAGCACGACTGCGCCATGGCGGGCGCGGCAGATGCCAGAGCGATCGCCGGCACCGACCAGGCCACCCCTTTGACCACGGTGCGACGGGTAACCCGATGCTCGGCAGGCTTCTTCTCAGTCTCAGTCATTTATCCATTCCCCCAGCACATGGCGGCAGCCACGTCTCTCCCACAGAGCCGCTGGAAACTGCCTCCTCCGTTCAGCATGCGAAAGGCAGGGGCCGACTGTCGCATACTGATCGGTCAATGCGCCGATCTGCGCGGCCGGATGCTCTGATCTGCACACCTTCAGCCTGCCGAGTCGGGCGGGACGGTGGCGCGTGATGAGTTGCCGTTCATGCGACAGATGCCGTAAGCTATCCCCTTGGTGCCTGCCCTTCGGCTTGCCGGGGCGCAGGTGCGACGAACGTGAGCCCTCCACTGGCGCGTGTTTCATCTCGGCTCTACGAGAGGAAACCCACCCCGGAGTGGGATTCACGAACCTCTCCGTTCGAATCAAGAAAGCAGCACTATCGTGACGCGCACTTACACCCCGAAGGCCGGGCAGGTCCAGCGTGACTGGATCGTCATCGACGCAACCGACGTCGTTCTCGGCCGTCTGGCTTCGCACGCAGCAGCAATCCTGCGTGGCAAGCACAAGGCGACCTTCGCTCCCCACGTCGACACCGGTGACTTCGTCATCATCGTCAACGCAGAGAAGGTCGCTCTCACGGGCCAGAAGCTCCAGAAGAAGATGGCTTACCGCCACTCCGGCTACCCGGGCGGCCTGACGGCCACCTCGTACGCCGAGCTTCTCGAGAAGCACCCGGTTCGCGCCGTGGAGAAGGCCGTCCGCGGCATGCTCCCGAAGAACACCCTGGGTCGTCAGCAGCTGTCGAAGCTCAAGGTCTACGCAGGTGCCGAGCACCCGCACGCCGCTCAGCAGCCCACGCCGTACACCCTCGACCAGGTCGCGCAGTAAGCGCCCCTCAGATTTCTAAGGACATACTCGTGGCTGAAATCCAGGACACCACCGAATTCCCGCAGAACTTCTCGACCTCGAGCCCTGAGGCTGAGGTTCAGGAGTCGGCTCCCCGCCCCGTGCTCTCCGTTCCCGGCGCCGCAGTCGGCCGTCGCAAGCAGGCCATCGCCCGCGTGCGTCTGGTTCCCGGCTCGGGCACCATCACCGTCAACGGTCGCACGCTCGAGGACTACTTCCCGAACAAGCTGCACCAGCAGCTGATCAACGACCCCTTCACGGTTCTGAACCTGCAGGGTGCGTACGACGTCATCGCCCGCATCTCGGGCGGCGGCGACTCGGGTCAGGCCGGCGCTCTGCGCCTCGGCATCGCCCGCGCGCTGAACAACATCGACGCCGAGAACAACCGCCCGACCCTCAAGAAGGCCGGCTTCCTCTCGCGCGACGCTCGCGTCATCGAGCGCAAGAAGGCTGGTCTCAAGAAGGCCCGCAAGGCTCCTCAGTACTCGAAGCGCTGATCCCTACAGTTCCCTCTATGGCACTGTTCGGAACGGACGGCGTGCGGGGGCTGGCCAACGGCCAGCTCCTCACCGCCGAACTTGCGCTCCACCTGGCCCAGGCGACTGCTGTCGTCCTGGGCCAGGGCCGTATCGCCGACGCGCGTCGCGCTGCAGGCAAGCGGCTCACCGCTGTCGTCGCGCGTGATCCGCGCATCTCGGGGCACTTCCTCAGCGCCGCTGTCGAAGCCGGGCTCGCGTCGTCCGGCGTTGATGTTCTGGATGCGGGAACCCTGCCCACCCCGGCAGCGGCCTTCCTGATCTCCGACATCGACGCCGATTTCGGCGTCATGATCTCGGCTTCGCACAACGCTGCTCCCGACAACGGCATCAAGATCTTCGCCCGGGGCGGAGTGAAGCTGCCCGACCTCGTCGAGCAGCGCATCGAAGAGCACATCGAGTCGGGCGTCAAGCTGCAGCCCACCGGTGCCGAGGTGGGTCGCGTCATCCGATTCTCGGATGCTGAAGACCGCTACATCATGCACCTGCTGGCCTCGCTGCCGCATCGCCTCGAGGGCATCCACGTCGTGCTCGACTGCGCGAACGGCGCGGCTTCCGGCGCATCGCCCGAGGTGTTCCGCGCCGCAGGCGCCAAGGTCAGCGTCATCGGCGCCGACCCCGACGGCCTGAACATCAACGACGGCGTCGGATCGACCCACCTCGACAAGCTGGCCGCCGAGGTCATCCGAGTGGGGGCGGACGTGGGCATCGCCCACGACGGCGACGCCGACCGCTGCCTCGCTGTCGACGCCGACGGTAACATCGTCGACGGTGACCAGATCATGGCGATCCTCGCCGTCGCGATGAAGAGCCGCGGCAAGCTCGTCGACGACACCCTCGTCGCCACGGTGATGAGCAACCTCGGCCTGCACATCGCGATGCGCGAGCAGGGGATCACCGTGCGCCAGACCGCCGTCGGCGACCGGTACGTGCTCGAAGACATGACCGCCGGCGGCTATTCGCTCGGCGGTGAGCAGTCGGGTCACGTGATCATGAGCGACTTCGCCACCACAGGCGACGGCCTGCTCACCGGACTCCACCTGGTCGCCGAGATGGCGCGCCAGAAGAAGTCCATCGCGGAGCTTGCCTCGATCATGACGGTCTACCCGCAGGTGATGATCAACGTGAAGGACGTCGACAAGGACGCCGTCTCCGATCACCAGGGCGTGCAGGATGCTGTCAAGGCAGTCGAGAGCGAACTGGGTTCTTCGGGCCGCGTGCTGCTGCGCAAGTCGGGCACCGAGCCGCTCGTGCGCGTGATGGTAGAGGCGGCCGACGCCGAGACCGCGAACTCCCATGCGGAGTCGCTCGCGGAGGTCGTGCGCACGCACCTCGCCCTGTGATCTGCAGGCATGAGTGAAGGCGGGCTGCCTGGGAGCAGCCCGCCTTCATTGTTTTGTCCGCCGATTCCCCCCGGATCGGCAGAACCGATGGCGCGTGCTGTCACTGGGGGTGTCAGCCAGCACCATCGGGGTCGGTGGGCTTCAGAGAAGCAGCCCGTCTTCGCGGGCGAGTCTGGCGAGATCGAGTTTGGAGTGCGCGACCCGTCCGCGTTCGATGTACTTGCGCTTGACGCGGGCGAGGTATTTGCGTGCAGTGTCTTCTTTCGTGCCGATCGCGCTGGCCACTGCGGAGATCGTCTGGCCCTGCACGTAGAGGTCGAGAACCTTCGACTCCTGCGGCGACAGCTCCGGAGTGCGTGGATCGGGTGCGGCGGACTTCTGCGCGAGCGCGGAGACGTACTCGTCGCCTGCGAGCACCTCGTCGACGCAGTCGAGCAAGGTGGACTCATCGTCTTCCTTGGTGATGAGACCGTCGAGATCGAATTCGAGAAGCGTGCGAGCGGCCGCCTTCGGGCTCATCGACGAGACGACCATGACCTTGATGCCCGCCTGGCGCAGCGAGGCGAGCGCCTTGCGCGTGGGCTGCGCGTCGTCGAACGGAAGCGCCTCGACTACGAGCAGATGCGGCCATTGCGAGCGCGGCTGCGTGCGCAGCCATTCCATCAGCGTCGCGATCGAGCCGCTGGTGTGAACGACAGAGATGCCCGCCACCTCTTCGAGGATCTCGACCGTGCGCAGCCGCTGAAGCACGTGCGGCTCGACGACGGCGGCCCGGCGCCACGTGCGCCGATACGCAGATTTCGCGTGCATTGAAGGTGTCCTGTCCGTCTCGGTTCGTGCGATTCGCATCGCAGTCGGTGTTCTCATGTGTGGTCTGTTCCGGTTCGACGGCAGGGCCTCCAGAGGGAGAGAGGCCCTGCCGTCTTTTCGCGTAGCCGGTACTCCCCGGTACGGCTCGCGCGGCGACGTGACCAGAGCGCAATCCCCCGATTGCTGGCACATTCGTCGCCTACAGATATAGATGAGCGGGGTGTCGCACCGTCACGCGCCTTGAGGCAGATGGCGCGTTCCGGGGGTAGGTAGGCTCAAAGTGAAGGTGAGGGGACGTCTCTACGCCGCTCCAGCGGGAACATTGCAGAAGCTGAGATCGACCCCGAGCATCACTTCCGGCGAATATATGGAAGGTCGTTGCGGCAGTCTGAACGGCTCTCCGTGGGTCACCGACGCATGGTCCTGATCGACGCAGCTGCGCCCGCGCCGATGACCGCGCCGACCGTGTTGACGAGAACGTCGGCGGCAGAGGCATCCCGAGGCAGGCCCGCGAACTGCAGCAGCTCGATCGTCGTCGACGCGATCAGCGCGACCAGCACCCACAGCCACCACCGCACCTTCGGCCAGAGTGTCGCGGCCAGCGCGACAGGCAGCGCGAACAGCAGCAGGTTGAGAGCGACGTCGTAGGCCCCGACCGTCACGAACGACGGGATGCCGATCGTGCGGCCCGCGTAGTAGAGCCAGACGACGAAGCGGTTGAGTGCCCACCCGATCGGCAGGACGACGATCGCGACCCCGCCGATGAGACAGGCGCCGAGCAGAGCGACCAGCAGCGCGCGCCGTGCGGGGCGCTGCTCACGAGCCGGTCTGGACATCAGGCCATTGTCACAGTCATGAGGGGAGCCTCTGAGGGCCCCAGCTCCGTGAGGGGTCACCGTTCGCTATGGGTCCCCGCCACCGTGGGCGAACGGAGCGCTACCCCCCTGACCCCTTCCGGCTTCGCCGCGCGAGCCATGCGCGGCCCCATCGCCTGATCGGCGACTCCACGAACCGGTACGACAGCGCGACGATCGCCGCCGTGAGCACGATGTCGATCGGCGCCGCGAGCTTCAGCTCTATTCCGGGCCACAGCAGCGGCACCAGTCCCATCAGGGTCAGGCCGTAGAGATACACCCCATACGACCGAGCGCCGATCCACACCGGCACGCGCGACCCGAGCGCCCGCGAGACGACGGTCGGTGGACCGGCAGTGAGCTGCAGCAGCAGCGCGGCCGTCGCCACCGACGCCGCGATGAAGGTCGCCGGCCGAAGGGGCGGGAAGTCGGTCACGGCGGCGAACGCGAATACGGCGCACGCGACGTACGGCACCCATCTCTGCTCGACCAGGTGCCGCACCCACGCGGTGAGGCCCCGAGCGCGCTGCTCTGCGGCCCAGCATCCGATCACGAGCGGCAGCAGGTGCCCGGTGGGAAGGAAGTAGTTCGGCCCGGTGAAGGGCACGATCGCCGCCGCAAGGACCGAGAGGTGCATGAACCATCGCTGGGTGCGCAGCGATGCCCGCAGCAGCACGAGCACCAGCAGCGGGGGCCAGACGAAGTAGAACTGCTCTTCGACGCTCAGCGACCACGATTGGTTGAACGCCGTCGCGACCCGGTCGGTCCACGCCTGCTGGAAATCGTTGAAGTAGAACAGCGCCCCGGCGACGCTCCACGGAACCTTCTCGCCCTCGCCGGCCAGCACCGCAGTGAACGACGCGATCGGCAGCCAGATCAGCAGAGCGGGCAGCAGACGAAAGGCCCGACGCAGATAGAACGCCCCGAAGCGCACCCGGCCGGTGTCGGCGAACTCCGCGAGCAGCAGACCCGTGATCAGGAAGGCCGAGAGCACGAAGAACAGGTCGACCCCGACCGCCCCGCCGGGAAAGTACGCGGCAGCCAGATGCAGCAGGAAGACGGCGACCACCGCGATCGCGCGCACGCCGTCGAGCGAGGGCACGTAGTCGACTGTCGAGGGCGTGCGCTCGGCCACTTTCGGGGTCTCATGCATGGCGATCGCGCTCAGCCTAGCCCCGAGCACCTGCGCCGGGGCACCCCGGGTGCGATACTGAGATACCGCGTGGGGGAAGGAGGGGCGATGACGCTCAGCCGTGCTTCTGTCCGCGCTCTTCTCGCCGACTTCTGGGCGAACCTCTGGCGATGGATGCTCTTTGCAGTCGCGACGGTGCTGGCCGTCTACTTCCTGCTCGAGCGCGCGCTCGACGACGGCGTCACCAGCGCCATCGCTCTCGCCGCGATCGTGATCGGCGTGGTGATCACCCCCAGGCATCCGATGGCGCTTCCCCTGCTGGCAGTGCCGGGAGCATTCGTCACAGCGCGGGTCAGCTTCGGCGGCGCCGACCTCACGGTCTCGGACCTCGCCATAGCGATCGGCTTCCTCACCGTGGTGCTGCTCTCGCAGCGCGACTTCCACCCGACGCTCCGGGCCATGCTCTGGTTCAACGCGCTGTACCAGTTCGCCACGCTCTTCACCGTCATCGTCAACCCGTTCCCGCAGAACACCGTCGAGTGGTTCCACGCCTGGTTGCTCATCGGCGGAGCGCTCGTGCTCGGGTGGGGAATCGGTCGCGCCGGGATGCTGCGCACCGCGCTGCTGCTGATGATCGGCGCCGCGATCGTGATCGCGCTCGGTACCATCGCGACCGCCGTCGTCGTCTTCATCACCGACGGAGTGCAGGCGATCTACCCGCGCTGGCCATGGAGCATGCACAAGAACTTCGCGGGCTTCGCGCTCGCGACAGCCGTGCTGATCGTCTTCATCAGGCCGCCGGCTGCGAGACTGTCACGGCGTCTGGCGGTGCCGTCGATGTGGCTCTTCCTCGTCGCGCTCGTGCTCACCCAGTCGCGCCAGGCTGTCATCGGGCTCCTGGTCGCTCTGCTGCTGTACGTGCTGCGCTCCGGTGCGAGCAGGCACAAGCTGCTGGTCGCGGTGCTCGCGGTGCCCGGCGCGGTGCTCATCGTGCAGAGCGTGATCGAGCAGGTCGAGTCGCAGAACAAGTTCAACTCGACCTACCAGCGGCTGGAATGGTTCCGTGAGGTCTATGCGCTCTGGAAGCATTCGCCGTTCGTCGGCCATGGCCTTCGCTACTGGTACGTGCACCCGACGGCGAACTTCCAGCCGCCGCAGGCCGAGCTCGAGGTGCTCGCATCCGCCGGCCTGATCGGCTTGGCTGCCTTCGCCGTCATGTGGATCGGCTTCGCCGTCGTGCTCTGGCGGTTCTGGACGAGCAGCAGCACGTTCGGCGCGCTGGCCTTCGCGGCCGTGATCTCGCGAATCGTCGCCGCGCAGTTCGACCTGTTCTGGGTGGCGTCGCAGGTGTCGGTGCCGTTCCTCATCGCGGGCCTCTGCCTCGGTGCGCATGTGCACGCGCAGAACTCGCAGGCGCAACCGGGCGCGGAGAGCGTACCTTCTAAGATCGACGACGAGGGAAAACTGGGGGTGGCATGGAACTCCGTGACTACGCGAACGCACTGAGGCGGCATTGGCTCGGAATCGTCCTGCTGACCGTTCTGGGACTCGCAGCGAGCTACGGCTGGGCTGCGATCCAGACGCCGGTGTATCACGCAGACGCCAGCGGCGTCGTGAGGGTGCGCACGGCCCCGGGCGAGGTGATCACGCCGGGTGCCAACGAGACGCTGTCGAACGCCAAGGTGCCGACCTATCTCGAGATGGCGAGCTGGCGCAGCGTCGCCGAGAAGGCGGCCGAGACGCTGAACCTGCCCGACAAGCCCGAGAGTCTCGTGCAGCGGGTCACCGTCGACAACCCTCCAGGGACGCCGATCCTGAAGGTGACCGCGGCCGCCTCTACTCCCGAGGCAGCGCGCGATCTCGCCGAGGCGTGGGTCAACGGGCTCACCGAGACCATCGAGGAGCGCGAGGGCACGGGAGCGGTGAATTCCGCCCCGTTCACGGTCGAGCTCGCCGAATCGTCGGCGCTGCCCTCGGCACCCTCGTTCCCCGACGAGCGCATGGCTCTGCTCGTCGGAGGCGTGCTCGGTCTCGGCATGGGCGTGGCCTTCGCGCTCGTGCGCGCAGTCTCCGACCGGCGCGTGCGCGCCACTGACAACGTCGAGCAGCGTCTCGGCAGCGCGGTCGTGGGCACCCTGCCCGCCGCCGACGAGGTGCAGGGCGGCCATCGCCTGCTCACCGAGGACCAGACCGGCACGAAGTCGAGCTACGCCATGCGCGAGGCGCTGCGGGTGATCCGCACGAACCTGCAGTTCATGGACGTCGACAACCCGCCCCGCATCATCGTCGTCAGCAGCGCCGTACCCGGCGAAGGCAAGTCCACGGTCGCAGCGAACCTCGCCGCCACCCTCGCCGCCAACGGCGCTCCCGTGGTGCTGGTCGACGGCGACCTGCGCCGGCCGACGGTTGCGAGCACCACGGGGGTCGACGCTCCAGCCGGCCTCACCGACGTGCTCGCCGGTCGCGTGGCGCTGGGCGATGTGCTGCAGTCCACCCCGCATGCGCAGAGCCTGGCCGTGCTGACCGCGGGCACGATTCCGCCGAACCCGAGCGAGGTGCTCGGTTCGGCGCGCATGAAGTCGGTGCTCGACGAGCTCGCCGAGCACGCGACGGTGATCGTCGACGCGCCGCCGCTGCTGGCGGTCACCGATGGTGCGGTGCTGGCGCATCAGGCCGACGGCGTTCTGCTCGTGATCTCGGTCGGGAAGACCACTTATGACCTCGTCGAGAAGGCGAAGGAAGCGCTGAACAAGGTGCACGGCCGCGTGCTGGGTGTCGTGCTGAACCGAGCGCCGCTGACCGGGGCCGAGTCGTCTGTCTACACCTACGAGTACACGCCGACCAAGGAGGAGAGGGGCCGCGCCCGCCGGGCGAAGCGGGCAGCAGCGGCGTCCGCCCGTTCGTCGGAGGCTGCAGCTCCCGTGTCTGCGGAGCCCACGACGTCCGAGGCCGACGTCACCCCCACCGGGTCGAATCCCGAGGTGGCTGCACATGCCGCCGAGGACTTCGATGAGCTGCTGCGCGGCGCGACCGTAGAGGTGCGACCGCGCCGGGCACCGCGCAATGCCAAGGGCAAGTGACGGCGAGGCCCGTGATGCGCACGCGTCGCCGCGTCGCATCGCGCTGATCGCCTCGTCGTTCGCGCCCCACGCCGGCGGCGTCGAGGAGCACGTCGGCCAGGTCGCCAGGCAGCTGCACGCACGCGGTCACGCCGTCGAGGTGTGGACGGTCGACCGCGGGGCTCGCCCGGATGCCCCGTTCGCCGCCCACGACGGCAGCGAGATCACGGTGCGCTACCTGCCGACGCCGCTGCCCGCGCGCTCCGTTGCG
>Ga0308158_10002022_pt1 | contig 20027 bp, 20 predicted proteins | sample PhyBR2_FD_201038 | JGI IMG/M metagenome (GOLD analysis project Ga0308158, IMG submission 201038) | Phyllosphere microbial communities from UC Gill Tract Community Farm, Albany, California, United States - DLSLB.R2 | ecosystem: Host-associated > Plants > Phyllosphere > Unclassified | place: USA...
CCGGCGTCGGCCCAGTGCACGGTGCAGCCCGTGACCTTGACCCCGTACGCCATCGCATCCCGCACGCCGTGGGCCCCGGGGAATGCCGGGAGCAACGCGGGGTGGGTGTTGAGGTACCGGCCGTTGAATGCATCAATGAAGCTTGGGCTGACAATCCGCATGAACCCGGAGGACACCACTACGTCCGGCTCATAGGCGGCCACGGCGTCGGTGAGCGCAGCGTTCCAGTCGGCGCGTTCCGGGTAGGCCTTGAAGTCCACCACAAAGGTGGGGATACCAGCGGCAGCAGAACGCTCGACGCCGTACGTCCCCTCACGGTCGGCGCCCACCGCCGCGATTTCCACGTCGAGCTCCCCCGCCTTGACGGCGTCAATGACGGCCTGGAGGTTGGACCCGGTTCCGGAAACGAGGACGACGATACGCATTGGTCCAGCTTAGGTGCACGCTCGCGTACGCTGGAAAACATGAACAGCGAACCGGGCCGGAGCGGGCCGCAGCAGGTCAAACCCCCGCTCAGCGAGGGGGCCAAGGCCTCCCTTGCCAAGACCCGCGCCCTGTTCCGAATGTTTGTTGTCTCGGTCCTCGGTGCGTTCTTCGTGTACCAGCTGGATGTCGGGTACCTCTGGCTGGTGACAATGCTGACCGCCGTTGGCCTGGTCCTGGGTGTTGTCCTGCTGGTTCGGGCCATCCGGTTGAAGGAATCCAAGCTGGTCCTCTTCGGCACCATTTCCGGCCTGGTGGGGGCGGCCGTCATGGTGCTGTTTATTGTCACCACCCTGGTCCTCTACGACCAGGTGCGCGAATACCAGGCCTGCCTTGGCCGGGCACTGACGGACCGGGCCACCCACGCGTGCATGGTGCAGTTCCAGAACGTAATACCTACAAAGGTGCGCTGACCGGAAATTGGGTCCTAGTGGACCAGCTCCGCGTCCCGTTCCACGGCGCTGCCCTTCTCCCGTTCCAGCCACGGCCCAGCCGCGTAGCCTATGACGACGCCGATGCCCACCTCCGCGGCCACCCACAGTCCCGTCCACAGCGGGTCGGGCCCGATGTCCGTCAGACGGCCAAGGCCGGCTGAGCCCCTGGCAATCCAGGCCAGACCCGCGGTCAGCAGTCCGGCGGCAAACCCGGCCAGGACTGCGAGTACCAGCGTGGAGGCGCTGGCCGTGAACCAGCGGGCGTGGATCTTGATGGCGAGCCATTCGTCGAAGTGGTTTTCGCCCTCCCGGAGGAACCACCATCCGGCCATGACACCCGCCAGCACCGGAACCACCAGGGCCACAAAAGCGTAGTCGAGGGACCCTGACGGAATCGCCGACAGGACGGGGATGGAGGGCACCGGCCCGACGGCGGTGGCCAGCGGACCCACGTGGGAGCCGGCTCCCATGGCGAAACCGGCGCCGGACATCCAGGCGAGGGCAAAGACGACAAGGTTGGGCAGGAAGCCGAGCTGTGCGATGGTGAGGGCCGCGCCTCCCACCGGGCCGGCATCGAGCGCTTCATAGACGGAGACCACGAGGTTCCAGTGGATGAACAGGTCGATTGCCAGGAGCGCAGCCGCCAGGGTGAGGGCGGACATCACGGCCACGAATCCGGCTTTCGCCACGGATGCGAAGTACGAGCCGGCCCAGCGGGAATGCTGGCTGGTGCGCGAAATCCAGTCCACTGCGTCGACGCCGATGAGCCGGCTCCACGAACCTGCTTCCCGTCGTGCTCCGATCACCATGCCCAGTCCATACGGGATCAGGGGGACCAGCAGGGCGTACCAAAGATTGATGATGACGTCGGCAGTGCGGCAAACGAATCCGGTGGCCACGCCGAAAGCCGCATAGACCAACCAGGACCCCAGCAGCGCCTGCCACAGCTGGTCCGTGTAGGAGGCGCGGGCCAACCGGCGGCCGGCGCGCCAGGCCAGCAGGAACGGGATAAGGGTCAGGCCCAGGGGAATCAGGCTCAGCATGCCGGACCCGCCGTGGGCGGCTGCTTCAGGTCCGGCACCGGCGAGTTCCAGCGGCACACCGTGGACCAGGAGCCAGGACTGGCCGGCCAGCCTGGCGAGGACCTCGAACTGACCGTTCTGGAAGCCGGCGGTGGCCCACACGGCAACGATGGGCGCCACCACCACCAACGCGGAAATGACGGCCGCCTGCGCCGTTTCAAGGGCACCCTGCAGCCACAACGGCATGGGAAGGCCACGGTCTCCGGTCTGATCAGCGCGCAGTTTCATCGTGTTCCATGGTGTCACGGAGGGCGTGCCGTGCCCGCGAACGACAGGCTCAGCGGCAGCACCGATCATTTAGCAAATGCCCCGCGGCCCGGCGCTTTTTAGCGGGCACAGCCGTAAAATTGGTAGAAACCAACACCCGCCGCCCCGCCCAGGGGGTACTGCGATTTCTGCTGGCGCCGCGCCTCGTCAGTGCCGGCAACGGGCCCGGATTGTCGTAAGCCGGGAAAACAGGAGCCGCGAATGAGAGATGAACCGTAAGTTCTGAAGATATTCGTCCTACTGGCTGGTGCAGTCACCGCTATCAGCGCGGCTGCACCAGCATCTTAAAACGATGCGGCGCCGGGAGCCTCCAAGTAGGCTCCCGGCGCCGTTCACCGTGTCAGGGCTGCTGCTCCAACCAGCCTGCCCAGGGGAACAAGGGGACCAAGTCCCCCGCTCCGATCAGCGGCGGGTGTCGCCGTCGGTGTCGATGTGTTCCTTGCGGACTTCTTCGTTGACGGTTTCCTCGTCGCGGACAGTTTCCTTGTCCAGCCGGACCCGCTCCACCGGAACGGCTTCCTTCTCCACCACCGGGCGTTCCTCGTGAAGGACCACCTCGTGCTCTTCTTCACTGATGGCAGGTCCGTCGAGGGCGGCACCGCGGTTGGCGTCCGTGATGGGCTCGCGCTCCACGCGGACCTCTTCACGCTCCACCGGGATGGTCTTGGTGACATTCTCAGTGGTGACGTACTTGCGCAGTCGGGCGCGGCCGGTGGCCTGGCGCTCGGTGCCCACGTGCAGCTGCTCCTCGGAGCGCGTCATGGCGTCATCCGTGGTGGGGCCGGAGGTGTCGTGGCCAACGGTTCCGCGGGACTCGGTATCGCGCTCAGAGCGGATGCCGGCCGTGGGGGTGCCTGCGTTCAGGTCGGCATCGCCCTGCAGGTCGGCGTCCGTCCTGGTTCCGGAGCTGGCGATGTCGGAAGTCGTGTATCCGGAGGTCGCCTCGGTGTAGGTCCGTGCACCGCGGTCATAGTACGTGTACAGCCGGTCCTCTTCCTCAGGGCTGAGGTGGCCATCGGCGTCCACACGGGGAGCGTCCTTGACATGTTCCTTGCTGAAAGGAACCACCAGATCCTCACCCTGTTCGTGCGCGCCTTCTACCGGCACAAAAGACTCCGACGTACCGAAAAGGCCCGTCTTCACGGTGACCCATGTGGGCTCACCCGTGTCGTCGTCTGCGTAGAGCTGGCCGATCGATCCGATCTTCGAACCGTCGGAACCGACGACGTTGCCGCCCTTGGTGAGCAGGTTTTCAAGGTTTTCCCTGTTAAGCATGACGTCTCCTTGGATTGTCTTTGCACTGGGTCTGCCAGCGATGGATTCCCTGGACCGGGGCTTACTCCCGACGTCCAATTCCCTGCCCCGGCTGCTTGAGGCTCTCCGCTGAACTGCCCCACTACCGTAAGCATGCTTAGCATCAAATGCCAAGCCTACTTAGTAATTTTTTTTGGAACCCCGGTGCTGCTGTTCACTCGCACTTCTCCTCCGGGTCATGCTTTTTCCCCCGCCATTTCAGGGAAGGAACCCACTCTTGAGGGGTGAGGATCGCAATCGTTGCCGAATCATTTTTGCCGTTGATGAACGGTGTCACGCACTCAATCCTGCGGGTCCTGGACCATCTGCAGGAGCGGGGTGACGACGTTCTGGTCATCGCCCCTTCCGCCCATGACAGGGAGTCGGCCGGCCAGGTCAAAGGTGCTGAGGTGCACAGGCTTCCGGCGGTCCCGCTTGCCGGCTACACGAACGTCAGGGTGGCATTGGGGGGTGTGTACCGGGTCAAGCGAATCCTTGCCGAGTACGCGCCCGACGTGGTGCATCTTGCCTCTCCCTTCGTACTGGGATGGCGTGCCGCGCAGGCTGCCAGCCAGCTGGGAATTCCCACCGTTGCCGTCTACCAGACGGAGGTCCCCAGCTACGCAGCCCGATACGGCGTGCCGTTTTTGGAGAACTGGGCTTGGACGCGGGTGGAGAACATCCACCTGCTGGCCACCCGCACCCTGGTGCCCTCTACGTTCGCGCTGAACCAGTTGTGCGGCCGGGGCATCCCGCGGGTCCGGATGTGGCGCCGCGGTGTGGATACCGCGCGGTTCTCCCCGGAAAAGCGCGACGACGGCTGGCGGGCTTCGGTGGCCCCCAATGGTGGGCGGATCATCGGCTACGTGGGCAGGCTTGCCGTGGAAAAACAGGTGGAAGACCTCGCGGCCCTCGCCGGCATTGCCAACACACGGCTGGTGATCGTGGGAGACGGGCCCCAGCGCCAGGCTCTCGAAACGGCCCTTCCGGACGCATTGTTCACCGGCTTCATGGGCGGCGAGGAACTGGCCCGGACGATGGCCTCCTTCGACTTGTTCGTCCACCCGGGCGGGTTTGAGACCTTCTGCCAGACCATCCAGGAGGCCATGGCATCGGGTGTGCCGGTGGTGGCCACAGGCCGGGGCGGCCCATTGGACCTGGTGGAAAACTCACGGACCGGGTGGCTTTACGAACCGGGGGACCTCTCAGCCATGCATGCCCGGGTGCAGGACCTGATGGGTGACGACGCCAAGCGCCGCGCCTTCGCGTCCGCCGCGCACGCCGTGGTCCAGGACAGAACCTGGCCGGCGCTCTGCTCGGAACTGATCAACCACTACGAAGAAGCCATCGCGGCAGCCGGGCCGGTGCCGGCAAGCTCAATCAACACCAAGGGAGCGAACCTTTGAAGATATCTGTGACCGGCTGCGGCTACCTGGGCGCCGTCCACGCCGCAACGCTGGCATCCATGGGCCACACCGTGGTGGGCATTGACGTCGATCCCGGTAAGGTACATCAGCTGGAGCAGGGCAACGCGCCGTTCCACGAGCCCGGGCTGGACGAACTCTTCCAGGACGGCCGCACCACCGGGCGGCTGCTGTTTTCCACGGACCCGGCGGACGCCAAGGGTGCGCAGGTGCACTTCCTCTGCGTGGGAACGCCGCAGGAAAAGACGTCCGACGCCGCCGACCTCACCTTCCTTGTCTCCGCAACGGAAGCGTTGCTGCCGCACCTTGCCCCGGGCGCCGTCGTCGTGGGCAAATCCACTGTCCCTGTTGGCACGGTGGACCTGCTTGGCGCCATCCTGGCACCGCGGCCCGACGTGCTGCTCGGCTGGAACCCGGAATTCCTGCGGCAGGGCACCGCCGTGAAGGACTCGCTGGTGCCGGACCGGCTGGTGTACGGCGTGGAGGGCGGACGTTCCGCTGCTTTCAACCCCGCCACCGGGGCGCCGATGGGGGTAACGGCGGTACTGGATGCTGTCTATGGACCGCTGCTGGCCGGCGGGATCCCGCGGCTGGTGTGCAGTTTTGCCACGGCGGAGCTCATCAAGTCCGCTGCCAACGCGTACCTGGCCACCAAGGTCAGCTTCATCAATGCGGTGGCGGAACTGTGCGATGCCGCCGGTGCGGACGTAGGCGAACTCAGTGCGGCAATGGGGCTGGACCCGAGGATCGGAAGCCGGTATCTGCATGCGGGCCTGGGCTTCGGCGGCGGCTGCCTGCCCAAGGACATCCGCAGCCTCCGCATGCAGGCGCTAACGCTGGGCGTATCCGCCGTGGAGGACTGGATGCGTTTGGTCGATGGCGTGAACCTCGGCCAGCGCGACCGGACCGTCAGGCTCGCGGCGGAGCTCTGCGGCGGGGTCCTGGCCGGGCGTTCAGTCACCGTCTTGGGGGCCTCCTTCAAGCCCGACACCGACGACATCCGCGACTCCCCCGCCCTCGACGTGGCGGACCGGCTGGCCGAGGCCGGGGCCCACGTGACGGTCACGGATCCCAAAGCGGTGGACCTTGCCTGGCGGCGCTACCCGCGCCTCCGCTTCGAGGCCTCCATAGAGAAGGCGCTCCAGGACGCCGAACTGGTGCTGCTGCTCACCGAATGGGACGAATACCGGCGGCTGAACCCCGCCGTCGCCGGGCAACTGGTACGACGCCGGGTGGTCCTGGATGCACGGAACGTGCTGGATGCGGGGACCTGGCAGGAGGAGGGGTGGGTGGTGCGCGGCCTGGGGACCTCCGCCGGATCCTTGGGCGCGGGCAGTTTGAACGCGGCCGCGGGACGCTGGGGCTAGCCCAGGAGCCCCAGCTCCGCGAAGGCCAGCGCCACACCGTTGCCGGCAGGCGCCGCGGTGACCCTGTCCGCAACGGCCAGGACGGCGGGGTGGCCGCCCGCCACGGCAATTCCCACACCCGCGTACTCGAGCATTTCGATGTCGTTGGCACTGTCGCCGATGGCAACGATGTCCGCGCGGTCCAGGCCAAGCCGGGCCTCCACCACCTGGATGCCCACAGCCTTGTGCGTGCCTGCCATGAAGATCTCCCCCGCACGCTCACCCAATGCCGACAGGGAGCTGGGGATCAGCCCCACCTCCGGACCCAAGGCCTCCATCAGGCGGGTCAGCGGCACCGGTGAATCGAAGCACGAAATTTTGGCGTAGGACGTCGCCCGGAGATCGTCGCTGTACTGCATCGGGCCCAGGATGTCCTCGAGCGGATCCACATCGGTGCTGAGGACCCCGTCGTGCTGTGGTCGCCCGGCGAAGATGGGGCCGAGCACCTCCCGCAGCCGCCGGTCCACTCCCGTGCGGCCGTGCAGGGCCTCCGGAGCTTCCAAAATGTAGGCGGCATTGTGGGCGTCCAGAGTTTCCACAATGCGTGCGGCGAGATCCGGCTCGAAGCGCGCGTCCTTGAGGATTTCGCCGTCGACTTCCACCCTGGCTCCGGCGCCCGTGATGGTGCCGTCAAAGCCGGCGTCCAGGATGTGCCCCGGGACCATTGACAAGGGACGCCCGGTGCAGACAAAGACCAGATGGCCCAGCTTGCGGGCCGTCCGCACGGCGTCCACGTGCGCTTCCGGTGCGAGACCGTGGTCCGCATAGGTGCCGTCAATGTCGAGGAAGATGGCACGGGGCCTGGCGGTCTGGCTGGGCATGCCTGCGCTCCTTGGTCAGTTGCCGGAGTTGCCATTTTATCTGCGGCCACAGGGCCGGCAGCACGTCCAACCGCTGCCGGGCCGCAACGGAACTGCGCGACTTATGGGCCCCACAGCAGACCCAGGCAGTAGAGCAGCAGGACGCGCAAGGGACTGCCCGCATATAAGTTGCGCATTTCGGCCGGAAAAGTGACAGCCATCCTGTGATATTCAAAGCCTTGCAGAATAGTAAGCCTGCTGATTGAATATTCACACCGGAAATGGGGGCCCGGCACAACTTACTGACAAGGAGTGGCAACATGGGCATTATCGGTTTTCTTATTTTGGGCCTGATTGCTGGAGCCATTGCAAAGGCCATCCTGCCGGGCCGCCAAGGTGGCGGTTGGCTGATAACCATGGTCCTGGGCGTTGTCGGGGCCATCCTGGGCGGCTGGATCGGCTCGCTGATCTTTGGCGGCGGCCTGGCGGAATTCTTCGATCTCAGGACCTGGCTGCTGGCCATTCTGGGCTCGATCATTGTGCTGCTGATCTACGGCGCCGTCACCAACCGCAGCGGCCGCCGGGTGTAGCCGCTTCCACATATTCCATGAGAAAAGAAGCGCCGGACTCCGAAAAGGAGGCCGGCGCTTCTTACATCCCGCACGTGTGCTAATTTGCAGTCCCACTTTCCCGCCCTATTTTCGCCGTGGCCTTTATGATGGCGAAGGGGTGGTGTAATGACCGGTTTTCAAGACCGTGGCAACAATGTGGCACTACAAACTTTCGGCGTGGTCATGGACGCGAGTCCGGACGCGCTGCTGGCTTTGAGCGGTGACGGCACGGTCCTGGCGGCCAACGCTGCGGCGGCAAGGCTTTTTGGCCTTCAGCAGGACTCTTTCACCGGCCTGGACCACCGAATGCTGTTCGCGCCGGGCTCCCGGGACCAGCTTGCCCACCTACTGCACCAGATCCTGACCCGGCCCGGGGAGTTCGCACCGCCCAGGGACATCACCGGGCTGCGCGGGGACGGGACAGAGTTCCCCCTGGAGCTGGCCGCGGGGCTCCTTCCGGGGCAGGAAACGGCTGCCGCCGCCGATGCCAACCCCAGCGGGGCAGATGCCGGACACCCGGAGTCCCCCCGGATCCTGCTCTCAGCCCGCGGAACAGCGCACCGGGCAGCAGCGGACGCAAGCCTGCGCGATGCAATGTCGCTGCTGACCGCCACCCTTGAGTCGACTGCCGACGGCATCCTGGTGATGGGCGTCGACGGGCGGGTGGCCGGCTTCAACGAACAATTCCTGTCCATGTGGAGCCTTCCGCCGGAGATCCTGGAAGCGGAGAGCGACGTGCCTGCGCTGCGGCTGGTCATGGCGCAGGTGGCAGACCCCGTGTCGTTCACCGCGCGGCTGGACGAACTCCAGGACAACCCCGCCGCTGAGAGCCACGACGTGGTGGAACTGCGCGACGGGCGTACCTTCGAGCGCTATTCCCGGCCCCAGCGGGTGGGCGAGAAGATTGTGGGCCGGGTGTGGAGCTTCCGCGATGTGACTCCGCGGCGGAAAGCGCAGGAGCAGGCACACCGGGCCATGATGGATCTTGCACTCCAGGCCGAGAAGCTCCGGGCAATGGCGTTCCAGGACCCGCTGACAGGGCTCGCGAACAGGGCGGTGTTCAATGATGCCCTTGCCGAGGCGCTGCAGGAACCCCGGCTGAAAACAGTGGATGTCCTGCTCCTTGACCTGGACGACTTTAAAGAAGTCAACGACATCCTTGGCCACCAGGCCGGTGACGACATGCTCATCGAAGTGGCCCGCCGGCTCCGCGGCTGCGTCCCCACCGCGGATGTGCTGGCCAGGCTGGGCGGCGACGAATTCGTGGTGCTCCTGACGGCGTGCCCCGATGCCGACGCGATCGCGGCGTGCATCGTGCGCTGCCTGCACGTCCCCGTGACCATCAGCAGCACCGTCCTCCGGCCCAGCCTCAGCCTGGGGGTCGCCTCGCTGGGTCAGGACAGCGTGGGGCCCTCCGAACTGCTGCGGCATGCCGACATTGCCATGTATGCGGCCAAAGCTGCAGGCAAGAACCGGTTCCTGCGCTTCCATCCGGACATGATGCAGGCCCTGGTACAGCGCACGCACATGGAGAGCGGACTGCAGCTGGCCGTGCCGCGCGGCGAGATCACCGTGGACTTCCAGCCGATCGTCTCCCACCGCATGGGCCAGGTGGTCCAGCTGGAGGCGCTGGCCAGGTGGGACCGCGGCGGCGAGCGGGTGCCGCCGTCGATCTTCATTCCGCTGGCCGAGCGTACCGGGCTGATAGGCGAGATTGGCGCCGAAGTGATGGCAACCGGAATGGTGCAGCTGGCCCGCTGGCTCAGCGAAGATCCGTCCCGGTCCCTGGCCGTGAACGTCTCCGGCGTGCAGTTGCAGGAACCGGATTTCGCCGAGACAGTCCTGCGGCTGGCGGAGGCCAGCGGTGTGGCGCCCTACCAGCTGGTCATGGAAGTCACCGAGAGCGTCTTTTTCGACGCCGACTGCAGCCTGATCCAGCAGCTGAGCACCCTCCGGGATGCCGGGGCCCGGGTGGCGCTGGACGATTTCGGCACCGGCTATTCCTCCCTGGGCCGGCTGCAGGACCTGCCAGTGGACACGGTCAAGATCGACAAGACCTTTGTGTCCATGGTGCGGACCGGCAACGAGCGGCTGCCGATCCTCAGCTCGATGATCAACATGGCCCACAGCCTGGGCCTGACTGTCACCGCGGAAGGAATAGAGACCACGGCACAGGCTGACTACTTGACGGCACTGGAATGCGATTCGCTGCAGGGCTACCTGTTTTCGCTGCCGGAACCGGGCGAACGCCTTGGCCAGGCACTCCACCATGCCGAAGAAGCCCTCAACGCCTTGAAGGGGCGGTAAGCGGAACCGCTTCGGAGTTAGGCTGCTTCCTTACGGCCGGGGCGCGGCTTGGTAGGCGCAGGTGCAGAACCATTGGGCTGTGCCGGCCCGGAAGGTGCGGAGGAAGTGACAGGGGCCGACGGCGGCGCGTCATCAAAGTGCCCGGCAGCGGGTTCGGTGCCGGCTGATCCAAAGGCCGCAGGTGCCGGGGCGGCGGCGCGGTTCCGGCGCCAGCGGCGGATGAGGTCCGCGGCGGCGAGCAGCCCCGCGAGGGGGGTCAGCACGGCGGACGCGTAGACGAACAGCATCCAGGTCAGCGTGGTCAGCGGCGGCTGGTTGTTGTTCAGCAGGGACAGTCCGCCGAACAGGCCGACGATCCAGAACAGCAGAACGGCTGTTAGTACGGCGCCGGCAGGGAAATACTGGTTGGTCACGACTTTTTTCAGGGTTTCCATGCACTTCCTCCTGCCTGGCCGGGGGGATCGGCAAAAGCCGCTCAAGAACAAGTATGGGGCCCGGTCCGCGCGAAACCGGGTAAGACGGCACGGCGAGTGATGAACCTAACCCGGCCACCCGCCGTCGTACATATCCCTGGTCCGAAAAGGCGGGCCGGAAACCCTTCCCCGGACGGAAAGGGCCGAATACCGTAATGCCTGACCACTCAATTTCTGGAGGCTCCCATGCGCGATGTCACTGCCGGCCTGTTCCACTCCGTGGACGGGGTTGTGTCCGAACCTTTCAAGTTTCAGTTCGACAGCTTCGACGAGGAGCTGGGCGAAGGACTGACCAGGATGATGAACAACGTGGACACGGTGGTGCTGGGCCGGGTGAGCTACCAGGAGTGGGCCGGGTACTGGCCGAATGCCTCAGTCGACCAGGACTTTGCGGCGTTTATCAACCCGGTGGAGAAGTTCGTGGCATCGCGCACACTGACGGAGCCGCTGGAGTGGCAGAACTCCCAGCTGATGGATGCGCCGCTTGAGGAGTTCGTGGCCGGTTTGAAGGAGCGGGACGGCGGGGAAATCGCCGTGTGCGGAAGCATCTCCGTGGTGCGGCAGCTGCTGTTCGCCGGGCTGCTGGATTCACTGCAGCTGATGACCCACCCGGTCATCGCCGGGAGCGGCCGCCGCCTGTTCGAGGACGGTGACCCGCTGACCCGCCTGGTGCTGCAGGACCAGAAAACCACCAGCAAGGGCAACGTGCTCAGCACCTACGGGCTGCGCGGCGACTAGCTGGTTCAGGCGGCCAGCGGCGACCCGAACAGCTCCTCGGCGAGCCGGGACAGGTGCTCCGGGATGTCGGCCTCCGCCCCGTGTTCGCCGCGGCCCAGGAAGACGGCGGTGCCGCGGATCCCGTCCAGGTCCAGGCCGCATTCGTGCATCAACTGCCCTGCCCGGAAGTTGACGGGCAGGAGCATGGTGACGCTTTCGGCGTTGAGGTAGACGTGCCAGTCGCCGCGGATCACCGACTCCAGCGGTCCCCCCACCAGGGCTTCCAGGGCCTGCAGGTCCGCTGCCACCTGCTCGACGCGCATGGGTTCTGAATTGCCGGCCGGTACTACCAGTGCTGTGTAAGTTCTGTTGTCCATCGTTCTGTCTCCAATGGGTTTAACACTTGACAGGACGGCGGTGTTCCCGGACGGTCCGGCACCCCTTACTAAGGTACGACGGCGGCGCTCCCCCAGCGCCGCCGTCGCACCTTCCATGCGGGGCGCGTAAAATGGACCAGTCATGCACTGTTCCTACTTTGATGCCGGCACCTGCCGCTCCTGCACCCAGATGGGCAGGCCCTACGGCGAACAGCTGGCCGGCAAGCAGCTGCACTGCCAGACCCTCCTCTCCGACCACACCGGACTCGAATGGCTGCCGCCCGTGGCCAGCCAGGAATCCGGCTTCCGCAACAAGGCCAAGATGGTGATCGGCGGGACGGCGCAAAACCCCACCATCGGGATCCTGGACGCCGACGGCCACGGCGTGGACCTGCGCAAGTGCGGCGTCTGCTCCCCCGGCCTGCGGGCCGTCTTTCCGGTCCTGGCCGGCTTCATCCGCCGGCTGCGCCTCACGCCCTACGACGTCCCCAAGCGCACCGGCGAGCTCAAGCACGTCATCCTCACCGAATCCCCGGACGGCGAGGTCATGCTCCGCCTGGTGCTGCGCTCCGAACAGGTGCTGCCGCGGATCCGCAAGCACCTCCCCGATCTCCTGGCCGTCCTGCCCCAGGTGAAGGTGGTCTCGGCCAACCTGCTCCCCGAGCACAAGGCAGTCCTGGAGGGCGAGCACGAGATCCTGCTGACGGAGCAGTCCACCCTGAACATGCGGGTCAACGACATCAACCTGCACCTCCGCCCGCAAAGCTTCTTCCAGACCAACACGGAGATGGCCGGAGCGCTGTACCGGCAGGGCCGTGAATGGGTCAACGAACTGGCACCGTCCTCGGTCTGGGACCTCTACTGCGGCGTGGGCGGCTTCGCCCTGCACAGCGCCGCCCCGTCCCGCACGGTCACCGGCATCGAAGCCAGCAGCGAAGCGATCATCTCCGCCCGACTCAGCAGCGACGAAGCAGGGCTGGAGGGGATGGAGTTCCAGGCCGGCGACGCCACCGCGTTCGCCCTCGCCGCGGAGCAGTCGCCGGAGCTGGTCATCGTGAATCCGCCCCGGCGCGGCATCGGCAAGGAGCTGTGCCGCTGGCTGGAATCGTCCGACGTGCAGCATGTGGTGTACTCCAGCTGCAACGCCCAGTCGCTGGCCCGCGACCTCGCCGCGCTCCCCTCCTTCACCGCCCGCCGGGCCCGCGTCCTGGACATGTTCCCGCAGACCACGCACTACGAGGTGATGGTGCTGCTGGAGCGGGCGGCGTAAAGCAGAGTCCGGCGGCAGCCGCGGCTCGGGTCACCGGCTCAGGCGCGGACGCGTTCGACGGCGGCCGCGCTGGCTTCCCGCCCGACGCTCCGAAGCCCGGCCGCCACTCCTGCAGCGTCGGCGGAGGAGCGGTTCTGGCTCAGTTTCTCCTTCGCCTCGATTCGGGTGATCACCAGCTCGATGCCCACGATGGCCCGCAGCTGCCCGGCGATGAACTTCTCCGGGGCATCGTCCACCGCCCACGGCTCCTCCCGCCCGCCTTCGTGCAGCCCGGTCAGGTGCCGGACGTGCCGTGCCAACCAGCCGGCGTCGTCATGGACCACCAGCTCGCCGTACACGTGCGCGGTGCTGTAGTTCCAGGTCGGCACCACCCGGCCGTGCTCAGCCTTGGAGGCGTACCAGGACGGCGAGACGTAGTCGTCCGGCGCCTGGATGATGGCCAATGCCTCGCCGATTTGAGCGCTGGACCATTGCGGGTTGTTCCGCGCCATGTGCGCCTGCAGCGCCCCGTGGTCCCCCACTGCGGGGTTGAAGGCAAAGGGCAGCAGCGTTGCGAGCAGGCCCTGTCCCGTCATGGTCACCAGGTTGGCCGCGCCGGGGCTCGCGAGGAGGTTCTGGACGGCGTCAGGACGGGCAGCGAAGTGGGCAGGAATGTACATGTCAAGGTTCTTTCGGGGGTCAGGAAGTTGGCTTGAGCCGGACGCGGACGGCTGCGGCCGCGCAGAGGATGACGGCAAAGGCGCCGATGACGGTGGTCCAGGTAAGGGCCTCGCCCAGCAGGAGGGCCGCCCAGCAGATGCTCATCACGGGCTGGAGCAGCTGGATCTGGCTCACCTGCGCCATGGGGCCGATGGCCAGTCCGCGGTACCAGGCGAAGAAGCCCAGGAACATGCTCACCACGGCCAGGTAGCCGAAGGCGGCCCACTGCACGGGAGTGGCCGACGGCGGCTGGTCCAGGACCGAGACCACGGCCAGGACCAGCGTGGCGGGAGCGGCGAGGACCAGCGCCCACGCGATGGTCTGCCATGATCCCAGTTCGCGGGCCAGGAGGCCGCCCTCCGCATATCCCACCGCCGCGCAGGCCACGGCGCCGAGAAGCAGGAGATCTGCCCAGTGCATGTGCCCCACACCCCCGGACTGCAGGAGCGCGAAGGACACCGCCACCAGCGAGCCGAGCAGCATTACCGCCCAGAAGGCGGGCCGCGGCCGCTCCCGGGTGCGCAGGATGGCCGCCGTTGCCGTGGCCGCAGGCAACAGGGCGATGACCACCGCGCCGTGCCCGGCCGGAACGGCGGTAAGTGCGTAGGAGGTGAGCAGCGGAAAGCCGACGACGACGCCTGCGGCCACGAGCGCGAGGCGCAGCCAGCTGCGGGGTTGCGGCAGCCGTTGGCGGGTGATGGCCAGGGCTGCGGCGGCGAGGACGGCGGCCACCACGGCGCGGCCGGACCCGATGAACAGCGGTGGGATCCCCTCGACGGCTACCCGGGTAAAGGGAACGGTGAAGGAGAAGGCCGCGACACCCAAGAGGCCCCACCACGTGCCAGTGGCTCTGCGGGTTCCAACGTCACTGCCCGTTCCGGTTCTACTGCCGGCCAGTATCACTGCGTCATTTCTGACAGTAGCGCTACTATGTTCTTTCATGAGTAACGATAGCAGTTCGCGGATCGTTGCGGCGCTCCGTCGCCGGATTTCGGGCGCCGCCCCGGGGGCCCGCCTGCCGTCCACGCGCCAGCTTGTGGCCGAATACCAGGCCAGCCCTGTGACGGTGCAAAAGGCGCTGCAGGCGTTGACCCTACAGGGGCTGATAGAAAGCCGGCCAGGGGTGGGAACCTTCGTACGGGCGGTCCGCACCGCACGGCCATCGGACTATGGCTGGCAAACCGCTGCGTTGCGGCCGCCCTCCACGCCGCTTCCGTCGTCGTCGAGCACCATGCGCAATGTTCCGGGCGACGCCATCTGGTTCCACTCCGGCTACCCGGACCGGGAGCTGCTGCCGGAACGGCTGGTCCGGGCCGCCCTTGCCCGCGCCGCGCGTGGCGATGCCGCCCTGTCCAGGCCTCCTGCCGCCGGGATGCCCGAACTGCAGCAATGGTTCGCCCAGGAACTGGGATCGGCAACCCCGGTGGGCATCACTCCCCCAACGCCGAACGACGTCATTGTGCTGCCGGGAAGCCAAAGCGGACTCAGTTCCATCTTCCGGGCGCTGGTGGGTGCCGGGCAGCCGCTGATCATCGAGTCACCCTCTTACTGGGGCGCCATCCTGGCCGCGGCCCAGACCGGGGTGCGGCTGGTTCCGGTGCCCAGCGGACCGGAGGGACCGGATCCGGCGGACGTGGAGCGCGCCTTTGCCGAGACCGGGGCACGCGCCTTTTATGTGCAGCCCAACTATTCGAATCCCGCCGGTGCGCAGTGGTCCCGTGGCAGGGGCGACGAGATCCTGGAGGCGGCACGCCGGCACGGCGCGTTCCTGGTGGAAGACGACTGGGCGCACGACTTCGGCATCACCTCGGACCCCGTGCCGCTGGCCACCAGGGATGATTCCGGCCACGTGGTCTACATCCGTTCCCTCACCAAGAGTGTTTCCACCGCCATCCGCATTGCCGCGGTGATCGCGCGGGGGCCGGCACGGGAACGCATCCTGGGCCACCGGGCCGCCGAGTCAATGTACGTGAGCGGCCTCCTGCAGGCCGCGGCGTTGGACGTCGTGACCCACCCCGGCTGGCAAACACACCTGCGCAGCCTCCGCCAGCAGCTCCAGTCCCGCCGCGACCTGCTGGCCACCAGCATCCGCGAACACGTTCCGCAGGCCCACATCGACAACCTGCCCAAGGGCGGACTCAACCTGTGGGTGCGCCTGCCGGACGGCACGGATCTTCCGCGGCTGGTACGGGATTGCGACGACGCCGGCGTCATCATTGCCGCCGGCACGGAGTGGTTTCCTGCCGAACCGGCGGGTGCCTTCATCCGGCTCAACTACTCGGGCCCGGATCCGGGCGCCTACCCGGAAGGAGCCCGGCTCATCGGCGAGGCACTGGGGCGACAGGGATGAGCTGACGCGGCAGGATGAAGCAGGCGCGGCGCGCACAGGTGCATCCTTGGCGGAAGGGACTACTGTTTTTAGTAAAGGTATTTCGGCAACGTTGGCCGTCACCGTCCCAGCTGTCAGGCCGGAGCTTTTGGGGGTAAGGACACTCAACGGCTGAAGTCCCAAGGAGCCCAGTCAGGAGGAACTATGGACAACGAACTGACAAGGTCAGGAACAGAGGTCCTCATCGATGCGCTGCTGGACAGCCCCGATCTGGGTGTCTTCCTGCAACGCCTTGTGACGATCTCGGCCGCCGAACTCAGCCAGGGTGCGGGCGAGGCACACTGCAGCGTGACGGTGTGGAGAAAGCGCCGGCCCTTCACCATTGCCAGCAGCAGCCCCGAGGCAGCAGCCATGGACGAGGAACAGTATGCATCCGGCCAGGGCCCCTGCATGGAAGCGGCCAAGACGGGGCACGTTGTTGAGGTTCCGGACTTCCGAACCGAAACCAGATGGCCTAAGTATGTTGCTGCGATGGCAGGGAGCCCCATGCGCTCCGTCCTCGCCGTTCCCATGTCACTCCAAACGTCGGGAGCAGCAGCGCTGAACTGTTACCGCCCCGACCCCGGTCCCATCCCGGGACAGATGCGGGACGCCCTGCTGGATTTCACCACGGTTGCGGCCCGTGCGGTGACGTTGAGCGTGAAGCTCCAGACCCAGGCGGATCTGGCCGCGGACCTCGCTGCGGCCATGGAGTCGCGGACCGCTATCGATCTCGCTGCCGGCGTGATCATGGCCCAAACCGACTGCAGCCAGCAACAGGCAGTGGAAATCATGATCAAGGCATCGAGCAACCGGAACGAGAAGCTGAGGGACGTGGCACTGTCTATCCTGGCCCGCTTCAACGGCACCGCTCCTTCCACACATTTTGACCCCCTCTAGCCCCTGGGCGAGAGCAGCAGCAAAACCCCAGCAACCCGCTACCGGGAACAACAAAGGTGACTGACAATGGACAACTCCCTACCGCTGGCCAATGAGCTGGCAGGACAGGCCCTGGGCGGATTCCTCACCGAGGAAACCGCATCCAAGGCCGTGCAGTCCCTGGCCTACGTCCTCCGGGACTCCATCCCGAACTCGGCGGGAGCAGGAGCTTCCATCATCAACGCGCGCGGGCGGCGGGAAAGCGCCGGTGCCACGGATCCCGTGGTACTCCGTGCCGACAAGCTGCAGTACGAGTTGGGCCAGGGACCGTGCCTGAGCGCGTGGGCGGAGCAACGTGCCATCATCATCCAGGACACCCGGCAGGAAACCCGCTGGCCCAAGTGGATCGCAGCTATTTCAGACCTCCCGTTGCGGTCGGTCCTCAGCGCCCCGCTGACCACCGAGGGACGGCGTATCGGTGCCATCAAGGTGTATTCGCCATCCCCCCTGATTTTTGATGACCATTCGGTTTTCCTGATCGAACGGCTGGCCAACCCGGCCGCCGTCCTGCTCGGGAACGTGCGCGACCGCGAGGCGGCACAGCGGCTTAACTTGCAGCTCGTGGACGCCCTTGTGAACAGGGACAGGATTTCCCAGGCCCAGGGAATCCTGGCTGCGCGGATGGATTGCACTCCCCGGGATGCGTTGGACGTCATGCTGACAACCTCCCGTACAGAAGGCAAGCCGCTGCAGGAGGTAGCGGGCGACATCGTTAACGGCCTGGCCGACGGGTAGGAACCTCCTGTGGACGAATTCGCTCAGCCTTCGGAACAGGCGCAGGCAACCCGGGAAGCTATGCAAGAAGCCGGGATTACGCTCAGTGCCGTCTGGATGCGCTACTTCAGCTTCACCGGCGCCGCCGGTGAATACGAAATTGACGCCTACCTCAACGGGTCACTGGAACTGCCGGCCCATGAACGGGACCTCGTCGCGCACGCCGTCAACGAGCTCATCAAGGAGCTTCCTCCCCGCCGTACGGCCCCCTACAGCCCCAACGGCAAGAGACCGGGCCCCATCCCGAACCCGAACCACAACGGGGCGCACGGCGGGACCGTTAACCCGACCCACAACGGGGCGCACGGCGGGACCGTCGACCCAAGCCACAACGGGGCGCACGGCGGGACCGTCGACCCAAGCCACGACGGGGCGCACGGCGGGACCGTCGACCCAAGCCACGACGGGCAACGGGACGGGTCCAGGGACAGATCACGGGGCCGCTCGCAGGACGGAAAGTGACATCGGGGTCCCTCCCCTAGGATTGCCCAAGGAATAAATCAAGATTTGCGCTTAACCGGTTCTCCCCCGGCGGGCGAAGCTACGCTGGCGGTGCCAACGCATCCAGCACACGCATTTGGGGGACAACTATGCCCGGCTTCCACAACTTTTCCCTGCCTTTTCCCCGCCCACAGGAAGAAACTTCCTCGGCAGGATTCTCACCACGAAAGGGCCCAGGCAAGGCGCTGGGCGCCGGGGCTGCTGTCGCCGTCGCGCTTCTCCTGGCTGGCTGCGGTGCACCCCAGGCTTCGCTGACCTCCGCCGCCGGGCCAGCCAGCGACGCCGCCTCCGCAACAGCCACGGCAACATCAACCGCCAGCACCCCGGTTGCCAATACACAATGCAAGGCTGTCAACGCCCAGCAGGTCTCTGCCGGCGCGAGCTACGTGTGCACCAAGGACGAGTCCGGCAGGCTGGTGTGGCTTGAAGCCGCCGAGTCCAAGCGGGTTACTGACAAGATCGCCGCGGCGGAGGCAGCGAAGGCGGCCGCAGACAAGGCAGCAGCGGAGAAGGCGGCGGCAGATAAAGCGGCAGCCGATAAAGCCGCGGCAGACAAGGCCGCCGCGGACGCCGCAGCAGCCCAGCAGGCCGCCGAAGCGAAGGCGGCCCGGGACGCGGCGGCAAAGGCAGCCGCGGAGGCGGCCGCCAGGGCCGCGGCCCCTCCGGCTCCCGTGGCACCTGCCGTTCCGGGGACCAACCCGGGCTGCGACCCGAACTATTCAGGCTGCGTCCCCATCGCCTCCGACGTGGACTGCGCCGGCGGAAGCGGCAACGGACCGGCCTACGTCCGCGGCCCCGTCCAGGTCATCGGCCGGGACATCTACGGGTTGGACGCGGACCACGACGGCGTGGGCTGCGAATAAAAGTCCGCTCAGACGAACGCCTTGACCAGTTCCTCGCTCTTCTCCCACAATCCGCGCGCCAGAACGGCGTCGTACGCCTGCGGGTTGGCCTTGGCCAGTGCGCGCTTGGCGTAGTAGGCGCCGGAAATCCAGTCCGTGCCGGCGGTGCCGTTGATGAGCCACAGCATGGTGTCGGCACCCTGGTCGGGGCTGAGCATGAAGCGGTTCAGCAGCGTTGTGTACACGTGCCGGAAGGGGCTTGAAGACTCCGCCGCGAAGTTGGTGCGGACCACGCCCGGGTGGAACGCCGCCGTCGTAATCCCCTGTTCGTGGAAGCGGCGGTGCAGTTCGGAGGTGAACAGGATGTTGGCCAGCTTTCCGGTGCCGTAGGCGCGGTTGGTGCTGTAGCCGTGTTCGGCGGTGAGGTCGAAGAGGTCCAGCTTGCCAAAATTGTTGGCTGCGCTGGAGGTGTTGATCACCTTCGCGTTGCTGGCAGTGAGCGTGTCCATGAGGAGGGTGGTGAGCAGGAACGGCGCCAGGTGGTTGACCTGGAACGTCGATTCGTTGCCGTCCACCGTGAGGGTGCGCTTGCCCATGATGCCGCCGGCGTTGTTGGCCAGGACATCGATGCGCGGGTAGTTGGCCTTCAGTTTCTCCGCGAGGTCGCGGACCTGTGCCAGGTCGGCGAAGTCGGCCAGGAAGTGGTCCGCGCCGATGTCCCCGGCCAGGGCGCGGGTCTTTTCGGCGGATCGGCCGACGACGACCACCTGCTCCCCTGCCTTGGCCAGCGTCCGTGCGGCTGCAGCTCCGATGCCGTCACTGGCGCCGGTGATCACGATGGTGCGAGGAGTCAAGGGGTGTCCTTTGCTCGGCGGGGCGGCGCACCGGAGTGGCGCACCAACGGTCATAACGACGGCGGGGCGGCAGGTGTTCCCACCAGCCGCCCGCCGTCGCTCTGCC